>Ga0131853_10018101_pt1 | contig 12822 bp, 14 predicted proteins | sample TergutLab28metaG_FD_92764 | JGI IMG/M metagenome (GOLD analysis project Ga0131853, IMG submission 92764) | Labiotermes labralis P1 segment gut microbial communities from Petit-Saut dam, French Guiana - Lab288 P1 (version 2) (version 2) | ecosystem: Host-associated > Arthropoda: Insects >...
AGTGCGCGGTGCATGGTGCCCTTCCGGCGGAATCGGGACGGGGGTGGCGGTCGCGGGACCGCCGTGAGCCGCTCCTACGGAGCGTAGGGGGCGGGGGCGTCGCGGGGAAGTGAGGGGCCCTTGTGCGGGTTGCGGTGCCCGCCGGCTGTTGGTGGGTGGTGCGGGTCGCTCCGGGCCACCGGGCCGGTGGACTACCGTCCCGGAGGGGTGGTGCGGGTCGCTCCGGGACCACCGGGCCGGTGGGGGGCTGGTCGCGCAGTTCCCCGCGCCCCTGAACGGTTGCCCTGGTCCGCTGGGGGGAGCTGCGGGCCTGGATGGGTGCCCTGGTCCGCTGCTGCGGTCCTGGATGGGTGACCTGGGTCGCTCTAAAGGGTGTGGTACTCCGTGGGGAGGACGGGTTCGCCACGGGAGAGTTGGGTGGCGGAGAGGGGGAGGCCGGCGCGGGACTCGATGTGGCGGGTGCGGGCCGCGTCGAGGGGCTCGCGGCCGACGATCTCGCCGCCCTTCACGAGGGGGACCAGCAGCTGGCGGTCGGCGAGGTCGTCCGGCACCGGGCCGCTGCCGATCACCTCGGCCTCGGCGACGCCGTCCTCGTCCAGCCGGCGCGCGGCCCACTTGCGGCCGCCGATGCTGGTCTTGCCGCCCAGCGACTTCTTCGCCACGGGGATCAGCGGCGCGTCCGGCGCGTCCGAGGTGCCCCGGGCCACCAGCTTGTAGACCATCGCGCACGTCGGGTGGCCGCTGCCGGTGACCAGCGAGGTGCCCACCCCGTAGGCGTCGACGGGTGCCGCCGCCAGCGAGGCGATCGCGTACTCGTCGAGGTCGGAGGTGACCACGATCCTGGTGTTCTTCGCGCCCAGGTCGTCCAGCTGCTGCCGTACCCGGTGGGCGAGCAGCAGCAGGTCGCCGGAGTCGATGCGGACCGATCCCAGCTCGGGCCCGGCCACCTCCACCGCGGTGCGCACCGCGGTGGCCACGTCGTAGGTGTCGACCAGCAGCGTGGTGTCGCGGCCCAGGGCCTCCACCTGGGCGGTGAACGCGCCCTTCTCGGTGTCGTGCAGCAGCGTGAAGGCGTGCGCGCTGGTGCCGATGGTGGGCAGCCCGTAGCGGAAGCCGGCCGCCAGGTTGGAGGAGGACCGGAAGCCGCCGACGTAGGCGGCCCGGGAGGCGGCCACCGCGGCCAGCTCGTGGGTGCGGCGGGCGCCCATCTCCATCAGCGGGCGGCCGCCGGCCGCCACCGCCATCCGGGAGGCGGCCGCCGCGATCGCCGAGTCGTGGTTGAGGATCGACAGCACGACGGTCTCCAGCACGACCGCCTCGGCGAAGGTGCCCTCCACTCGCAGGATCGGGGATCCGGGGAAGTACACCTCGCCCTCCGGGTAGCCCCACACGTCACCGGTGAAGCGGTATCCGGACAGCCACCCCAGGGTGGCCTCGTCGACGACCTGCTCGCGGCGCAGGAAGTCCAGCACGGGACCGTCGAAGCGGAAGTTCTCGATCGCGTCCAGCACCCGGCCGGTGCCGGCCACGACCCCGTAGCGGCGCCCCTCGGGCAGCCGGCGGGTGAAGGCCTCGAAGACCGAGCGGCGGTGCGCCGCGCCGCTGCGCAGGGCGGCCTGCAGCATGGTCAGCTCGTACCGGTCGGTGAACAGGGCGGTGGACGGCACGTCCACCGGCAAAGCCAGGTCTGCTGTGCTCATGGCGACGATGCTACCCCACATCTCGTCACTCTGACGATTTCTCGGGGCATCCCTGCCCGCTCGCAAGGCCATTTGTGTCACGGACCACATGAGCGGCAGCATGGGTTACGTGAGTGTTGCGCCAGTCGAGATCGAACGCACCGAGCCGAGCGAAGCGCCCTTCCAGGTACCCGAGCCGGACGTTCCCTGGGTGACGCTCGTGCACAACGACCCTGTCAACCTGATGAGCTACGTGACGTACGTCTTCCAGGCGTACTTCGGCTACTCGAAGGGCAAGGCCACCAAGCTGATGAAGGACGTCCACTACAAGGGCCGGGCCGTGGTCTCCAGCGGCACGCGCGAGGAGATGGAGCGCGACGTGCAGGCGATGCACGGCTACGGCCTCTGGGCGACCATGTCGCAGGACCGCTGATGAGCCGCCGACGCGCCCGCGCCGGTTACTTCGGTCCGGCCTCCGGCGGTGGAGCCGCCGTCGCGCTCGACGACGTGGAGATCTCCATCCTGCGCAGTCTGGCCGTCCAGCTGCTGGAACTCATCGGCCCCGGCGACCAGCCGGCCGGCGCCGAGGAGGACCCGCTGGCCCAGCTGTTCGCGGAGGGCCCGACGAAGCCGCCGGAGGACCCGGCGCTCGCCCGGCTGTTCCCCGACGCCTACGAAGAGCCCGCCGACGCCTCGGAGTTCCGCCGCTACACCGAGAACGACCTGCGGGCCCGCAAGCGCGAGGACGCCCTGGCGATGATCCGGGTGCTCGACCGCGGCGGCCCGGTGCTGGAGCTCACCGCCGAGGAGGCCCGGCAGTGGCTCGGCGGCCTCAACGACCTGCGGCTGACCCTCGGCACCCGGCTGGAGGTCACCGAGGACGACAGCGACGAGCTGTACCACCTGCCCGACAGCGACCCGCGCAAGCCGCTGGTGATGGCCTACCTGTGGCTCGGCGGGCTCCAGGAGTCTCTCGTCGAGACGCTGCTGGGCTGAGCCTTTCCGGTGTCGTTCGGCCGCCGGTGCGGCGGCCGGCCGCCCCGGCGGGTACCCATCGGCCATGACGGACGACGAGGGGTACGCGCGGGGGCTGGGCAGCCGGCAGATCCAGATGATCGCCATCGGCGGGGCCATCGGCACCGGCCTGTTCCTCGGCGCCGGCCGCGCCATCCACCAGGCCGGCCCCAGCCTGCTGCTGATGTACGCCATCGCCGGCGTCGCCATTTTCGGCATCATGCGGGCGCTCGGCGAGCTGCTCACCTACCGCCCGGTGTCCGGCTCCTTCGCCGACTACGCGCGGGAGTTCCTCGGGCCCTTCACCGGTTTCGTCACCGGCTGGACGTACTGGCTGATGTGGGTGGTGACCGGCATGGCCGAGGTCACCGCCGCGGCCACCTACATCGCCTACTGGTGGCCGCAGGTGCCGCAGTGGAGCGCCGCCCTGGTCTTCCTGGTGGTGCTCTTCACCGCCAACCTGATCTCGGTGCGGCTGTTCGGCGAGGTCGAGTTCTGGCTGTCGATGATCAAGGTCACCGCGATCCTGGGGATGATCCTCATCGGCCTGGGCGTGCTCACCCTGGGCCTGGGCGCCGCCGCCTCCACCGCGTCGGTCGGCCACCTGTGGCACGACGGCGGCTTCTTCCCCAACGGCGTCGGCCGCTCGCTGCTCACCCTGCAGATCGTGATGTTCGCCTACGTCGCCGTCGAACTCGTCGGCGTCACCGCCGGAGAGGCGGAGAACCCCCGCAAGACCCTGCCCCGCGCCATCAACACGCTGCCGTGGCGGATCGCGCTGTTCTACGTCGGCGCGCTCGCCGTCATCCTGTGCATCGTGCCGTGGACCGAGTTCCGGCCGGGCGTCAGCCCGTTCGTCGCCGCCTTCGCCCACGTCGGCATCCCGCTCGGCGCCGGCATCGTCAACTTCGTGGTGCTCTCCGCGGCCCTGTCCTCCTGCAACTCCGGGATGTACTCCACCGGCCGGATGCTGCGCGACCTGGCCGTCAACGGGCAGGGCCCGGCCGTCTTCACCCGGCTGACCGCCCGCCGCACCCCGGCGGGCGGCATCCTCGTCTCGGCGGCCGTGATGGGCATCGGGGTGTGGATCAACTACCTCGATCCGGCAGGGGCGTTCACCTACATCACCGCGTTCGCCACCGTCGCCGGCGTGTGGACGTGGGGGGTGATCCTGGCCGCGCACATCCGCTACCGGGCCGCGGTCCGCGCCGGGCGGGCCGCCCCCGCGTGGTTCACCGCGCCCGGGGGAGCGGCCGCCAGCTGGTGCACCCTGGTCTTCCTGGCCCTGGTCGTGGTGCTGATCGGCGCCGACTCCGAGGCGCGGATCTCGCTCTACGGCGCCCCGGTGTGGGCGGCGGCCCTGGCCGCCGGCTACGCCGTGCTGCGCCGCCGCAACCCCGCGGCCTTCGTGCGGCGGCCGCACCTGGCGCCCGCCGACCCCGACGCGGCGCCCGCCGACCCGGACGCGGCACCCGGGGCCGCCGCGGACGCGCCCGCCCTGTGAGGGCGGCCGGCGACGGCTTTGTTACGTTGCCCGCATGCTGACCATCACCCAGGACCTGTACGACAAGATCGTCGCGCACGCCCGCGCCGACCACCCCGACGAGGCGTGCGGGATCGTCGCGGGCCCCGCGGGCAGCGACCGCCCCGAGCGCTTCGTGCCGATGCTGAACGCGGCGCGCTCGCCCACCTTCTACGAGTTCGACTCCGGCGACCTGCTGCGGCTCTACCGCGACCTGGACGACCGCGACGAGGAGCCGGTGATCGTCTACCACTCGCACACCGCGACCGAGGCGTACCCGTCGCGGACCGACATCTCCTACGCGAACGAGCCCGGCGCCCACTACGTGCTGGTGTCCACCGCGGAGGAGTACGGCGACCAGCCGCAGTTCCGCTCGTTCCGCATCGTGGACGGCCAGGTCACCGAAGAACCGGTCGAAGTGGTGGCTTCCGCCGCATGACGTCCCGGATCCTGGGACGGCCGTCTCGGGCCCCCGGCGGGAATCGATACGATGAGCGCATGGTTCTGATGGACGTGAGCGACAAGGCGCCGGGCACCCTGCTCGTGGCGCGGCTGCACGTCGACCTGTGCCGCCGCACCGCCGCGGCGTGTCCGCGCGCCTGACCGCACCGCCGCCCCCGCACCGCGCACCGCCCGCAGCACCCGCGCACGCCCCCTCTCACGTCCTTCCCTCGCACTCACAGGAGCGCAGCCATGGCCATCGAGGTCCGCATCCCGACCATCCTCCGCACCTACACCGACGGCCAGAAGGCCGTGGAGGGCGCCGGGACCACACTCGACGAGCTGTTCACCGACCTCGACAGCCGGCACGCGGGACTGCGCGAGCGCGTGGTGGACGGCGGCGAGCTGCGCCGCTTCGTCAACGTCTACCTGAACGACGAGGACGTCCGCTTCCTCGACGGCATCGCCACCAAGCTCAGCGACGGCGACAGCGTGACGATCCTGCCCGCCGTCGCCGGAGGCGCGCGCTGATGCGCTACGACAGCCCGCTTGCCGCGGTCGGCAACACCCCGCTGGTCCGCCTGCCGCGCCTGTCGCCGTCCGCCGAGGTCAGCGTGTGGGCGAAGCTGGAGGACCGCAACCCCACCGGCTCGGTCAAGGACCGCCCGGCCCTGCACATGATCGAGCAGGCCGAGACCGACGGCGTGCTCACCCCCGGCTGCACCATCCTGGAGCCGACCTCCGGCAACACCGGCATCTCGCTGGCCATGGCCGCCCGGCTCAAGGGCTACCGGATCGTGTGCGTGATGCCGGAGAACACCTCGTCCGAGCGGCGCGAGCTGCTGGCGATGTGGGGCGCGGAGATCATCTCCTCGCCCGCGGCCGGCGGCTCGAACACCGCGGTGCGGGTGGCCAAGGAACTGGCCGCCGAGCACCCCGACTGGGTGATGCTCTACCAGTACGGCAACGCCGCCAACCCGGGCGCGCACTACGCCACCACCGGCCCGGAGATCCTCGCCGACCTCCCCACGATCACCCACTTCGTCGCGGGCCTGGGCACCACCGGCACCCTCATGGGCGTCGGCCGCTACCTGCGGGAGAAGGCGCCGGGCGTGGCCGTCGTGGCCGCCGAGCCGCGCTACGACGACGTCGTCTACGGCCTGCGCAACCTCGACGAGGGCTTCGTGCCCGAGCTGTACGACGAGTCCGTGCTCACCACCCGCTACTCCGTGGGCTCCGAGGACGCGGTCCGCAGGACCCGTGAACTGCTGTCCCAGGAAGGCATCTTCGCGGGTGTCTCGACCGGCGCGGCGCTGCACGCGGCGCTGGGCGTGGCCAACAAGGCGCTGCGCGCGGGCGAGCGGGCGGACGTCGTGTTCATCGTCGCCGACGGCGGCTGGAAGTACCTGTCCACCGGCATCTACACCGCAGAGTCCACCGAGGCGGCGGTCGCCGCACTGCACGGGCAGCTCTGGGCCTAGCGCGGATCCGGCACGGCCCGGCCGGGTGACGGTCCCGGGCGTCCCGGATCGCGCCGCGCGGGCCGCGGGGTTTCAATGAGGGCGGGCGCACGTTCAGGCGCCCGCCCGTCCTGGTGATTCCGCCCACAACAGAGCACGGTGGAGGAGCAGCGGCGACAGGAGGCCTTTACCCTTCCAGGACAGGCGGACGGTCCCGCCACCCCCCACCCCAGCCGGAATGGGGTGGTGCGGCGCGCCCACGGAGGTGGTACCCGGCATGAAGCTCACCGTCGTCGGCTGCTCGGGCTCGTTCCCATCCGCGGATTCGGCGTGTTCGAGCTACCTCGTCGAGGCCGAGGGCTTCCGGATGCTGCTCGACATGGGCAACGGCGCGCTGGGTGAACTGCAGCGCCACGTCGGCCTGTACGACCTGGACGCGGTCCTGCTGAGCCACCTGCACGCCGACCACTGCATCGACATGTGCGGCTACTTCGTGGCTCGTTACTACCGGCACGACGGCGGGCCCGCGTCGGCGATCCCCGTCTACGGCCCCGACGGTACCGAGCGGCGGCTCAGCATCGCCTACGGCGACGTGCCGGACGAGAAGTGCATGAGCGAGGTCTTCGACTTCCGCACCCTGGAGCCCGGCTCGTTCCGGCTCGGCCCGTTCTCGATCACCACCGACCTGGTGTCCCACCCGGTGGAGGCGTACGGCTTCCGCATCGAGCACGGCGGCAGCGTGCTGGCCTACTCCGGCGACACCGGGCCCTGCCCGGCGCTGCAGGGCCTGGCCGAAGGCGCCGACCTGTTCCTGTGCGAGGCGTCGTTCACCGACGGCAAGGAGGACATCCCCGACCTCCACCTCAACGGGCGCGAGGCGGGGCAGGCGGCGACCCGCGCGGGCGCGGCCCGGCTGGTGCTCACCCACATCCCGCCGTGGACCAACCCGTCGGTCAACCTCCGTGACGCGCAGGGCGCGTACGACGGTCCGGTCGAACTGGCCAAGGCCGGCGCGGTCTACGACCTGTGAGGACACGGCGGAGCCCGGGACCGGAAACGGTCCCGGGCTCCGCCGTCGTGCGCCGCCCGCCGGACGGCCCACGTCCTGGCGCTACTTGGTGAGGTCCTCGATCTCCTCCGCGGGCTCCCTGCCGGGCGTCTTGAGGTCGAACTTCACGATCGCGAACCGGAACACCACGTAGTAGACGGCCGCGAAGCACAAGCCGATCGGGATGATCAGCCATGGCCTGGTCGCGTGGTTCCAGTTGAGCACGTAGTCGATGAAGCCGGCCGAGAAGTTGAAGCCGGCGTGCACGCCCAGGCCCGTGGTGACGGCCATCGACGCGGCGGTCAGCAGCACGTGGACCACGTACAGGATCGGCGCGATGAACATGAACGAGAACTCGATCGGCTCGGTGACACCGGTCACGAACGAGGTCAGCGCCAGCGAGAGCATCATGCCGAGCACGGCCTTGCGGCGCTCGGGGCGCGCGGTGTGCGCCATGGCCAGGGCCGCGGCGGGCAGGCCGAACATCATGATCGGGAAGAAGCCCGACTGGAACATGCCCGCGGTGTGGTCGCCGGCCAGGAAGCGCGGGATGTCGCCGTGCACGACGGTGCCCGCGGCGTTGGTGTAGTCGCCGATCTGGAACCAGGCCACCGCGTTGACGAACTGGTGCATGCCCACCGGGATCAGCGCCCGGTTGACGCCGCCGAAGAGGGCCGCGCCGCCGGAGCCCAGACCGGTCATCCAGTCGCCGAAGTGCGTGATGCCGTTGCCGATCGGCTCCCACACCAGGCCGAAGAAGACGCCGACGAGCAGGCCGACGAACGCCATCAGGATCGGCACCAGGCGGCGGCCGTTGAAGAAGCCGAGCCAGTCGACGAGCTTGGTGCGGTGGAACCGCTGCCAGACCACCGCCGACAGCAGGCCCATGACGATGCCGCCGAGCACGCCGGGGTCGTTGTAGACCGCGGCGACGTCGACACCGTTGTTGGCGGTGGTGTTGATCACCGCGTCGTGCACCGGGAACGCCTCGAGGACCTTGCTGTAGACCAGGAAGCCGACGACCGCGGCGAGCGCGGTGGAACCGTCGGACTTCTTGGCGAAGCCGATCGCCACGCCCAGGCAGAACAGGATCGGCAGCGCGCCGGTCAGGGCGCCGCCGGCGTTGGCGAAGACCGTGGCGACCTTGCCCCAGCCCAGGCCGTCCTTGCCGAAGACGTCGTCGGCGCCGAGCCGGACCATGATGCCCGCGGCGGGCAGGACCGCGATCGGCAGCTGGAGGCTGCGTCCGACCTTCTGCAGTCCCTGGAACAGGCCGGAGCCCCGCTTCCTGGCGGGGGCAGCGGGTGCCGCCGAGGCGGTGGCCGTACTCATGAGATGACTTTCCAATCCGTGGTCTATACCACTCAGTGGTGTAGACCTTTTTAACACGTCAGGCCAACGTAAAGGAATGGGTCATTCCGTATGGCCTCCGCCACATTTGCGGCTTTCGGGCAACCTGTCCCGTGACCCCTCTGACCAGGCGGGATGGTCCTGCGGGACTACTTGACGTTCTCCCGCTCCATCTCCTCGCTCAGCTCCTCGGGCTCGCGCCCCGGCGTCTTGAGGTCGAAGTAGGTGATCACGAACCGGAAGAGCGCGTAGTACACCGCGGCGAAGCCGGCCCCGACGACCAGGATCAGCCAGGGCTTGGTGGCGAGATTCCAGTTGATGACGTAGTCGATCAGGCCGGCCGAGAAGCTGAAGCCGTCCTTGATCCCCAGGGCCCAGCACAGGGCCATGGACACGCCGGTCAGCAACGCGTGGATCGCGTACAGCAGCGGCGCGATGAAGAGGAAAGAGTACTCGATGGGCTCGGTGATGCCGGTGACGAACGAGGTCAGCGCCACCGACAGCATCAGGCCGCCGATCTCCTTGCGGCGGTGCGGCTTGGCGGTGTGCGCGATGGCCAGCGCCGCGGCCGGCAGCGCGAACATCATGATCGGGAAGAACCCGGTCTGGAACTGCCCGGCCGTCGGGTCGCCGGCCAGGAAGCGCGGGATGTCGCCGTGCACCACCGTGCCGTCGGGCTTGGTGTAGTCGCCGAACTGGAACCACACGAACGTGTTCAGGAACTGGTGCAGGCCGACGGTGAGCAGCGCGCGGTTGGCCACGCCGAAGATGCCCGAGCCGATCGCCCCCAGGTCCACCAGCTTCTTGGAGAAGGCGGTCAGCCCGTCGCCGATCGGCGGCCAGATCCACAGGGAGATCACGGCGAACAGGATCGCCACCCCGGACATGATGATCGGCACCAGCCGGCGGCCGTTGAAGAAGCCCAGCCAGTCCGGCAGCTTGGTGCGGTGGAACCGCTGCCACAGGTAGGCGGCGGTCAGGCCGAGCACGATGCCGCCGAACACCCCCGGGTTCTGGTAGGTGGCGATCACCGCGGTGTTGTCCTTCGCCACGCAGGCCCCGGCCTGGAAGACGCTGCCGGCCGCGCAGTCCTTGGGGAAGGCGTGCAGCACCCCGTTGTAGACGAGGAAGCCGGCGACCGCGGCCAGTGCCGTCGACCCGTCGGACTTCTTGGCCATGCCGATCGCCACGCCCACGCAGAACAGCAGCGGCAGGCCCACGCTGCCGTCGAGCAGCGCGCCGCCGGCCCCCGCGAAGACCTTGGCCAGGCGGTCCCAGCCCAGTCCGGTCTTGCCGAAGACGTCGTCCTGGCCGAGCCGGTTGAGGATGCCGGCCGCCGGCAGCACCGCGATCGGCAGCTGCAGGCTGCGGCCCATCTTCTGCAGGCCCTGGAAGAACACCGACCACCAGGACTTGCGGGGAGCTCCGGAGGCCGCGGCGTCCGCGCTCATCGGTGTCCCCTCCCTGGCGGCGACCGGTCCGGCCCGCGTTACAGTGGTCTAAACCACTAGGCGCGCATGGGCGCTGCCGCACCCGTCCGCGGCAGGGCACCCATGATCGTCATGGTGGTCCCCCGGGCGGACAACCGCCCGTGAAGTTGGGCCAACCGTGGGTTACCGTGACAGAACGGACCCGCCGGTGGGTCAGGGGAACAGGGAGACACGCAGATGGCCACCAAGGCTGAGAAGATCGTCGCCGGACTCGGCGGTATCGACAACATCGAAGAGGTCGAGGGCTGCATCACCCGGCTCCGCACCGAGGTCAAGGACCCGGGCCTGGTCGACGAGACGGCCCTGAAGGCGGCCGGAGCCCACGGCGTCGTCAAGATGGGCAACGCGATCCAGGTGGTCATCGGCACCGACGCCGACCCGATCGCCGCCGACATCGAGGACATGATGTAACGGGGCAGCCGGCACGGGCAGCAGGCGCAGAATCGTTTCACCGGCCGCCGTGCCCGGGATCCGTCCCGGGGCACGGCGGCCGCAGTGCTTCGAGGGCGGGACACGGCCGTCCCGGCCCCGGGAGCGCCGGGCCGCACCGCCGTCCGCCGGGGCCGCTCACCCGGATAGGCTCGGGCACATGTCACGATTCGACGGCCGCACCCCCGACCAGCTCCGCCCCGTCACCATCGAGCGCGGCTGGAGCAAGCACGCCGAAGGCTCGGTCCTGGTGTCCTTCGGCGACACCCGCGTGCTGTGCACCGCCAGCGCCACCCAGGGCGTGCCGCGCTGGCGCAAGGGCAGCGGCGAAGGCTGGGTGACCGCCGAGTACGCGATGCTGCCGCGCGCCACCAACGACCGCGGCGACCGCGAGTCGGTCCGCGGCAAGATCGGCGGCCGCACCCACGAGATCTCCCGGCTGATCGGCCGCTCGCTGCGGGCCGTCATCGACTACAAGTCGCTCGGCGAGAACACCATCGTGCTGGACTGCGACGTCCTGCAGGCCGACGGCGGCACCCGCACCGCGGCGATCACCGGCGCCTACGTCGCCCTGGCCGACGCCGTCGCCTGGATGCGCGACAACCACCTCATCCGCGCCAAGGCCCAGCCGCTCACCGGCACGGTCGCCGCGGTCAGCGTCGGCATCGTCGACGGCACCCCGCTGCTCGACCTCGCCTACGAGGAGGACGTCAGGGCCGAGACCGACATGAACGTGGTCTGCACCGGCGACGGCCGCTTCGTCGAGGTCCAGGGCACCGCCGAGGGCCAGCCCTTCGACCGCACCGAACTCGACGCCCTCCTCGACCTGGCCGTCAAGGGCTGCGCGGACCTGACGGCCTTCCAGAAGGCTGCCCTGGAGGGCTGACGAACGAGCTGCCGCAGCGGCCGGCCGAGGGACGAGGGCGTCCGCGGAGGCCGTGAGGAGGAAGCCCGACCACGAGGGGGTGCGGGCTGACGAACGAGCTGCCGCAGCGGCCGGTCACGAGGGGCCGACGCGGGCCGACGCCCCCCGGGGCGGGCTCAGGCCGGGGTGGTTTCCGTGGGGGCGCCGTACATGCGGGCGATGACGTCCTCGATCGCGGGCTCCCGGACCGACAGGTCGAGCAGCGGGTAGCGGTCGGCGATCGCGGCGACCAGGGGCGCGGCGCTGTCCGCCGCGGGGAACGCCAGCCACTGGCGGGGGCCTTCGACCTTCACGCAGCGCGCCCCCGGCATCTCCACCGGGGGCAGCTCCCGGGCGAAGTCCACCACCAGGGTCCGCTCGCTCTCGCCGACCGCGTGCAGCCCTGCCAGGTCGCCGTCGTACACCAGCCGCCCGTGGTCGATCACCATCACCCGGCGGCACAGCGTCTCGATGTCGGTCAGGTCGTGCGTGGTCAGCAGCACCGTCGTGCCGCGCTCGGCGTTGATCTCCTTCAGGAACGAGCGGACCTTCGTCTTGCTCACCACGTCCAGGCCGATCGTCGGCTCGTCCAGGTACAGCACCTGCGGATCGTGCAGCAGCGCCGCCGCGATGTCGCCGCGCATCCGCTGCCCCAGCGACAGCTGCCGCACCGGCACGTCCAGCAGCGGCCCGAGGTCGAGCAGGTCGACGCACGCCTCCAGGTTGCGGGCGTAGCGGGCCGGCTCGATCCGGTACATCCGCTGCACCAGGTGGTACGAGTCGCGCAGCGGCAGGTCCCACCACAACGTGGTGCGCTGCCCGAACACCACCCCGATCCGCCGGGCCAGCCGCGCCCGGTCCCGCGTCGGGTCCAGGCCGCTGATCCGGATCCGGCCCGCGCTGGGATTGAGGATCCCGGTCAGCATCTTGATCGTGGTGGACTTCCCCGCGCCGTTCGGCCCGATGTAGCCGACCACCTCGCCGTGCGGCACGGTGAACGAGATCCCGTCCACCGCCCGCACCTCGTGGCGGGTGCGCCGCACCAGGCCCGCCCTGCGGCGCACGTCGAAGACCTTCTCCACGCCGTCCAGCTCGATGACGGTGCCGCCCGCGGCACCCGTCCCGTCCTCGGTCATCCCGCTCAGCTCCCTGTACTGCGATACGAACGAAGCCCCGCGCGCCAGGCCGCACCGGCCAGCGCGCAGCAGCAGACGGCGACCAGCGGCGACAGGAAGTCCACCCATCGCGGCAGGCCCAGCGGATCCGGCTTGCCCAGGATGTGCAGCGCCGGCAGCCAGTTCACGAAGGCCAGCGGCACCACGAACGTCACCCCGCGCACCAGCTCCCGCGCGAACACCCCCTGCGGGTACTGCAGCATCGTGTTGCCGCCGTACGTCACCGAGTTCTGCACCTCCGACGCGTCCGAGGCGACGAACTGGAACGCGGCACCCGCCACGAACACCGCGCAGAAGATCGCCGCCCCGG
>Ga0131853_10018102_pt1 | contig 12822 bp, 10 predicted proteins | sample TergutLab28metaG_FD_92764 | JGI IMG/M metagenome (GOLD analysis project Ga0131853, IMG submission 92764) | Labiotermes labralis P1 segment gut microbial communities from Petit-Saut dam, French Guiana - Lab288 P1 (version 2) (version 2) | ecosystem: Host-associated > Arthropoda: Insects >...
AGAAGCAGCGCGATTTTGTATTCGAGGGGGGTGAGCCGGACCTCTTCGCCGTCTACGGCCACGGTTTTGCGGGTATCGTCGATCATGAGACCGCCGACGGTGTAGACCCCTTCCGCGGGGAGCGGGGCGCTGCCGAGGACCGTGAAGCGCCGCAGGTGGCTCTTTACCCGGGCGACGAGCTCTAAGGGATGGAAGGGCTTTGTCACATAGTCGTCCGCGCCGAGGGAGAGGCCCATGACCTTGTCGGTCTCCTCGCTTTTTGCCGAGAGGAGAAGGATGGGGAGGTTGCGACTTTTGCGAATTTCCATTGTCGCCTTCAGGCCATCTAGTTTTGGCATCATGATGTCTAGGATGATGAGTTGGATTTCCTGTTTTTCCAGGACGGCGAGGGCCTCCTCGCCGTTGTGGGCCAGATGGGTTTTGTAGCCTTCGTTTTTCAGGTAGACGGCGATTGCGGCGGCGATTTCTTTGTCGTCGTCGCAGATGAGGATGTTTGTCATGGCGTTTGGCCCTCCCACTGGGTGTTTGTCTTCTTTCGTAATTATATCACATCCTTTCTGCTTTGCTTAGGATAGCAGGGAAATCTTACGGGAGGGATGGGAGAATTCTTAAGAATGTTTGAAGCTTTTATGTGTGCAGCTTACGTCCCCCATTGCACACCTTGCGCAAAAGCCCTTGCGGGGCGGCGGCGGATGGGGTATGCTAAACTTGCGAATCGCAGATAGGAGGTGTGTGCGTGAAAATTGTGCTCAGGGAAGAGGGAGAAATCCGAGAGACGGAGATCACGATTGTCTGTCCACAGGTGGATGAGCAGATTTTGCGGTTGGTGGCGGGGCTTCGGGCCTTTGACAAGAAGATCACAGGGGTGCGGGAGGACCAGACCTTTCTCCTTGGCCCCCATGAAATTCTCTACATCGACACCACCGACCGCCGGACCTTTTTGTACACAGCGGAGGCAGTGTATGAGACGCCGCTGAAGCTCTATGAACTGGCGGACCGGCTGAGTCAAGACGAATTTTTCCGGGCATCGAAATCTTGTGTGATCAACTTTTCAAAGATCAAATCCCTGCGCCCGGAGTTTGGAGGGCGACTGGCTGTCACCATGGAAAACGGCGAACAGCTCACCATCTCCCGGCAATTTGTTCCGGATGTGAAGAAAAAACTGTATATGGAAGGGGAATAAACATGAAAAATTTCTTAGAAGGCGTTGTGGAGTGGAAGACCTGGGCGGCCCTTTGTTTTGCCGGGGCGATGGTCTTGTATGTTGTGGTTGCGATCTTCCTTGGCCAAACTGAAATTGCCATTCACGAAATCATTGCTTTGATGATTATCTCAGCGGGGGGAACTTTTTTCCAGTATTTGGCCTTTGGGCCTCGGCTCATCAGGGGGATGCGCTATACCCTGCGGATGGTGGTCTTCGCCCTGCCGTTTTTGGCGCTGCTGACGGGTACCGCTTACGCTCTGGAGTGGTTTCCGAGGGAGGCGGGGAGCTATTGGCTCCTTTTCATCGGCATCTTCCTTGTGGCCTTTGCTGGGATGACCATCAGTTTTGAGGTGTACTTCAAAGTGACAGGTAAAAAGTATGATGGTCTCCTAGGGGAATACCGTCGGCGGCGGGAGGAAGAGAATCGCTAGTTTGTGCAAGGAAATAAAATGCCCCCGACACCGTTTTTGGTGTCGGGGGCATTTGTTAGGCTGTTCTGCGGAGGGGATTTTCACCGGAGAGGTCGCTCTCCGGGTCTGATTCTGTGTCGGATTCCGGGTCGGCTTCTGGGTCTGAGAGGTCTTCCTCGTCTGGGTCGGAGTCTGGTTCGGGGAGGTTGGGGTCTGGTTCTGGAAGGGAGTCTTCTTCCTCTGGCGGGAGGGCTAGAGGGTCTTCTTCCGCGGCAGCGAGGAGGGCGGTGAGGTTGAGGCGGGCTAAGATAGCGGCGGCCTCTGCTCGGGAGAGATTGTTTTGGGGGAGAAGGCGTCCGTCGTCGGTGCCGGTTAAGAGGCCTAGGTAGACCAGGCGGGCAATTTCGGCTCTGGCCCAGGCGGGGATGTCGGCGTGGTCTGTGAAGCGGTGGAGGACGCTGTCGGGGGCGGTGAAGTCCATGAGACGGCCTAAGATGGTGAAGGCCTCGGCCCGGGTGATGGGGCTCGCCGCGTCAAAGAGGACACCACCATCTACGGCACGACCGGCGATGTAGCCGTTTTGAAACATGGCCGCCACATAGGGCCGGGCCCAGATGGGGATGGCTGCGTGGTCTAGAAATTCCTGCCCTGTGAGGGCGTATTGACTGGTATCTAAGCCCAAGAGGCGGGTGAACATGGCGGCAAATTCCGCCCGGGTCACGTTCCGATTGGGGAAGAAGAAGGTGCCCTGTTCGGTGGAGATGCCGGTGAGAACACCTGCTGCCCGCATTTGGCCGATGTAGCCCTCGGCCCAGTGGCCTATGGTGTCGGGAAAGACGGCGGCGATGGAGAGGGGTATTGTGCGGGTCACGCCGCCTGCGGAGATGGAGATTTGACCCGCTGTGCCGGGCTCTCCGGTGATGGTCAGGAGGCCGGCGTTGAGGGTGGCGATGTGACTGGAGACGGTGATGCTGTAGACATCTGGGGAGGCGATGAGGTCCCGCCCGGCGGCGAGGAAGTGGTGGCTGAGCCGAACCTGGTCGCCGGCTGTGAGAGTCAGGGAGTCGACGAGCTGTCCCGCGAGGCGCAGGTCGATCCGGTCGGGCCGGGAGAAGAGGTCGAGGCGCAGACGACCCACGGCGCCGTTTGCGCCGTGGGTGGTGAGAAGGCCGCTGGCATTTGTGATCGCTGTGCGGAAGGAATCACCCTCTTGCTGGCCTAGGGTTGGGGCGGTGAGGGCGGCGAAGCGGAGGCCTGCGGGGTCGAGGGGGAAGTAGCCCCGGTCTGTCATGGTGATCTGGTTTGCGAGCTCTGCGGGGGAGATGAGGGAGCCGCCCAAGATTGCGGCATGGCCGGGGTGAAACTGGATATTGACCGCCTCGCCGCCGCGCCCGTAGGTGGCGGTGAGGAGGATGAAGGTGGCACAGTTGCGCAGGGCATTGCCGGAGGGGCGGTTTAAGACCGCGGCGCTGGAGGTGCCAGGCATACGGTAGCTAAAGGAGGTGGAGCCGCCGCCGTCGAGGTTGATGGCATACACGGCCCCCAGGGCCAGCATTTCATCGGCGAGTTCTCCGAGGGTGAGTCCCGCGGAGTGGCCTGGGAGGCGGCCATCTACGGCGTAGAGGAGGAGGCTGCCGTCGGCTCGAATGCCGAGGGCGGACCGGGGATGGACCCCAGCGACACCGGAATCCCAGCCGGAGGAGGGGGTGCGGGAGCCGCCGGAGATCAAGATATCCCCGCCGCCGGTGGCCCAGGCGGCTTGCCGAATGCGGGGGTCTGAAGCGCCCACCCGGAGAGTGACACGATCACCGAGGGCAAAGCGGTCTAAGTGGTAGAGGTAGGGGCTCAGGAGATCGGCGGAAAGGACCATGTGGCCCGCCGGGATGGGTGTGGCCCCGGCGCTGTCTTGGATGCCTACCACCTCTAGGGAGACCTCGCCGCCGACGGTGACGCTTCCACCTGTGATTCGGAAGAGGACTTCTCGTCCTGGGGTGGTGGTGCGGGTGGTGGTGGAGAAATGTTCGTCGAAGAGGAAGAGCCAGCCGGGCTGGCGGAATTTGTTGAAGAAGGAGATGTCCACCCGCTGGCCGACATTTTGGTTTAAGAGGGAGAAGGAGAGAGAGGGGTTGCCGAGGAAGGCGGAACCATCGTCTCGGAAGAACACGGCACCCCGTCCTTGGTGGCTGCTTCGGAGCTCTCCGCTGGATATGTAGATGCCCTCAGGGACACCGGTTTGGAAGGAGAAAAAGTCGGCGTTGATGCCGCCTAAGACATTGTGGCCCTGACGCTCCACATGGGCGATGACGCTGTTGATATTGGAGGCCCCAAACACCTGCCCCCCCGCTGAGACTAAAGGCCGGATGTCGGCACCGGGCTGAAAGCTCAGATAATGGGCCGACTGTCGGCCGTGGGCGCTCTGAGAGACGATGTAGCCATATTCTAAGGTGTCGGAGACGAGGATGTGGTCGTAGCGCTCCCTAGCTCCGGCACCTCCTGCTGCGAGGACGTTCCCTTGGCTCGGGAGGAGCAGGAGGACGATTAGGAGGAGGGCGAGGGGTCTTTTGTATGTTTGCATAGCGGCACCTTTCTCGAGTGAGGGTGAGGGTGTCATGGTCTACTTGGGCAAATCCTCCGTCAGGCTACGCCTGCCACCTCCTTTACAAAAGGAGGCTTTTCTGGTCTTAGGGCTCCTTTTTCAAAGGAGCTATCAGCGGAGCGGACTGAGGATTTTCTATGTTCAGCCTAGCAGATTTTTGCGGAAACTGCAACAGGAAAAAGCTACCCTTTTGGCCTCTGTGGGGGATTGCCTGTTGTAAAAAAGTTGAAAATAAGGTACACTAGTGCGAGTACTGGAAATGGAAGGACGAGGCATGTCGAATCGACGGGACCAGAGGCTGAAAGTGGTGAGTCTGGTGATACTCATTACCTTGCTGAGCAAGGTTTTGGGTTTGGGCAGGGACATGCTGTTGGGGCAGACCTTTGGGACGGGTCTTGAGGCGGATGCCCTGGCTGCGGCTATCTTGCTGCCGCGCTTTTTCTTTGACGCGGTGTTTGCCTCGGCTGTTTCGGCCAGTTTTATTCCGGTGTTCAGCGAAGTGATGGAGCGGGAGGGCAAAGAAGAGGCCTACCGGCTCGCGGGGAGTTTTTTGACTCTGGTTGGCCTCGCGTCTCTCAGCTTGACCGTGTTGGGCATGGTTTTTGCCCCTAGTCTCGTTGGTCTCATCGCAAATTTTGATCCAGAGACGGCGGCGCTTGCCGCGGAACTTCTCCGAATTATTTTCCCTTCCCTCTTTTTTACAGGACTTGCCTTTTCCATGGTGGGGATTTTGAATTCTCTTGGGGAATTCAACGTTCCGGCGGCCATGAGCCTGGTGTCTAACGGGATTATGATTGTCTATTTCCTGTTTTTTGCTGGGCGCTTTGGGGTTTCTGGCGCGGCGGCGGCCCTGCTTATGGGTTGGGCGGCCCAGGCTCTGATGCAGGTGCCGAGTCTCTTTAAAAAAGGCTATCGCTATCGCCCCAGGCTCTGGCATCCGGGGCTTTCTCAGATTTTTCGGCTTATGCCGCCTGTCATGGTGAGCACCTGGATTTGGCCCATCAATATGTGGATTATCACTTTTTGGTTTGCCTCGAGAATCACCGGAGGGGCGGCCAGTTTGAACCTTGCCAGCGGGCTTTTTCTCATGATTGCTGGGATTTTTGTCCTCTCGGTGACCAATGTGATTTTTCCGGAGATGAGCCGTCTATCTGTGGCGGGGGAGCGGGAGGCGCTTTGCGAGATTGTACGAGAGACCATGCGGACCCTTCTCTTTCTTCTCATCCCCATGACGGTGGGGCTTATGCTGCTCTCGACGCCTCTCGTGCGGCTGCTCTATGAATACGGGGAGTTTACAGCCCGGTCTACTGAGTTTACGGCGTCGGCCCTGTTCTTTCTGGCCATTGGCATGGTGGGTTATGGGATACAAACGGTTCTGTTTCGCGCGTTCTATGCGGAAAAGCGGGGGAAGATTTTGGTTTTGTCTGGGATTTTGAGTGTGTTGACCACCTTTACCCTTTCTCAGTTTTTGGTAGATCGCATGGGGGTTGCGGGTTTGGGGCTTGCTTCCGCCGCCTCCCTTTTGGTGACAGGGCCTCTTTTGGTCCCGGCGGCTCACCGGATGTTGGGTGGGGGGCTTGTGACCAGGGGGCTCTTGGTGGCTCTTTGTAAGATGGTTTTGGCGGCCCTTTGTATGGGCGCAGTGGTTTTTTTCGCCCGGGAGTTGTTATCGGAGGGGGTTTTCTCCGGGGACAGTGTGCTGGTGCGGCTCCTGCTGGTGGGAATCCCCACGCTCTTGGGCGTGGCTGCCTATTTGAGTTTGGCTCGGGTGCTTCGGTTGCGGGAAGTGAAGATTCTCCTGGGATTTTTGAGAAATCCCAGGAAGGGAGATGCATAAATGATGTTTGAAATCCTAAACGGCAGCGCCTTTTATCGGCTTTTGGGCCGGATTCTGGATGGCATTGAGGCCTCCGCCCGGCGGAGCGCCATTGTGCGGCTCATTGCCCTGGTGCGGCTCTGGGCGAAAGAGAGCTTCATTGTCCGAGGCTGTACCCGGATTGCCGACGGTTTTGGGGGCAGCATTCGCAATAGCGCCATCATCGCCCGCATTCTCCGGGAGGACGACCTTGGGCGGTATCGGGAGCGGGGTGTGGTGTTTCGGGTCTATGAGGCCCTGCTGGAGCTATTCCGGCGGATATACCATGCCCTTCGCCTACATAGGCTCCTCCAGGGCAGCGCGCTCCTGCGGCCTTGGATTTGGGCGATTCTCGCCATGGCAGCCCTGCCGCTTTTGCCGACGATGGCGGTGATGGGGATTGTGGTACTCAGCATGATTTCCCTCTTTGCGGCCCTGCTCCAAGATAGAGAACGGCGTCTGGTCTACTCCTCTGTGAACAAATATGTCTGGCTCTACATGCTGGTCTATGGCCTTGCCACTTTGGTGAGTGTGACGCCTCGAGGGAGCTTGCAGGTGGGGCTTATCACGGTTTGCTTTGTGGGCTTCTTTCATGTGTTGGTGTCGGGGATTGAGACCCGTCGCCAGGTGCGGGCGCTCCTCGGACTTTTGTCGGGAGCGGGGGCTCTTGTGAGCCTCTATGGGGTCTATCAGTTTCTCAATCCCGGGGGTTATGCCCCCGCTTGGTTGGACGCGGAGATGTTTGACTTTGGGATGCGGGTCTTTAGCACCCTGGGGAACCCCAATGTGCTGGGCATGTATTTTCTGCTGGTGATTCCCCTGACCTTCGCGGGGCTCCTGATCAGCCGGACGAACCAAGGGAGGCTGTATTTTCTGGGCTGTGGAGCCCTTCAGTGCCTCTGTTTGCTGCTCACCTATTCCAGGGGGGCTTATCTCGGGATTTTAATCGCCGCCGCTGTTTTTTTGCTGCTTTTGGACCGGCGTTTCCTGGTGCCGGGGATTCTGGCGGTGGTGGTGCTCTTTTTGGCCATGCCAGCGGCGATTTTGGATCGCTTCTTCTCCATTGGCGACATGGCCGATACTTCTACCAGTTATCGGGTGTTCATTTGGCTTGGGACTCTCGCGATGCTCCGAGACTATTGGTTTTCCGGCGTGGGGCCGGGGGAGGCGGCCTGGGCCATGGTCTATCCTGCCTACGCCTTCCACACCATTGTGTCGCCCCACTCTCATAACCTCTTTTTGCAGATCACCTCTGACGCTGGTGCGCCGGGACTCCTGGTGTTTTTTGGGGTGCTCTTCCAGTATTTCAAGGCCACTTTCGCTGCCCTTCGTCGGCGGGTGACTGGAGAACAACGAGTGTTGGTCATCGCCGCCATTGCCGCGGTTTTGGGCTTTTTGGTGCAGAGTATGACGGATTATACGTTCTATAACTTCCGGGTGATGCTGTTTTTCTGGGGCGTCCTCGCGATTGGCGTGATTGGGGCGCGGTATGAGAAGTTGCGGGAGGGGGGTGCCGACGATGATTCGAGTACTCAACATCTCCAGTGATACCAATATCGGCGGGGCGGGGCGGTGTATTCTCAATTTTTTGGCCCATTATGACCGCTCGGCCTTTCAAGTAGATGTGGCTCTACCCCGTGGGAGTCTCCTTGCCCCGGAAGTCCGGAAGTTGGATACCCCGGTGATCGAAGTGGACGGCATTGGGGATAAGAGTTTGGATTTTGGGGCCATACGGAAGCTCAAAGCCATCATCCGGGAAAGGGGTCCCCAAGTGGTCCACACCCATGGGGCCATGAGCGGCCGGATTGCGGCGCGGCAGTGCGGCAGGGCTGTGGTTTATACCAGGCACTCGGTTTTTCCCGTGAGCCGCCGTCTTTCTCGGCAGCCGGGGAAGTGGTTGAACGGCAGACTGAACGAACACTATGCCGACGCCATCATCGCCGTAGCGGAGGCCGCCAAGGAGAATCTGGTGGAGAGCGGCATTTCCCCAGGGCGAGTTGAGGTGATTTTAAACGGTGTCGAGGGGCTTACGCCTTTGCCGCCGGAGGAAGCGGCTGCGGAGAAAGCCAGGTATGGCATCTCCCCTGACCATTTTGTAGCGGGGATTCTGGCCCGGCTGGAGGAAGTAAAGGGTCACAGCTACCTCTTAGAAGCGGCGAAACGGCTCAAAGACGCGGGGGAGCCCTTTACACTGGTGATTGCAGGCACAGGAGCCCTAGAAGCGACACTCAAGAGGCAGGCAGAGGACCTGAATCTAGGCGACACGGTGATTTTCGCCGGTTTCGTCTCTGATATACGGGGACTCCTCAGCATTTTGGACCTGCAGGTCAATGCCTCCTACGGGACGGAAGCCACGAGCCTTGCCCTTTTGGAGGGGATGAGCATGGGAATCCCTGCTGTGGTGACGGCGTATGGCGGGAATCCTGGGGTCATTCAAGAGGGAGTAAACGGTGCTTTAGTTCCCACCCGAGACAGTGCCGCCCTGGCGGAGGCCATCATGCGAATGAGGAGAGACAGGGACAGATACCTGGAACTGTCAGAGGCGTGTCACAGGGTGTTTGAACAGAAGTTCACGGTGGATCGTTACGCCAGGAATATAGAAGAGGTATACCGCCGGGTGGCGGGGAAGAGAGGGTAGTGTATGGAACAGAAGAGAAGGCTCTTTAGCGGGTTTGATGTGGCCGTGGTACTGTTGGTACTGCTAGGGGTATTTGCCTGGCTGTTTGTGATCAATCGGGCTCCTCAGGTGGAAGAACCTACCTTTGATGGGTATGCCACCTTTTACATTGAAGTGGCCAATCTTTGGCCAGATCGGGTGGAGGTTGTCCAAATCGGAGACCGTCTGTTAGAGGGGGCGCAACATAGGCCCATCGGCCGGGTGGTGAACATTGAGACCCGCCCTCATGAAGTGTGGATGGAAGACGAGGAGACCCAGACCATCCGCTGGGAACCGGTGGAAGGGCGGGTTGTCATGGTGCTCACCGTGGAGACGGAGGTGCGGGAGACGGACAGAGACGTTCTCGCCGAGGGGGAGGTGCCCATCAAGGGTGGGGCCACGATCCACTTTACCGGGCCGGGCTACGCCTTTTCCAGCGGGATTATTTTGGGATTAGAGAGAGGAGCGTGAGGAGATGGGAAAGCTGATTGATGGACGGGGCCGCCTGGGCGGCAAAGTCAGCGTGATCGATCTTGGGATTGTGCTCCTTGTTGTCATGATGCTCATTGGGGCCTATGTGAAGTTTATGGTTTTGCCTCAGACCGATGTCACGGTGGAATCGGTGTCGGTGCGCTATACCCTGGAAATCACGAATGTCCGGGAGTGGACAAGGAACAACATTCGGGAAGGGGACGCTGTTTTCTCGGCGGGGGTCCATGTAGGCACGGTGGTCAATGTGGAATCAGAACCCTTCCGGGCGATTGTGTCGGGAGATGGTGAGGCCTGGTGGGGCGTTGTGCCGGAGCGCTACATTGTTTTGGTAGAAGTGGAAGGGACGGCCACGGTCACCGATGGACGGGTGCTGGTCTCTCGGACGGTGCCCATTGGCGTTGGAAACTCCTCTTCGGCCTTCTCTACTCGTTACGCGGGTTTTAGCGCCACGATACGGGAAATTGTCCTCTATGACTAGCAAAAAAAAGATTCTCATGGCCACCACGCGGATGCCCATCGGCGGGGCGGAGACCCATATTCTGGAGCTCTCTAAGGCATTATCCCGCCGGGGGTATGAGGTCGTTGTGGCATCGAACGGCGGGGTGTATGTGCCGGAGCTCACGGCGGCCGGGGTGCGCCATGTGGCAATCCCTCTCCATCGGCGGAGTCTGAAGAACATGATTCAGAGCTATTTTGCCCTCCGGCGGCTGATCAAAGCAGAGAAGTTTGATTTGGTCCACGCCCACGCCAGAATTCCCAGTTTTCTCTGTGGATTACTAAAGCGGCGGTTGAAATTTCCATTTCTCACCACCGCCCACTTCACCTTTACTACAGGAGGGCTGGCGGGGAAGCTCACCAACTGGGGGGAGCGGACCATTGCGGTCTCTCCGGATATTAAGACCTATCTGATGGACTACTACGGAGTCCCGGCGGAGAACATTTTGACCACGGTGAACGGCATCGACATGGAGCGCTTTTCTCCAGAGGTGTCGGGGGCGGCGGTTCGCGCGGAATTCGGGATTCCGGCGGAGGCCCCTGTGGTTTTGCACGTGAGCCGCTTAGATGAGAGTCCGGCGGCTGTGGCGGAAGCGCTCATTGAGAGCACTCTGAGCCTCCGGGAGGCTCAGCCGGAGCTCCATGTGGTCATTGTAGGCGGTGGGGACCAGTTCCAGCGGCTCAAAGAGAGAGCGGAGGCCGTGAACGGAACCCTGGGATGCACCGCGCTCCACATGACGGGGCCCAGGACCGACATGAAGGCCCTCATTGCTGCCTCAGACGTGTTTTGCGGCGTCAGCCGGGCGGTGCTGGAGGCCATGAGCGCGGAAAAACCCGTGGTGTTGGCGGGGCATCAGGGCTATGCCGGGGTTTTCGGCGAAGAGAAGCTACAACTCTCCCGAGATACGAACTTTTGCTACCGGGGTGAGGCGCTGCCCTCGGGGGAGGCCCTGCGGCGAGATATTTTGACCCTGCTGGCTATGGATGCTGACAGCCGGGCGGCGCTGGGGCGCTACGGCAGGGAGACGGTGGGGCGCTATTACTCAGTGGAGACCATGGCGGAGGACACCATAAAAGCCTATGAGGCGGTGCTTCGCCCCCGCAGACGGCTCCTCCTCTCTGGCTATTACGGCTTTCAAAACGCGGGAGACGAGGCGATTTTGAAGGCGTTTTTGCAGAGTGTCCGAGAGATGCCAGTATCTGTGGAGACCATCGTGCTCTCCAAGACACCGACCCAGACGACGAAGAAATACGGGGCGAAAGCCGTGCATCGCTTCAACATTTTCTCTGTGCTCCGGGCTATGTGGCGCACGGATGTGCTGGTCTCTGGCGGGGGGAGCCTTCTGCAGGACAAGAGCAGCACCAGGAGCATTATCTATTATCTTTCCATCATTCGGCTGGCCAAATTGTTCGGGAAGCCCGTGATGCTCTATGCCAATGGCATTGGCCCTGTGGATAGACCTGCCAACCGTCGCCGGGTGCGTCGAGTGGTGAGCCGGGCGGATGTAATCACCCTTCGAGAGGAGCACAGTTCCGCCGAACTTCTCAGCATGGGAGTCACCTCTCCTCCGCTCCATGTGACGGCGGACCCCATTTTTTTGCTCTCTGGCGTGGACCAAGAAGGAGCAGAAGAGGCCTTGAGCCAGGCGGGGGTGCCGGGAGATCGGCCCCTGGTGGGGCTCTCGGTTCGGACCCTGCGGACGGGGGCGGAGTTTGTCTCTCAAATGGCCCAGTTTGCGGACTTTGTGACCCGGGAGCTCGGCTGTCATGTAGTGTTTATCGCTATGCAGCGGCCTCAGGATGTAAACGTGAGTCGCGCCATTCTGGAGCGGATGACAGAGTCTGCCTCTCTCTTGGGCAGCGAGCTTTCCCCGGAGGCCCTCATTGGGGCCTGCGGACAGATGGAACTGGTGGTGGCGATGCGGCTGCACACCATGCTCTTTGCGGCCAAGGCGAAGACGCCGGTGATCGGACTGGTTTGCGACCCGAAGATCGAGCATTTTCTAGCAAAGCTGGACATGCCCTCGGCCGGGCCCGTGGAGGACTTTGATCCACGGCGACTCTTGGAGCAGGTCAGGGTGGTCCTTGCGGAGCGAGAGGCGCTTCGAGGGCAACTTGCGGAGACCGTAGTTGAGATGGATGACCTTGCGGCGGAGAATAGCCGACGGCTCGCGGAGCTACTGGAGAACATATGAGAAAGCGTCCGTCCCAGGTGTGGGACGGACGCTTTTTGACGTTTACATTATCACGAAGAGATTCCAATTCCAGAGCACGAAGGAGAAGAGGGCTGTGAAAGCAATGGTTACAACATAGAGAGCCTTGCGTTTGGTTCTGATTGTATCCTTTCTCACGACCAAGGAGGCCAGAAGGGAAACGCCAGCCAGAGCCAGGAGGAGATAATTGATCCAGATGTGAACATTGATCATGGAAGTTTGAATTATGGGTGCCACTGCAGCTAAGCGGAAGAAAAGGGCGAGATTATTTAGCGCAAGGCCTGTGCCGCTCAAGAGCAGGCCATTGCTTACATGGTGGAAGAGGGGAGCGGCCTTTTCCTTTTTGCGTAAAAAGCCTATGAAAAGGAAGATGGGCGCTAGGAGGAAGAAAAGGATGCTGACTACCGCGATGGCGGCGTTACCGAACAGAGCGGTCATGCTTTGGCTGAAGGTTTCTATCGTCGCGTCCATGGGGGCGCTGAGGGATATTCCTATGGGGTTTCCGTTTTCCATGAGGAAGCGAAGCTCATACCCCGTGCGGGCGGGGGCGCCTGGGGAGGTCACTCTGAATATGTAGGGCTCTACTTGCTGGTATGTGATGGTCATACCCATTGCGCCTATGGTGATGGTGTTTTCATCCAGGGCCTCGACAACAAAGTTTGTGCCCAATATAAAGTTTAAGGGCTCTAAGACATTGCCCTCATGGCGGCGCAGCATCACATAATTGCCGGCGACGGTTCTCGCGTCAGGCAGGCCGCTTGCGGGAGTGAGGAGAGCGTCTCTGCTGTTTCCGATGAGCAGGTCTAAGACTTTTTCGTTGAAGAGAGCTCCGCCGCTTGCGTTGCTGAGCACAACCACGCCAAATCTCTCCCCTGGCACGATGGCGAACTCTGTATTAAAG
>Ga0131853_10018105_pt1 | contig 12820 bp, 12 predicted proteins | sample TergutLab28metaG_FD_92764 | JGI IMG/M metagenome (GOLD analysis project Ga0131853, IMG submission 92764) | Labiotermes labralis P1 segment gut microbial communities from Petit-Saut dam, French Guiana - Lab288 P1 (version 2) (version 2) | ecosystem: Host-associated > Arthropoda: Insects >...
CCAGACAGCGGCCCGAGATCTCGCCGGCGTACACCGGCAGCAGCGGGCTGTTCTGCACGATGCCCGTGCAGACGTCGGTGCCGCCGCTGCCGACGTTGAGCTGGACGCCTTCGCCCAGCTCGTGGGCGATCCAGGCGTAGCCCTCGGGCGGCAGCGGCGCGCCGGCCGAGCCGACGACGCGCAGCGCGCCCAGGTCGCCGGCCTCCCGGGGGTGTACGCCGGCCCGGCGGCACGCCATCACGTAGCCGGGGCTCGCCCCCATGATCGTCGCGCCGGTCTCGGCCGCGAGCCGCCACTGCCAGCCGAGGTCGGGGTGCAGCGGGTCGCCGTCGACCAGGACGATCGACGCCTGCAGCAGGAGCGTGGAGACCAGCGCGTTCCACATCATCCAGGCGGTGGTGCTGAACCAGAGCATCCGGTCGCCGGGGCCGACGTCCCACGACAGCGCGTGGTTCTTCAGGTGCTCGACGAGGATGCCGCCGTGGCGTGGACGATCGCCTTCGGCTGTCCGGTCGTGCCGGAGGAGAACAGGACGAGCAGCGGATGGTCGAAGGGCACCGGCTCGAAGGCGAGCGGCTCCGCGGCGGGCTCGGCCAGCAGCGTGGACCACGACAGCGCGTCGTCGACCCGCCAGTCGCCGTACTCGATGTCGATCACGTGCCGTACGCTCGGCAGCGCCGCGCGGATCTCGGCGACCTGCGGGCGCCGGTCGATCGGCTTGTCGCCGTAGGAGTAGCCGCCGGCGACCAGCAGCACCACCGGCTCCACCTGGGCGAACCGGTCGACGACGCTGCGCGGCCCGAACTCGCAGGCACAGCTGGCCCACACCGCCCCGAGACTGGCGGTCGCGAGGAACGCGACGACCGTCTCGGGCACGTTGGGCAGGTAGCCGACGACCCGGTCGCCGGGGCCGACGCCGAGCTCGCGCAGCCGCGTGCGCAGCCGGGCGACCCGGTCGCGCAGCTCGCCCCAGGTGAGCTCGACGTCGGGGCGGGTCTGGGAGCGGCCGAGGATCGCGACCTGCTCGTCGTCGCCGAGCAGCGCGTGCTCGGCGTAGTTGAGCCGGGTGCCGGGGAACCACCTCGCACCGGGCATGGAGCGGTCGGCGAGGACGCCGTCGTAGGACGCGCGCACACCGAAGAAGTCCCACACCGCCGACCAGAAGCCGTCGAGGTCGGTGACCGACCACCGCCACAGCTGCTCGTGGGTGGTCATGTCGAGCCCGCGGTGCTCGCGCACCCAGGCCAGGAAAGCCCCCACCCGGGTGCGCTCGAGGACGTCGGCGGGCGGCGTCCAGACCACCTCGCCGCGCTCGACGGTCTCCTCGGTCACCGGTCGGTCACCTTCCGGGCGCGGCCGTCGAGGAAGTCGCGCATCCGGTCCTTGGCGTCGTCGGTGCCCTGGGCGATGGCCGCCATCAGCGACTCCATCAGATAGCCCTCGCTCTCGCCGGCCGCGGCGATCCGGGGCAGCACCTGGAGCACGGCGTACGTCGTCTGGGGCGCGAGCTCGGCGACCCGTGCGGCCAGCTCGAGCGCGGTGGTGCGGCCCTCGCCGTTGGGCACGACGTACTGCGAGAGCCCGACGGTGGCGCCCGCCGCGGCGTCGTACCGGCGGCCGGTCAGCATCATGTCGGTCATCCGCGCCACCCCGATCAGCCGCGGCACCCGTACGGACGCGCCGCCGCCGACGAAGAGCCCGCGCAGACCCTCGGGCAGCGCGTAGAAGGTGGACTCCTCGGCGACGCGGATGTGCGCGGTGGCGGCGAGCTCGAGGCCGCCGCCGACGACGGCGCCCTTGAGGACCGCGATCACCGGGACGCGGCCGTGCTCGATCCGGTCGAAGACGCGGTGCCACATCCGCGAGTGGCCGACGCCGGAGAGGGTGTCGCGCTCGCGCATCTCGGCGAGGTCCAGGCCGGCGCAGAAGTGATCGCCGTCGGCGTCGAGGACGACCGCCCGGACGTCGTCGTCGAGGTCGGCGAAGAAGCGCTCGATCCCGAGCACCGTCTCGTCGTCCAGTGCGTTGCGCTTCTCCGCTCGCGCGAGGGTGAGGACGGCGACGGCGCCCTCCCGCTCGACCCGCAGCGTCGGGGGCAGGTCCGGCATGGCGGCCTCCTCAGGTATCAGGATTCCTGAAACGTAGTCATGGCCCGCGGTCATGGCAAGGGAACGCCATCATCGGACCACGCTGGTTCAATTGTTCCGTGACCGCAGAGTCGAGCCCGTCCGCGAGTGAGCGCACCGACCGCTCTCCCGCGTCGATCCTGTACGTCGTCAAGCAGCTCGAGCTCGTGGTGCGCGCGCGCCTGGAGGCGGTGCTGAGGCCGTCGGGCGTCACGGCCCTGCAGTACACCGCTCTCACCGTGCTCGAGCGGCGGCCGATGATGTCGGCGTCCGACCTGGCGCGGGCCTCGTTCGTGCGGGCGCAGTCGACGGCGGACCTGGTCGCCGCACTGACCCGGCGCGGGCTGATCGAGCGCTCGGTCGACCCGACCAACCGCCGCCGCCTGCTGATCAGCCTGACCGATGCGGGCCGGGCGTTCCTGGCGGCGTACGACCCGCTGGTCGCCGAGCTGGAGGAGCAGATGCTGCACGAGCTCGACGAGACGGAGCGCGCGGAGTTCCGGCGGTTCATCGCGGTCGGGCGGCGCGCCCTCTCGGCCGACTGAGACCCAGATCACACCGGCTCAGGTCACGACACTCCTCGCCGACCGGACTCTCACAGTTCCATACCCGGGGTCCGGCGCCCCGCCGCATCGAGGAGTCTCCCGTGACCCGCATCCGCGCATGGCTGCGCGACATCCGCATCGGCACCCGTGTCGCGGCGGTCTTCGCCCTCGCCGCCGTCCTCGTGGGTGTCGCCTTCGGCATCGACATCTCCGCCCGCCACCAGGCCACGGCCGCGCAGGCGCAGATCACGAAGGTCCAGGCCCTCCAGCGGATCGGCGACGACCTCGCGCTGCGGATCAACGACATCACCGGCTGGCAGGCGCTCTACGTCGGCGATGCCGCCGCCTTCGGCGTCGACAAGGGCCTGAGCCCGCACGACTACAACGTGAAGGGCTTCGCGACCTGCCGCGCCGAGATCGAGAAGATGTACGCCGACATGGACCGCAGCGCCATGACGCCCGAGGAGTCCGCGCTCATCGACCAGACCCGGGCGAGCTTCGACGACTTCTTCAAGCAGGACACCATCCTGCGCGCGGAGCTGCACAAGCAGGGCCTGGCCGCGCTGCCGGCCGTCATGAACTCCATCAACGGTGGCCCCGCCGGCCAGTCCTGGACGGACATCACCAACGCCTCCACGAAGTACCACGGCATCGTCAACGCCCAGCTCGCCTCTCTCCAGGCCGCCCGCGACAGCGACCAGGCCCGCAGCAACCGCACCGTCTACATCGCCATGGGCCTGGCCCTGGTGCTGACGATCGCGCTCCTCGTGCTCGTCACGCGCTCGATCTCCCGCCCGCTGCGCCACATGGTCGAGGTACTCCGGACGGTGGCCACCGGTCGCCTCGACGTGCGCGCCGAGGTCTCCGGCCGCAACGAGCTCGGCGTGATCGCCGAGGAGCTCAACCGCGCCCTCGCGATGCTGAGCGAGTCCTTCGGCCGGATCGACACCGACGCGCGGTCGCTGGCCCAGGCCTCGGAGGACCTCACCAAGCTGTCGGTCGAGATGACCTCGCACGCCTCCGACTCGGCCGTCCAGGCCGATCTGGTCTCCGCCTCCGCCGCCCAGGTCTCGCACAGCGTGCAGACCGTCGCCGCCGGCACCGAGCAGATGTCGGCCTCGATCCGAGAGATCGCCCGCAGCGCCACCGACGCGGCCAGCGTCGCGACCCGGGCAGTGACGGTCGCCGAGTCGACGACCGCCGCGGTGACCAAGCTCGGCGCCTCCTCCCAGGAGATCGGCGAGGTCCTCAAGGTCATCACGAGCATCGCCGAGCAGACCAACCTGCTCGCCCTCAACGCCACCATCGAGGCGGCCCGCGCCGGCGACATGGGCAAGGGCTTCGCGGTCGTCGCCAACGAGGTCAAGGAGCTCTCCAAGGAGACCGGCTCGGCGACGGAGAGCATCAGCCGCCAGATCGAGGCGATCCAGGCCGACACCGAGGGTGCCGCCGAGGCCATCCGTGAGATCTCCGCGATCATCGGACAGATCAGCGACACCCAGACGACGATCGCCTCCGCCGTCGAGGAGCAGACCGTCACCACCAACGAGATGAGTCGCAGCGTCTCGGACGCCGCGAGCGGCTCGACCGAGATCGCCCACACCATCACCGGCGTCGCCGCGGCCGCCTCCCAGAGCACCGCGTCGGCGTCGAGCACCAGTCAGGCCGCCGAGGAGCTGGCCCTGATGGCGGTGGGGATGCGCGAGCTGGTGGGTCGCTTCAGCTACTGACCACGTCCTGACGCCGAGGGGCGGTACGCCGGAGTCCGGCGTACCGCCCCTCGCTCGTCACAGGTTGCCGCGCCGCGCCTGCTCGCGCTCGATCGCCTCGAAGAGCGCCTTGAAGTTGCCCTTGCCGAAGCCCAGCGAGCCGTGCCGCTCGATGAACTCGAAGAAGACCGTCGGCCGGTCGCCGACCGGCCGGGTGAAGATCTGCAGCAGGTAGCCGTCCTCGTCGCGGTCGACCAGGATGCCGCGCCTCTGCAGCTCCTCGATCGGCACCCGCACCTCGCCGATCCGGGCGCGCAGCTCGGGGTCCTCGTAGTAGGAGTCGGGCGTGTTCAGGAACTCGACGCCCTCGGCGACCAGCGTGTCGACGGTCGCGAGGATGTCGCCGGTGGCCAGCGCCAGGTGCTGGGCGCCGGGGCCGCCGTAGAACTCCAGGAACTCGTCGATCTGGCTCTTGTGCTTGGAGACCGCCGGCTCGTTGAGCGGGAACTTGACCCGGTGGTTGCCGTTGGCGACGACCTTCGACATGAGGGCGGAGTAGTCGGTGGCGATGTCGTCGCCGACGAACTCCGCCATGTTCGTGAAGCCCATGACCCGGTTGTAGAACCCGACCCACTCGTCCATCCGGCCGAGCTCGACGTTGCCGACGATGTGGTCGAGCGCCTGGAAGACCCGCTTGGGGGCGCCGTCGCGCTCGACGTAGGAGGAGGTGCGGGCCACGTAGCCGGGCAGGTAGGGGCCGTCGTACCGGCCGCGGTCGACCAGCGTGTGGCGGGTCTCGCCGTACGCCGCGATCGAGGCGGTCCGCACGGTGCCGTGCTCGTCGCTCACGTCGTGCGGCTCCTCGAGGATCGTCGCGCCGACCTTGCGGGCGTGCGCGACGCACACGTCGACGTCGGGGACCTCGAGCGCGATGTCGAGGATGCCGTCGCCGTGCCGGGCGTGGTGCTGGGCGATCTCGCTCTGCGCGCTGACGCCGCCCTTGATCACGAACCAGACGCTGCCGCTGGTGAGGACGTAGGCGACGTGGTCGCGGTTGCCGGTCTCGGGGCCGGAGTAGGCGACCATCTCCATGCCGTAGGCGGAGACGAAGTAGTGGGCGGTCTGGGTGGCGTTGCCGACCGCCCAGACGGCGGCGTCCCAGCCGGTCACCGGGAACGGGTCGCTCGCGGCGTCGTGCTCCACGAGGCCGACGAGCTGCTTGAGGGTGTCGAGGTCGAGGTCGGCGAGGACCTCCTCATTGGTCAGGGTGTCGCGGAGGGTCATGACGGGAGTGTTTCCCTCGGCCATCGGCTCGACAACCTGCTCGTATCGCGATGGCCAGTCTGTGCAGATCGACCGGATCCGACGCCTTCCGGGTGGTCAGATCGGCTAGTTTGTCGTCATGACCGACGAGTATCGTCTCGACGCTCTCGACGTGGCCCTGCTGGAGGCGCTCGCCGAGCATCCGCGGATCGGCGACCTGGAGCTCGCCCGGGTCACGAAGGTCGCCCGCGCGACCGTGCAGAGCCGGCTGCGCCGGCTCACCGAGCAGGGCGTGATCCGGGACTGGTCGCCGACCGTCGACGCCGCGGCCGCCGGCTTCCCGGTGCAGGCGTTCGTCACCCTCGAGATCGCCCAGGGCGCGCTGGACGAGGTCGGGGCCGACCTCGCGGCGATCCCCGAGGTGCTCGAGGCGCACGTGACCACCGGGTCGTACGACGTGGTGTGCAAGCTGGCGACCGCCTCCCACGCCCAGCTGCAGGAGGTGCTGGTGCGGCTCAACCAGTCGCCGTCGGTCGTCCGGTCGACCAGCGTCGTGGCGCTCTCGGTCCTGATCGAGCCGCGGATCCTCGGGCTGCTGCACACCGCCGAGCCCGGCGCGAGCCGGGCGCCGGCGTACCGATAGCCGCCGCGCGGTCGGCGCAGGTTTTCCGCCGGACGTGGTAGGGAATGCCAGAGTCGTCCCGACCAGCGAGGAGTCGCCCATGTCCAGCAGCGCACCGCCGCCAGGACCCCCGTCAGGCCCGCCGCCGGGCGCCCCGCAGACCCCGCCCCCGGCCTCGTCCGGGATCCGCGCGCGCACGCTGCCGGAGCGGGTCGACTGGAGGGGCGCCGTCCGCACCGACTGGGTCGGCCCGCTCAAGGTCGCCGGCACGATCCTCGGCGTCTCGGCGCTGCTGGCGGTCCTCATCGGGCTCGGCGGCCGCCCCGGCGTACCGGGCCTGCACTGGACGCTGCGCACCACCCTGGTGTTCCTCGGCTGGCTGTGGACCAGTGCCTTCGGCGCCGACCTGACCGCCTCGGTGTCGGTGAGCGGGCTCCAGGGCGACCTCGGTGCCGGCACCTTCGCGCTGACCATCACGATCGTCTCCCTCGGCGCCGGGGTGTGGCTGTTCCGGCGGCGTACCGCCGCGCTGACGAGCGCCTGGAGCGTCGGCTGGTTCGCGGCGCGCACGGCCGTGCTGACCGCGATCCCGCCGCTGGTCGTCTCCTGGATCCTGTACGCCGACCAGGGCGACCTGCTCCACCTCGTCGACCAGCGCGTCAACCCCTTTCTGGGCCTGCACCTGAGCGACCTCACGGTCGGCCTCTCCTCGATGGGCTCCTTCTTCCTGACCCTGCTGCTCACGCTGGCGACCCTGCTCCTCACGGCGGTCGTGCGCCGCGACCTCCTCACCGGGAGGGCGGAGCAGGTCCGCGGCTGCCTGGCGGGACCGGTCGTCGGGGCCGGCGTCCTCATCGCGGGACTGATCCCGCTGGGCGCGGTCGCGGCGATCTTCATCTGGCTCTTCCACCTCGGCCAGCCCAGCACGACGAGCCTGACCTGGCACGAGTGGATGAACGTCGTCGCAGCGGTGATCGCCTACGCGCCCAGCCTCGCGCTGTGGCAGCTCGGCCTCGGCTCGGCCGGCCGGATCCACGCGTCCGCGAGCACGTCGCTCGGCGGGGCCTCGCTGAGCACCGACAAGGGCCTCGGCTACTGGGCGGGCGGCGACGGGATCAACCACGGCATGTGGTTCGCGGTCGCGCTCGCGCCGATCCTCCTGGTGGGCACGGCGTACGCCGTGGTGCGCCTCTCCCGGCGGCACGGACTGCGGGAGCAGCGGGTGCAGCTGGTCACCTGGGTGGTGTCGCTGCTGGTGCTGCTGCCCCTCCTCTTCCACTTCTCGAGCCTGCACGCGCACGCCTCCGCGAGCGGGTTCCATCACGTCAAGGGCGGCGGCAGCGACAGCCTCTTCGGGATGTTCCTGGGCGTGAGCAGCCTCTCGAACAGCATCCCCAACACGATCAGCGGGCACGCGGACGCCGGGCCCGGCGCATCGGCGGTCTTCCTGGTGTTTCTCTACGCCGCGGTGCTCGCGGTCCTCGTCGCCCTGGCGACCCGGAGCCTGACCCGCGAGAGCCTCGCGGGGCTGCGCGGGACGCTGGGCGCCGGGCCGGGCGAGACGACGCTGACCGACACCACGATCAGCCACGGCGGCGCGACCGGCCCCTACCAGCCCGGCGACGTCGTCAACGGCTGGCGCTGGACCGGCACGGAGTGGGTGCCGGCCCAGCAGGAGTGATCAGTCGACCGGCGGCATCCCGAGGGTGTGGAAGGACTCGATCGTCTTCAGGCCCCACGCCTGGCCGTTGGCGCGCTCGGCCTCGGTCCAGGTGACCAGCGGCCAGTCGGGGTCGAGGATGAGCCGGGTGAGCGGGTTGCACAGCTCGATCCGGTTGCCGCCGGGCTCGAAGACGTAGAGGAAGAACGTCTGCTGGATCGCGTGCTTGTGCGGGCCGGTCTCGATGTGGACGCCGTTGTCGAGGCACAGGTCGGCGGCGCGCAGGATGTCCTCGCGGCCGTCGGTCGCGAAGGCGACGTGGTGCAGCCGGCCGGTCGCGCCCTTCCAGTCCTCGGTGTAGACGATGTCGTAGGACTTGTTGTTGAAGCTGAGCCACTTGGCCGAGATGCGTCCGTCGTTCATCTGGATCTGCTCGGTCGGTCGGGCGCCGAGGACGTGCTCGATGAAGTCCGCGTTGGGCTCGACCTGCGCGCCCAGGTAGTTGACGTGGTCGAGGCGCCGGATGCCGACGCCCTGGCGCGGCTTGGCCTGCGGCTGGTTCTTCAGGCCGGGCTTGAGGTGGTCGGGGGCGGCGTACCGCTCGGTCTCGTAGTAGAGCCCGATCTGGTGGCCGTCGGGGTCGGTGGTCAGGAACGTCCTGCCCGTGCCGGCGAGCCCATCCACCCACTCGCCGCTGCCGCCGGCCTCCTCGACCGCGCGCACCCGGCGCTGGAGGGCGTCCTCGCTGCTCGCGCGCAGGGCGGTACGCCGGATCCCGGTGGTGTCGTTGGCCGTGAGCACGAGACTGGTCAGCTCGTAGTTGTCGAACGTGCGCAGGTGGACCGAGTCGCCCTCGCGCCGGGTCTCGGTCATGCCGAGGATCTCGGTGAAGAACCATGCGGAGCCGTCGAGGTCGGTGGTGAGCAGCTCCACGTGGCCGAGGTGGGCGATGTCGCCGAGGGGCGCAGGCATGTGGTTCTCCTTACGGGTTCTGACGGGGCGCCGGGTAGACGGTCCCGTCGAGGATGAGGCGGGCGGTGCGGACGACGGTGGTGCGGTCATCGCTCACACCGAGGTCGAGGAAGCCGGTGGGGTGCTCGATCCGGATCCGGCCATCGGTGCGGTCCGCGAGGTCGGCGGCGACGCTGCCCGGGGTGACCACGGCGGCGGCCACGCTGGCGGCGCCGAGGACGCCGATCGCCTGGTGCACCCGCACCGGGATGAAGCTGCGGGTCGAGATCGTCCCGCCGTCGGCGGGCGGGGAGACCAGCACGATCTTGGGGACCGTGCTGTTGTCGAGGTCGGGGTCGAGGCCCATCGCCTCGACGGCGGCGGCGCGGATCTCCCGCACCCGCGCGGCCAGCTGCTCGTCGGCCTCGAGGTCGGCGGGGTCCTCGTCGCCGTGTACGCCGAGGTCGCGGGCCCGGACGATCACCGACGGCATGCCCGCATCGACGCAGGTGACCTCCACGCCGACGAGGGTGTCGACCGCGTTGCCGGTCGGCAGCAGCGGGGACTCGCTCGGCTCGACGTCGATCTCGACCGGTGCCGCGGTGCCGGGGACGCCGGAGAGCTCGGTGTCGCCGTCGTAGGTGACCGCGCCGCCGGGGGTCCGCACCCGCAGCGTGGCCAGGCCGCCGGTGTTGACCATCCGGACGCGGACCTCCGTGACGCCGTCGGCGGCGGGCACCAGGCCGCGGGAGATCGCGAACGGCGCGACCGCGGCGAGCATGTTGCCGCAGGTCTGGGAGGTGGAGACGACCGGCTCGTCGACGACGACCTGCAGGAAGAGGTAGTCGACGTCGGCCGCGTCGTCGGCCGAGGGCGAGACGACCGCGACCTTGCTGGTCAGCGGGTGGGCGCCGCCGAGGCCGTCGATCTGGCGCGGGTCGGGGCTGCCCATGATCCGCAGCAGCAGGTCGTCGCGCTCCGCCGCGGCGGCCGGCAGGTCGGCTGCGAGGAACACCCCGCCCTTCGACGTACCGCCCCGCATCAGGGCACAGCGCACACCCGTCATCACAGATCGCCGTCGCGCACGGCCTGGTCGTGGGTCTTGTAGACGACACCGAGCTCGTCGAGGAGCGGCCGCAGTCCGTAGCGGTCGAGGCCGAGCTCCCCGTCGACGAACGCGGCCCGGGTCGCGGCCTCCTTCTCCAGCCTGGCCCGGCCGGCCTCGATCGTCTCCTTCACGCGAGCGCGCGGCACGACGACGACCCCGTCGTCGTCGGCGACCACGACGTCGCCGGCCTCGATCCGCTGACCGGCGATGACCACGGGCAGGTTGACGTGGCCGGCGGTCGCCTTGACCGTCCCCTGGGCGGACACGTGCCGCGACCAGGCGCCGAAGCCCATCTCGCGCAGCTCGCGGGTGTCGCGCACGGCGGTGTCGGTGACGACCGCGTGCACGCCGCGGTGGGCCAGCGCGGTGGCGAAGAGCTCGCCGAACATCCCGTGCGTCGAGGGCGCCGCGCTCGCGACCACGAGCAGGTCACCGGGCCTGCACTGCTCGACCGCGACGTGGATCATCAGGTTGTCGCCGGGCCAGCACAGCGCCGTGACGGCACTGCCGGCGACCGTGAGTCCCTGCTGGATCGGGCGGAGGTCGGGGCCGAGGCTGCCGACCCGGCCCATCGCCTCGTGGATCGTGGCGACGCCGTACTCCCGCAGCCGGGCGACGTCGTCCGGATCGGCGCGGGGCACGTCGGTGACGACGACATTCCTCATGGCTGCCTCCTCAGGCGGGGGTAGACGCGTCGGACGTTGCCCTCGTAGATCAGCTCGCGCTGCTCGGCGGAGAGGTCGGCCGCCTCGAGGTAGCGCCTGGTGTCGTCGAAGTGGTGCCCGGTCGTCGGGTCGACGCCGCGCACCGCGCCGACCATCTCGCTGCCGAACAGCAGGTTGGCGGTGTCGATGACCTCGACCAGGAGGTCGATGCCGGGCTGGTGGTAGACGCAGGTGTCGAAGAAGACGTTGCGCATCAGGTGCGTGTCGAGGGTGGGCTTGTCGAGCATGTCGGCCAGCCCCCGGTAGCGGCCCCAGTGGTAGGGCACCGCGCCGCCGCCGTGCGGGATGACCAGCCGCAGCGTCGGGAAGTCGGCGAACAGGTCGCCCTGCAGCAGCTGCATGAAGGCCGTGGTGTCGGCGTTGAGGTAGTGCGCGCCGGTGGCGTGGAAGACCGTCGTGCAGGTCGAGGACACGTGCACCATGGCCGGGAGGTCGTGCTCGACGAGCGCCTCGTAGAGGGGGTGCCAGTAGCGGTCGGTCAGCGCCGGCGAGGTCCACCGGCCGCCGCTCGGATCGGGGTTGAGGTTGACCCCGACGAAGCCCATCTCCGCGACCCGGCGCACCTCCGCGACGGCCGCGTCGACCGGCTCGCCGGCGGTCTGCGGCAGCTGGGCGACGGGCGCGAAGTTGCGCGGGTAGAGCTCGACCACGCGGGCGATCAGGTCGTTGGACGCCTGCGCCCACCCGACGCTGGTCGCGATGTCGCCCTCGTGATGGGCCATCGCGGAGGCGCGGGGCGAGAAGAGCGTGAGGTCGGTCCCGCGCTCGGCCTGGAGCCGCAGCTGCGCCGACTCGAGCGTCTCCCGGATCTCGTCGTCGGAGATGACGGGGTACGCCGGCGCCGGCGTACCGTCGCTCCAGGCCCGCAGCTGCGCGGCGCGCCAGTCCGTGTGCGCCTGCGGGGCGGTCGTGTAGTGGCCGTGCGCGTCGATGAGCATGGTGAGGCTAGCCTTACGTTGTCAGACACGATTGTCAACAATTCTGTCTGACAACGTGGTGACCACGGATCGGCCACCGGCTACGATGCCGCGCACAGCGCCAGGACGAGGAGGTGGCCATGAGCGTCGAGCGCGTCGTGACCCAGACCGACGTGGTGGAGGCCGTACGCCGGGCCATCCTCGCCGGCGACCTCGTGCCGGGCCAGCGCCTGGTCGAGGCCGAGCTCTCCGAGTCGCTGAGCGCCAGCCGCGGCGCCGTCCGGGCCGCGCTGATCGACCTGACCCACGAGGGACTCGTCGAGCGGATCGCCAACCGGGGCGCCCGCGTCCGCGTCGTGAGCGTCGCCGAGGCGCTGCAGATCACCGAGGTCCGGATGGCCCTCGAGGGGCTGTGCGGCGCGAAGGCCGCGCAGAACGTCACCGACGCGCAGGCGGACGGGCTGCGCGAGCTGGGCCGCCGGATGCAGGCAGCCGTCGATGGCGGCGACGTCGTCGGCTACTCCCAGCTCAACCAGCAGCTGCACGAGGCCGTCATCACCCTCGCCGGCCAGGATGTCGCGGCCGAGATCCTCGCCCGGCTGCGGGCCCGCAACGTCCGCCACCAGTTCCGGCTGGCGTTCCGGCCGGGGCGCCCGCAGGCCTCGCTGCCGCAGCACCTCGCGATCATCGACGCCGTGTGCGACCGCGACCCCGCCGCGGCCGAGGCCGCCGTACGAGCCCACCTGACGAGCGTCATCGTGGCCCTCCAGGAGACCAGGGACAGCCCGCTGCGCTGACTCAGCCGTGGTGGCGGCGGGCGACCGCGAACAGGCCGAGCGCGGCGACGGCGCACGTCGTGAGCAGCACGCCGAGGGGTACGGCGGAGTCGCCGCCGCCCAGCCCGCCGAGCGGCGAGACGGCGGCGCCGAGCAGGAACATGCCCGCGCCGACCACGGCGCTGGCCGAGCCGGCCACGTCGCGGGCCGACTCCAGCGCGAGCGACATCGAGTTGGGGTTGGAGAAGCCGGCGCCGAGGATCGTGAACCAGAGCGGGACGACCAGCAGCCAGGCCGGCAGGGGCGAGACGACGACCGCCAGGACCAGCACCGCGGCGACCGCGGAGAGCGTCAGCGACCGGCGCAGGATCCGCACCGGCGGCACGCCGCGCCGGTGGAGTCGCGCGGACATCACGCC
>Ga0131853_10018106_pt1 | contig 12820 bp, 9 predicted proteins | sample TergutLab28metaG_FD_92764 | JGI IMG/M metagenome (GOLD analysis project Ga0131853, IMG submission 92764) | Labiotermes labralis P1 segment gut microbial communities from Petit-Saut dam, French Guiana - Lab288 P1 (version 2) (version 2) | ecosystem: Host-associated > Arthropoda: Insects >...
CCTGCAAGTATTTCTTAACATGAATGTTTTACAGGGAGGGGTTGTTAGCACCTCGCCCAACCCCCAAGCTGGAGGACCACCCCTTGTCGGCTGTCCACGACTGCTTATTCAATTTATTCGCGGATAAAATGTCTACATACAAAATATCAACAAGGCCATGCAAGACACGTGTTTCCAAAATCTTTATACTGCATAATCCTCAGTGACACCTGATGTAAATGCACAAAATAAGAATCTTTCATAAACAATAAGTGATCATTTTAATATTTTAAATGTGAAAGTACATATATTAAATATTATTTTAAAATCTGACATTGCAACATGTATTGGTTTAATTGCAAAATTGATATCTCAGTTTGTAATATCGTCCAATATATCTGCATATTATAATTTTGTGAGCTTCATATTAATAGTCTGAAGAAGATCGAATTAGGTCGATACATGTACCATGAAGCACATCAAGTATATTAATTGCGTCTGACGATATTCAAATCCTCCTTTGTTGCATATTAATATAACGGGATTTTACAGACAAAAATGTGCAAGCGAAGGCTATGAAGTTATTCATTATGCAATTTCCTCTACTTTTCTTGCCAAGTGCCTTTTTATGTTAACTGAAATCACAAAAAGAAATGCCTGCCACCATCTCGAGCAGTTGGGCAAAATACCCGTGGTTTGTCAATAATATCAGTTACATAAGGGACCATATACACGCAGTAATAAATAAACGCATTTAAATATATACTGCACTAAAGGGGTTAATAATCCTTTTAAATAGATTTTAAACTCGTTTCTGAATGCAATGGGCCTAACAGGATCATTATATCCATGTTGTAATCCTGGTCCATCGCCGAGAAGCATTGCGAAACGCAAATAATCTGGTCCCATTGGGGACCTAATCGAATCGCCCACTTCCAGATCAACATTTTATTGATGAACATATTAAAGGCAGTAGATACAGCAGATTCAGTTTTAATTACCACGAACTTGGTGCAAAACATCGTGTTTAAAAGTGTAAAAACGTGATGAGATAAATTTGTGAAATCAATTAAAGGTATTACAGCTGCTTAAATCGGATATGCGTAATCAGGTTAATACAAGAATCGCGCAGGCAGCAAAACTCACCACACTTCGTTCCAAAACATTCTTGAGGAGACAACATGAACCGCCTTTACCTGGAAAGAAAAAAAGTAGAATTAACTTTTGGATCAAGGATTAATAATCATAATAACAACAGTAAGACCGAGTGAGATTTCTCATGGTGGTGAATAGAAAATATTGTCTTCTGGGATGTGACGCCGTGTGGTCTGGTAGAGGTTTACTGTCGTTTCGGGGAAAAAAACTTGCTGCCTATTATTTTCAGAGTCAAAATAGTTCTCCTTGTCATCTCCAAATTTCTATCAGAATACAAAAACGTTACGTTCCTGAAGACAATTTTTCTTCATTAAAGTCATTCAAATGCTGTTCGTTTGGGTAATATCAAATAGGACATGCGGTGAACAAGAAGTACAAAAATATTGATACCAACTTTTGAGAGGACATTTATAGAGCCAGTAACATAAGGGGAAATACAATATAAGAATAATTACATGCGATGTATTGGTTCGTAATGCGGAACTTGAATTTCCAAATACTAAAGTTCGTTACGTAGAGTTCTGGACCCAGCTTTGTGACTTTACGGAACGCGAACCGGATTTAACTAAGCCGCGCTTCCTGTAAAATTCCGCAGCTTCTGCAACTTAACAGTTGAGTCACAAACTAACGGATGCATGGGATATGTGCGTTACTTATCTACAAGTCTGCAATTATGACGTTGATGATATATTTGCCATTATCACTAAGGGTAAGGTATTTTTGAACCAGTTAAAGGACACAGTATGGGTTTATGAAGGTAAGTATATAAGTGAAGTCACCTTTACTGTGCACGTACTATAGCGATGGCACAGCAGAGAGACATGTACAGTACAACCAAACGGATTACAGCTTACAGTATTCAATCCGAGTAAAAAGTGTTCGTTTTTGCATTAAACCTTTCGCTTTCATCTCATTTCGGGCCAGGTAGCTCGGTCGGTATAGCGACTCGCTACGGGCTGGACGGTCCGGGGAGGAGAGATTTTTCGCACCTGTCCAGATCGTCCCTGAGCCCCACCCAGCCCCCTATACAATGGGTACCGGGTCATTCCAGGGGTCAAATCGGTCGGGGCGTGGCGTTGACCACCCACACCCATCTAGCGCCGAGGTTAAAGAAAGAGTAGATCTATACCTCTACTCCCCCTCTGGGCCTTCGTGGCCTGTTCTAGGGTGAACTTTACTTTTAACTTTTCATTTTATTTCAACCAAACACACTCACTTCAGAAGGAATTAATCTATTTCGATACGTCATGTGTCTCAGACACGGCGTTCGATCTACACCTTTACCTCTTCATACAGCCACCCACAAAGTATCGCCTGCTTTTGAATGTTTCAACCAGTTTTCTTTCACCGTTAACACAGCTGTCAGCCCGATGACTACGTTCACTGTCTGCAAACGTAGGACGCATTTATCGAAGGACCATTCCAATGGCAGACATTCCCAACCCGTTTAATGTTCTCTAGTTATGAAAGTCGCATAACCTGCAGGAGAGGTTTCAGAGAGTCGCACATGTGCACAGTACCTAAAACTCAATAATAATGGACAATAACAATAAGTGCAAACAACACACAATTACCGTTAGCCAGCGTTATTCCCAAAGTCTTCCATTTATCCCGATATTCATTCTCTTTATTGACTACAATCGTAACCGTCGGAATAAACGTAACAAGAAACTCATATAGACAAAGCATGTATGAATGTCAGCGAAGTGGCTAAGATAATATTATGCCATTAATTTTAACAGAGTGTATTTCGCTCTTTTCCTCGGCTACTGTCAAGAATATCAGGATAATGTCATTATCAGGTAAATAATCTCATTTGGTAATATCAAGATTATGCGGCTAATGTGGGGGAAAGTGTTGGTGAACGTTACAGTTCCGTCTTAATTCACCCGTGCTTAATAACTGCACCAGTTGGTTAATCTTGGCATTAACTCGTTTAGGAAATTATCCGAAACACATGAACTATTTTCAAGCATTCTCATAAGTACGCCCCTATGAGAGATGAAAACTAAACAGGTTTAAAGCATAAAATTAGATCTTTAACAATATCTTACATTTAAAAGAACTTCCGGCAAGTACAGCAGAAAACATCAGTTTTCAAATGTGGATTAAGCAGAATACGAAACGATGCAACCTATCTAAAACGAAAGGTTCACAGCGCGTTCGATAAGTAAACTGTGAATACCGACTGGTAGCTTTGTCATGTCTGCCCTATGTGCAGCTGTCTATTCGCATAAATCAACTCGACTCTCATAAGGCAAATTGTCGTACACTTTCACATTTGCGATTTGAACCAAACTGGTCGATGAATTTTGGTTTTAGTCAAAATCCTACAAAAATAACAGATAACGCACAGAAAGACCTACGTACATTTACGCCATCAGTCTCTATAATCGAGAATGTGTTCTCTGTAAGGTACGTACTGAAGACTAATAAACAGTTGAAAAATACCTCTCCCCTTTTTTACGAGGCAAGTAAACGGTAAAGGTAAAGCAGTCCCGTTACAGGCCCAGAGAGGCCCAGATGGTTCCAGGAAGTTAAGGTTCCCAGATTTCGTGACAACGGCACAGGATGGTGGTAGGTTGTCAGCTTTACGCACCGGCCGCCTTTACCCCCAGGAAATTCTCCTGGTACTCATTTCTGTTAGAGGCTGAGTCGAGACAAGTACAAGAGAAATGATAAATAATAGGGAAGAAGATTTGGCCATTTGCGACAAACGCACACGGCATACAACGTCATGCCGTACACGATAAAAGTAAAACATATAAGACATACCCAATGAGACCGAAGAAATAGTTTACCACCTAAACGTAATTATCATACCACGCGACAAAGACGAAAAAATAAGTAGCGATTGTGTTGAGACTGTATCGAAGGCTTATAATAAAAACAAACTAGATGCACTAATTTCTCTAATTTATTTTTGGAATAAAACTCTACATGTTTCGGACAGTTCCTCTGTCCATCATCAGGAATTTTTCACTGTACACACAGCAATGGTATATGTCACACAGCTTTGCTGACAGCTTGCGAGTTGTCAGCAAACCTGTATGACATACACAACTGCTGTGTGTACAGTGAAAAACTCCTGATGATGGACAGAGGAACTGTCCGAAACATGTAGAGTTTTATTCCAGAAACAACTTTTAGAAATTAGTGCATCTAGTTGATTTTATTATAAGAATTTATCACGATGCACGGTCACCTGAACGTCAAATGTATTGAAGGCATTTACAAATAATAGGTCAATAACAGAAAACATAAGGCCTACCAGAAGTGATACGCTATGCGAACGTTGCCTAACTTGTTACAATTATCCAGAGAGTGTAATTCCATTCCGTAACTTTTATGATCACAATTATCTTTAAGATAAAGTACACGTCTAATATATTAATCTACGTCACATAATTTGCTTTAGGATAAATCAAATTTCTGCTACATAGAATATCAGTAGCAGCATACAGGTTTCGCTTTACAAATCTCAAACAAAAACAATAAAATGCCAATATGAATGTATGTATATATGCAATCTCGCCTCTGGCAATAGAGGGAACTGACTTTAGTGGAAAGACGCAATAATATGACATGGAACGTGGGGTTTATGTTGCAGTTCGTAAACAAGCAGAAAGGAATTTCTTAACAGAGGCTTTCCCGTCGTGCTACGTAAATTAAGCATAAAGAGTAAAGCAGTCAACTCAACTTTTGTCTGCTCTGCTTTTAATAAAGATAGGGAATTCGCTTGTATCGTTCCAACAATTGCTACAAATCCTCTCAAATGGTGCAATACACTCAGTGTTTTCGGCGCTTTAGCAAAATTGCAAAAAGCGACTATTAGCTTTGCTATGTCTCTCTGTCCGCATGGAAAAACTCGGCTCCCATTAGACGGATTTTCATGAAATTTCGTTTGCCTAATTTTTTGTTTGAAAATCTTCGAGAAAATTCAAATTTCATTAAAATAGGACAAGAATAATGGGTACTTTACATGAAGACCAGCATACATTTATGATCATATCCCACTCACTTCTTCTTAGAATTAGAAACTTTTCAAAAAAACGCTGTAGCGAAAATCAAAACACACATTTCATGTTCAATTACTCTTTTTTTTTTCGAAAATTGTGCCTCTTATAAGATAATGTGCAAAAATTGTGGAGCCTGGCAGGCTACAGATGACAATATGGCGCCTGCGCATTGCATGCTGGATACCTAAGGCTACAAATACACACTCAGAATACCTAATACCTATGAAGTTTCCACTGCAACAATGGTTGAACGAAAACAATTCAATGTTGCGTTAGCCGTACATTGCCTGCCTCGTTTTCACCTTGCAGCGTTCAGCTGACTAGAAATAGGATGCACAGATATCCACATGGCATTCAACTGCTATCACGTCACGTGACAAAGTACCTGACTCCTGTTAAAAATCCCAGGAATAAAGTGTCTGTTCCTAATTGTATGACCGTCTGACGAATAGCACAGAGCCAGTTTACGTTGTCACGTCTTTAAAGCTTTATAATTCTTCTCAGACCTTGCACAAATTTTATTTCCTACCTTACAGAGAACACAGTCGTCCTTTATTACAAAGGCAGTCGAATAAAGCCTCGTAAGGAAAGAATCGCTGTTTTCTATGGGACTCATACAGTAAGCACGCACACACACACACACACACACATAGTGCGTAAACAAAATGCAGACTACTCTCGATGTTAAAGCAGGTCGTATACGTGGTAACCATTGTGATTTAAAGGATCAAACAACATGCAGCAAATACGTTAGTTATGAGTACTGCAAACCAAGTCCCAGTGAGGGTCGGTTTAACCTTTTGACGCCTAATGTCAACTATAGTGGTCCTACCGCACTGCTAACCTCTAAAGTTGCATTTTGTATATTTATTCAACAAATATAGGTACCGAATATTTTAAACATGGTGTATACTCTCCGGTTTTTTATTTTCAAAATGCTGTTTGTTCCATAATTCTATATTGTTTGGTTCCTGTATTATTCACAATTTATATACAGGGTGTGCTAAAATTAAAAAAATAATTCCGGCGCCAAAAGGTTAAGGCCACCACAATCTACGCAGCTGCAGGGGCCCCCGTAGGTGAATTCTTACAATGCGCTATCTGCACTGTCAGTTCAGGTCACAGCGCAGGTACGGCCACCACATTTATTTCCGTGATAGGTTCAGGAATCTCGTAGGTCCACTCCTGCCCTAATGACACTATTTACAAGTTACAATACGTCATTCGATAAATTTTGATAACCCTTTAAAAAGTGACCGGAGGTCGAAGTCAGTATATAAATGACGGTAGGTTAATTGATATGTCTTGATGTCGTGGCCTCTTATAGCTGAACAGATAATTTTAAACACATATAAACAAAATGAAGATTGATAACAGTTCCTTTGAAAAGTTGAAAGGGTTCAAATATTTGGGAAAAACCTTAACAAATCAAAATTCTATTCAGGAAGAAATTAAGAGCGGATGGAAGTCAGGGAATGCTTGCTGTCATTCGGTGCAGAATCTTTTGTCTTCCACTTTGCTTTCTAAAAATTTAAGATCAAGATATACAGAAATATAATTTAGCCTGTTGTTTTGTATGGGTTTGAAACTTGGTCGCTCATATTGACGGAGGAAAGTAGGCTGCGGGTGCTTGAGAAGAGGGTGTTAAGGAGAATTTGGGGCCTAAGAGGGACGAGGTAACGGGGGAGTGGAGAAAACATCACAGTGAGGGGCTTAATGATCTGTACTCCCCACCCAATATTGTTCGGGTCATCAAATTGAGAAAGAGATGGGCGGGGAATGGATCGAGCTGGCTCAGGATAGGGAGAGTTGGCGGGCACTTGTATACGGTAATGAACTTTTGGGTTCCATAAAATGCGGTGAATTTCTTGACTAGCTGTACACCAGTTAGCTTCTCAAGAAGGACTCTGCTCCTAGTTAAAACGGCCGGGGCGTGAAACTAACAACTCATAACCATCCAGTATCGTGCACACATACGCGTAGAATTGTACCTATTCTACACTTTATACATGCGTACTGGTAACTTAAGTACGGGGACAAATTTGTCTTTACGGTTAGAATTTTACTTCGTGATAATTGCTGTAAAACCCTTAGCAAATTTAAATGGCAAAGCTTCTGTTTTTTCCACCACTGAAATTAGATTCTGACACGACGTACACCCCTGATATTTGCAACTGTAGTGACCAGGGAACTTTAAGCAGGACCTTCTCTCATTCCGCCATTCAATTTCAACCTCACCGAAGCATACCCCGCTATACGTTGCACTACATACGTCACTGATCAAAGCACACCCTAAACGCTGTTTCGTACGTAACCTACAAGCAGTCCTTGGATTGGAGTGGGAAAGGCAGAACTCCTACGACTGTCAATTTCGCTGTCAAAATCTCCACAATCCCCAACGGATGTATCTTGAGAAAAAAAAAAAGACACTGGATTTAGTAAAAAAAGAAATATTACAAAAAAGTAAGGAATTGAAACAGTAACTCGTAACAAGGAAAATATGCAGACGACGGAGGAAAGAATAAAAGGACTTCAGGTATAAGGATATGAGGAAGTCACAAATTTAGAGCTATATATCGTGTATGAGTATCAGGAAGGCAAATTCAGTTTCGTCTTCTGAAGTTCACAGCGTTCTACAGAATTTGTGAGGAAACTGGAACACCGTACTCTATTTCAGTTAGGCCACAAATGTTACGGAAACACAGATATGACGTGGGACAGAGAAGATTCGTTTTCCATCTGGAAGAATTAAAAATTTAAAGCAGTCCCTGTACATACCTGGACAGCCCCTGCGGATTCCAGGAAGTTGAGCCTACCAGATTTCCAGACAATCCGCACATAAAGGTAATAAAGTTGTCAGCCCTAAACACCGGCTGCCTTTAACCCCCCCCCCCCAGGAAATATTCCTGATACTCATTTCTGTTGGGAGACTGAGTGGACACCGGTGCCATAGTGCGGCCGAAAGGATTAAGTCCATGAAAACCACAAAAGACATCATTGGAAATAAAACCCGCGATATTCCAGGATGTACGGCAGTGCCTCAAACAACTGTGCCACCAGTGCCCAATGACAGGAATACAACCATTATTGGCACAAGAAATCTAAAACATGAACAGGGAAGAAATAACATTCGGTAGAAAAATTCAAAATAATTCGAAGTCACAGAAAGGACAGGTCCTTAATCGCATTTTGCTTAATGTTATGGTGACTACACAATCAGGACTACATCGTCACATGGAGAGTTATGACGGACAATTTAAACATACATCTTATAGATCGTACTATAAAAATGTATTTGGACTTGAAACGATTAAATGTAAACTTACTTTATAACTACACAATCGCTTTTACAAACAGTTAATAAACCTCAGGACGAGATGTGCGAGGAACACCGTACGGGCGACTTCGATATGCCCTATTCTTCATTATGAAAACTTTCTTTCTGTCCCGTGGCTTGACATAGTCATCATTAAACTACTCCTGTATTTGATATATCGTTACAATAAAACCTGCCAATGAACGCAATCACAGCAGTGTGACACCGTGAATTCCGATAGTAATTTACCAATGTTTCTGGGAAACTGCTGGCTCCCTCTGAATATGGACGCAATAGGTTCATCCGCAACTTAAAAAGGAATTCCAACAGACTGCACGGTGTCACATCCCAAAACGCAAACAATATTCTTCACAGTAATCACCGTGACCTGACATTAATACTAGCCTAGTGCAATACCCGTTAAAGACAACGGAAACATTTGACGGATCCAGTCCCTAAAACCGGTCTCCACAGTTAAGCCGTTCACTGATCCAGTAACACTAGAGAGACACTACGACATCACAATTTCAATGCATATTAACGCTGTAAACTTCAAACTTTCTGTAAAAACAGCTTCACAGAATAAACACACCAAGAATATTAATAATAAAAGTTACTAAAGTGCAGGTTCCACATTACACGCCAATTATGAAAACAATAGGGATACATAAACAAAAAGTGTGCTTATATAGTACAATTACACACACAAATAAACAAACAAACAAAACACAAAACAAGTTAGATAGGTTTGAGTGGTGACTCAGAATTTCATTAAAATACTAATAAGTCCCTATATAATTACTTTCTTCTGTGTAAAATAAACAAGTAAACTACTCGTAATACAAAGAAAATGCACAATAAATTGAAAAAAAAAGGAAAATATGGTGAATTTAGGTACTGAATTAAAACTACAAAATTAGTTTTCCCAAATGACATTACAACAGAAGACAAAAGTGTGCGATTTGTCACCAAATATAGTAAATAAATGTTACAATTATTTTAACACAGTGATTGTTTTTTTAAATACTATTACAAACTTGCAGAGAGAGTTTGCGGCTTTACGTGCCCTGTAGAAGGAAAGCTTTTGTGTGTAACAGAACACATGTGACTGTCTCTAAAATTAGAAGCGAGAACTCGGAAGACCTGTAATATCCAAAATTCACGTACAGATTCTGGGACCAGTATAAACATGCATAAAATTTATATTCAAGATGATGTCTTCTGACCTGGAGGATATGGAGCTCTAGACAGTGAAATGTGTTGTCATAACTCAAATATTCATGGGGGAAATACTGCTATAACACGAAGACACAAATATCCACTGGACGCGTTCAAAATTTTTGACGTCAGAAGACGTAATAGAACGTCAAAGAAATTAAGTGTATTGAAATTTGGGTTTAATTAAGGTGAGATACAACAAGAGGAAATAATTTGCTATGTTTTCTATGTGGCCTAAAAACGTACGTGATTGAGAGGAAATACTGTCCAAACGTTGATAAAACGTAGTTTTAAATCTATTACAACACTCAGCAGGTTGATGACGTCAGCGCATTCACAACAAGAATCAGGGGGTTTTTAATGCATTACTTTTCGTGGCAAATGTCATAATCCTGGTTTTACCAATGTTCGATTTCATGAAGTAATCAGCGCACCAGCCTCGTACGCATCGATATCGGATTAAATCAGAATGTCATAAATCATTTAACATCATGGAATATGTTTATGTCATCGGCGAAGGGAAGGCTTACTTAATAAAGTTACAGACAGACACCATTAATGAAACTATTGAATAGGAGGGTTACAGGAAAGATCCTTGATGGACGACAGAAATAATTGCGAAATATGAGGAAAAAAATGCCCGCTATACGTAATAACGATTGCCGATTGGTGACGTGCCTGCAGTACCAGCTGACGTCACCGTTCGGCAGTTTTCGAAGGAACATAAACTTGCGGTGCAAGGCCAAACACACTGCTGAGATCAACACAAATAGCATCCACTTGACGCTGACAGGCGACTATGGGAAATAACGTTGAAATATGTTAACAGGTTTATGGCTGTGGATTTCTATTTAAGCATTTGTTTTAGGCTCCAGTAATGCGTCATATGTTCATACATACAAATTCAGTACAAATTCTCATAAATTGCTACGAAGAGAGAGGTCTACAATAAACAACACGCACACAAATTTGACATATAATACTTTCATTATTCTTACAAATAATTACATAAACCAACAAATGCAGATAAAAAGACCACAAATCATACACGATAAATATTCCTACATGTTTCAGCGCCAGGGCGCCATCTTCAGGGAATCCAAAACATAAAGCCGTGCAAGTACCAAAACAGCGTTCTTGGTATTGTAATAATGCAATGTTATGGAGACAGGCAATGTACATATAGCGTAACATTGAGGCGCGTTCTTGCAACCATTGTTGCAGTGGAAAAGCAATGAGTATCACATAGAGTGAGTGAGTGTGTAACCTTAGTTATCCAGCATGCAATGCGCATGCGCCATATTGTCATTTGTGGCCTGCCCCGTTCTACAATATATTTCGACATTATCTCAAAAACTGCATGATTTTCGAAAAACGTTATTGAATACAAAATGTGTGTTTTGATTCCCTCTACAAAGTTTATCTGAAACATTTCTCATTATAAGAAGAATCGAGGGAGATATAATCAAAAACGTATATTGGTCTTCATGTAAAGTAACCTTTATCCCTCCCAGATATTAATAAAACTTCAATTTTCGCGACATTTTTTTAAAAAAATACTCAATTTTCAACTTTCATGAAAATCCGTCTAGTGGGAGCCGAGTTGTTCCATGCGGTCGGACAGACAGACATGACGAAGATTGTAGTCGCTAATCGCAATTTTGCGTACGGGCATAAAAACATTATAACTATAAAATTACGCAATTGTTAACTTCAAAATTGATTTAAGATGAAGATGCAGGTCACAGTCCAAGGTTTCATGCAATTAAACGCCAAGTATGCATACAAACACCTGAACACTTCATGTACGATTCAACAGTATCTAGTTCTGTAAATGTATGTTACATGTAAATGGCCTTTCGAAATTAAAACGGCATATACACGTGTATATATATATATTTGTGAATTTTGACTGAGAATGAGTTAAAAAATTGTACCTTGTATAGAATACATACATATGGAGTATGTCGGTGTGTTCCCAATCAGACAGTGTTGTGGACTGAATAAATGTGGCGAAAGGGATGGTCTGAGACCGGTATGTTTACAGTGCGTCGGCATTTTTAGGATGCGTATCATAGCCCAGGGAGAAAAAAGGGTTTATTTCATGAGTATTTTGTTCGAAACAGAACAGGATCATCATCAGAAGTAACAATGTACAGGCCATCTTCCGGCTTCTTCGTCTTCGTAGGTATTGGAGCTTTCCATCTTGACCATGATCGACCTACGTGCCTTCCGCCAGTTCATCCTTAACAAACGTAATACCCACTCACGTGTATAACACAAAATGCTTTCTCTGAGGTCATGCACATTTAATTCTTACGCTGTTTCGTGATTTTTAATACGAACTTTAAATACGTAACCTCCAAATTACCTCAAAAATTTCATCTTCGCTGCTTAATTCCTTCCATTAAAGGTTAAATTTTCACGCCAACATAAAAGCAACGTTTCTTTACTACTTGTGACGACGTGGTTGTTTCAGTAACACTCGCAATATCAAAGTGTTAACAACCATAATTCGTATATACAGTGTGACAAAGACAACTGACCAAATACACAAAATAATGGTGTTTCATAAATTGCGACAATGAACGATCACGCTGCACAACTGAAATTACGGACTTATGTTTACAGTGGAATATGGTAAGTATGTTAATTAAAGAGAAGTCTAAAATATAGGTGCAATTAGATATGACGTCAAAATGTTACAATGGAAGCTAGAACAGTGTGCAGTTCAGTGAAATCAAATTATGCAATTCGTTTTATACATTAGGAATATAAAAGGTGCACGTGGAAGCCAGAGGCAAAGGTTACGATGAAAAAGTTAAATTACGCTGCGCTGTAATAAGAAGCACCGAATTCCAAGCATCTTCTTTTAACGTACATCTCTCCAAAACATCCGAGTTCTCTTGCATAATTCTTGAATAAATGAGCAGCAAGGCCGCTTTGACGTCATACAAATCTGATGTAAAGTGAACCCAGACCAGGTGCCTGGTAAGCGTAAGGAGACAATTTCTTTAAAAAAAATTAACTTTAATATTATCAATATTAGTTTTAAGTTTTAAACATCAATACGAAATTAAGTGTGTACATACAAACATAATAAATACATAAATACACACATAACACATACATA
>Ga0131853_10018107_pt1 | contig 12819 bp, 12 predicted proteins | sample TergutLab28metaG_FD_92764 | JGI IMG/M metagenome (GOLD analysis project Ga0131853, IMG submission 92764) | Labiotermes labralis P1 segment gut microbial communities from Petit-Saut dam, French Guiana - Lab288 P1 (version 2) (version 2) | ecosystem: Host-associated > Arthropoda: Insects >...
CATAACAATTCAAAAACCAACCACGGTGTTTTTGTTATACAATGAAAAACCGACCCTCATTCAGATGCGAGTGGTCGGTTTTTTATTTAGATTGTGTGGTTGAAATTTCGCTTGACAAAAGCAACAAGTATTCTGTTCCAACAGAATGCGCCTTAAAGCATATGACAGTCGTGTGATGGACAACATACTCGCCGCATACTATAAAGGTAGACAGATTGCCCTACACAGATTATTTTATTAAAGAAACAAGATGACTGTCAATGACAATAATTACCAAAGACTTATAGCAAGGCAAAGTCTTGATGCCTGTAACACCCTTATGAATAACATCAAAACCATCGATTATAAACCTTGCGATGTAGACTTAAGTATTTATAATGAAGTGAGTTCGGGGGTGTCTTGCTCAACATAGCTTGACATATAAATGATTATATGATAAAATAATATTAATCGAAAATAATATTGTTTTTGGAGGACTACATATGCATTGTACAGAATATAATGCAACATCACGTGATGGTGCGGTTTATTGCGAATATTGCGGCAAAAAGTTTGCATCTCCAGAGCCTTCTAATTTGACAGATAATATTACACTTCAAACCCAAAATGAAACAGGCTCAAATGAAACTCACATATCGCCCGAATCAGCTCCACAACCTGCTCCACAACCAATCCCATCACTTCCTACAAACTACAACTATCCGCCACCATACGCACAATACCCACCACCAATGCCAAAAAAGAGCAACACAGGACTAATAATTGGACTAATTTTAGGCGGAGCATTTTTGTTGGTGCTAATAGCTATCATTGTAGTTATAATGCTTTTTTCTGTACCCCGTTCCAATTTTATAGAACGTGTAGAAACTGTTAAACCTCCTCAAGTTGTAAACACAAATGTTTCGGAAGTACAAATGCACCAATATTGGCAAGGCTTTGGCTACTTCTACAACAACACAGTTTCCGAAGTGATAAACAGATTTGTAAGCGACCCTATATGGCATAGTCATAACGAGATTGTAGAGGTTTTTGGGCGTTTGCACGGCTCTAACGAACTACTTGTCATTATATGGAATATCGACATCTTCGGCGATATAACAATCAACAGCATAACAATAGACGATACAACCTACACCAATTATTGGGATATGGATGACTTTATGTGGTTTATGCTAGAAGCTATGAATGACGGCTTTTGGCAACTACCTATAGAAGATTGGTGGAGTTTCTATTACGGTTGGAACGATAATTGGGAAGATGACCATTGGGTAAATGACGACTGGTGGCTTGATTTTGATGACGACCACATCTATATGGTAGACCCTGCATTGGTGGGTATTTGGCATATAATAGACCTTACCGCATCAGGCTGGTTTGTAGGCGGCGAAACTCTCGAATTTTTAAGCGACGGCTTCGGTATAGAACGTCTTTCGTGGGATGTATGGGAGTTTGAATGGTTCGCAGAAGATGGCAATTTGCTAATGTTATACCACAACGGAGAAGAATTTGACTATATATACGAAATTGTTGACGGCGACCTACATCTTTATGACGAAATAGGACGTTTGTTAATTTTTAACAGGCGATAAATAAAAACCCCACGAAATTAATACTTCGTGGGGTTTTTATCATCTTGCAAACTTCTGAAGCAAAAATTTTTCAATCTCCACTATCACAATCGGCAACAACGACAATCCTGCAACTATCATCCATTGCTCACTAGCAAGGGGCATAACGTGGAAAATACTCGCCACTTGCGGTATAGATATTACCGACACTTGCAAAAATGTACCAATTATCAATGCCCCAACCAAATAACGGTTTTTAAAGATGCGGATTTTAAAGATAGAATTTTCACTACGCATATTAAAAGCGTGAACCAATTGCGATAACGATAGGGTAGTAAACGCCATTGTACGCCCCAAAGCCGCAGGGTCAGACGAAGGCAGTAATGTATAGCCAATAGCAAAAGCAAGAAGCGACAACATACCAATCATTGCACCTTCAATAAAAATCCTCTGCCACAACCTACGCCCAAACATACCGTGGCGATACCTTGTTGCCTTGCCATCCATAATGTCATCCGCCGCAGGGTCAAGCCCAAGTGCAATCGCTGGCAAACTATCCGTTACAAGATTAACCCATAATAAATGTATAGCCAAAAGCGGCACGGGCCAACCCAACAATATCGCCGCAAAAATCGTAATAATCTCACCTATATTTGATGATAACAAAAAATGCACAGCCTTGCGGATATTGGTTAAAATCCCTCGACCTTCACGCACAGCGGCAACTATCGTAGCAAAATTATCATCCGTCAACACAATGTCAGAAGCCGCCTTTGCAACTGCCGTGCCGTTAATACCCATAGCACAACCAATATCAGCGGCTTTTAAAGCCGGTGCATCATTTACACCATCACCTGTCATTGCCACAGTATGCCCTTTTGCCTGAAAAGCTCGCACAATGCGCAATTTATCCTCGGGCGAAACACGTGCAAAAATATTCGTTTGTTCAATGGCATTTGCCAAATCATCATTTGTCATCTTGGCAAGCTGTTCGCCCGTAATGGCCATATTGCCCGTTATACCTATCGTGCGTCCTATAGCAAGGGCAGTTGCGGCGTGGTCGCCAGTTATCATCACGGGTCGTATTCCTGCCTGCTTGCATAATGCAACCGCCTCACGCACCTCTGGACGCGGCGGGTCTATCATTCCCGCCAAACCTACAAAAATCAAGCCATTTTCTACATTCGTAACATCATTTTCATTTGGAATATTACGTATTGCTTTGTTCGCAACAGCCAATACACGCAAGGCTTTATCTGCCATTTTTGCCACCTGCGACAAAATCGCTTTACGCTTTTTATCAGCAAGCGGCACAACCCTTCCATTTTCTTTTATATGAGTACAACGCCCCAAAAGCACATCTGGCGCACCCTTTGTAACGGCAATAAATTCCTCGCCATTTTTATGTATAGTGGTCATCAATTTTCGTGCAGAATCAAAAGGAATTTCCGCAACACGCTGTTTTTCACGTTCCAATTGCGACTTATCTATCCCGCAACTGCTTAAAGCCTCCACAAAAGCCGCCTCGGTAGGGTCGCCAATAATTCTACCTTCGCTAATAATACTGTCGTTGCACAAACAACCAAGACATAATATCTCTTGCGCTGATTTTCCATCACGTTTCAATAACGAAAACCCGTCGCTTATCTCTACAATCTTCATTTTATTTTGCGTTAGCGTACCGGTTTTATCAGAGCAAATAACAGTAGCCGAGCCCAAAGTTTCAACGGCGGGCAATTTGCGAATAATGGCATTGCGTCGTGCCATACGGGTTACACCAATAGCAAGCATTATTGTTACTATAGCAACAAGCCCTTCAGGAATAGCTGCAACAGCAAGCGATACAGATGTTACAAACATATCAAGCGGCGGTATTTGTCTAAAAATTCCAATAACAAATATAGCAGTACAAATTAATAATGCAATAACGCCAAGCACCTTGCCTAAATGTGCCAATTTCTTTTGTAATGGTGTGTCGGGCGATTTTTCCTGCATTATCATACTTGCAATTTTACCCATCTGCGTGTCCATACCTGTTGCAACTACAACACCTGCACCACGACCATATGTGATAAAAGAGCCGCTAAATGCCATATTAACACGGTCGCCAAGAGGCGCACCGACCGCCGCAAGAACATTTGCATCCTTATGCACAGGCAAAGATTCTCCCGTCAACGCACTTTCTTCCGATTGTAAGTTCACGGCAGAAACAAGCCTCAAATCTGCAGGAACAATATCACCAGTTTCTAAGTAAACAATGTCACCAACAACAATTTCTTCGACAGAAACCGTGATAATTATGCCATTACGCAATACTTTCGCTTCGGGTTGCGATATTTCTTTCAACGCTTCCATAGCACGTTTTGCACGGCTTTCTTGCACCAAACCTAAAATAGCATTAAGGGTTACAATACCAAGGATAATAAGCGCATCAGTCAACCTTTGCTCGCCGTGCAATCTACCCGCGATATAAGACAAGCCAGCTGCAAATAGCAGTATTATTACCATAAAGTCTTTAAACTGCGCAAAAAAACGGATTATCAAAGGGGCTTCCCGTTTTTGCTTTAAAGCATTGCGCCCGTGGCGTTTTAGACGTACTTGTGCCTCTTTTTGCTCCAAACCCAACTGTGCATTTACTCCCATTTCTTCCAAAGTTCTTTGTGATGTAAAATTATGCCAATCCATATTTGCCCCCTTAATCTCTTGTTGGTAAATTTTATGAGGGACAAGGTTATTTATGACAAGCTATTTACAAAAAAGATTTGTCGCAATTTTGGGCTTGATTAATTTCCCATATTTTGGGATAATGGTGATAAATACCTTAAGGTGGAGAGTAAAATGGATATATTTAAATTATTAATAATATTAATAACATTTATTATATTTTTTAATAATTATGAAAATCAAGATTTTGTGCCTAACGATGTAAATGTATTAGATATTTCGCTGAAAACAAATGACGGGCATCTAACATTAAACCTTTGCGAAAACGTGCTAAACTACGGCGGAACCTATTACGAATATCGTTTTTTAAAGAAATTTTTTTCCATTACAACTTATTTTGATGATATAAACTATCTAACAATATTAGTAAACGGCGAATTGCGCGAGCTAGCCGAAGGCTCGCTTATTGATAAAATCAATTTACATTAAATTCCTCGAATTTTTTACTGTCCTTCTATCAAAATAAATGTATACAAATTTTTTAAGACCTTAGGAGGATTATTATGAGAAAAAAGATTATTACGGCGGGTTTATGCGTATTGGTAGCAGGCTTTGCACTTGCACCAACTGTAAATGCTGCCACAATTGAAACCGTACCAACACAAGAAATTTCGGCATTCTGGCGCAAAAAAGATAAACAAGAAGAAGTGCCAGAACAAACCGCTCCAGAACAAAAACAAGAAGAAGTACCTGCAAGCCCAGAACCAGAACAGATTCCAAAGCAAGACAAAAAAGACCAAGCACCATCAACCGATGCTAGTTTTGTGTACAATCCATATGGTGTAAATCCACAACAAAACACTGCCCCCGCTACCATTCAAGGGGGCAGTGGTGCGCCACAAACTAATCCAGCTACACCTCAAACCACCCCGCAAACTAACCAACACACGCCACAAAACCACCAACAAGGCGGTACAAGAATTTATCAAGGCACAGAATATATGCCAGGTATCAGTGAACAAATCGAACGTATTTTAGACAGCCAACCAGCCATACAACTAGACCCCAACGCCTATATCATTCAACACGAAGACGCTTTATGGCTTGTAATGGGCAATATACGTGCAAAATTGGAAATATTAATATACGTTGACGGTAAAAATGTAGATGCGCAATTTCCTGCAGGTTATGACCGTGGCAACACATTACCTATTTTTAAATAAAACAAAAGGATGCCAAACAGGCATCCTTTTTTACATATTTGTAAAACGCTAAAAAGCCAAAACTATTCCCTTATCATCAGCATAAAGCGATGATGTGCCACGGGTTGGTATGATATAGATTTTTTTAAAATCAAACCGCTCTTTAATTAATGTAGCAAGCTGTTCGGCAAGTGTAGGGTTGTTACAATGCGAAATAATAAGGTTTTCATCAGTCGTACTACGCTCACTATCTTTAATGAAGTTCAGCATTTTTTCAATCATTTGCTTTGTGCCACGAGCCTTTGCGTGTAGCGAAATCTCGCCGCTACCATTTGCCCCAAGCAATAATTTAATATTTAACATACTAGCCAATTTGCCTTTTAATGCACCCAAACGCCCATTTTTAATCAAATTGTCAAAACGTTCCAGTACCAAATAGGTTTTCATTCCATCAATAAATTCGTTGACGGTTTCAATAATTTGTGGTTTTGGTAACTTTTTTGCAATTAGCTCGCGTAGTTTTACGACAATCAGCGTTTGTCCTGCCGAGGCTGATTTTGAATCGAAAACGTGAATATTTGCATTAGAATCTTCTGCACCCAACACCGCATTTTGATGTGTCGCTGACAATGCTGAAGACACCGTAACAACAAAACCATCCTCCGTCATCACATCCGTAAAAGCAGCAGGCATTGGTGCCGCCGTTCCTGCTTTTTCGTCAGAATCACGCATGCTCTGCATAAATTCGGACAAATCCAATGAAAAATCATCCACAAATTCCTTTTGACCCAAACGCAAATGCATCGGCACAGTAGCAATATCATAACTTTGCGCCATTTCGGGCGTGATGTCGCAACAACTGTCTACAATAATTTTATAACTCATAGTGCTTCCTCCTTCGACGAAATCACGCCATACATAAAGTTTACATTTTTTAACGCCATTTGTCAAGCGAAAAAATCTTGCAATTTTATATAGAAAATGATATTATAATGATTGACAGAAATTTGGAAAATTATGAGGGCGGATTTAATGACAAAAGATAAAATGATTAGCGTAATAGCACCTTGTTATAATGAGGAGGAAGCCGCACCTATTTTTTTGCGTGAAGTTTTAGCGATTGCGGCAAATATTGAAGCAGGTTTTGAGATAATTTTTGTTGATGATGGCTCTAAAGATGGAACTTTTGGTGTTATAAAATCGCTTGCAGAACAATTTGCGCAGATACGGTACATTAGATTTTCACGCAATTTTGGTAAAGAAGCCGCAGTATTGGCGGGATTGGAAGCCGCAATTGGTGATTTTGTTGTCGTGATGGATGTAGATTTGCAACACCCGCCTGCACTTTTACCACAGATGTATGACGGCATTGTAAACGAAGGTTTTGACTCTGTTGCTGCAAAACGTAGCGATAGGGCAGGCGAGCCAAAATTGCGCTCGTTTTTTGCTAGGCGGTTTTATCGCCTTATTAACAAAATTTCTGATACAGAAATGGTCGATGGTGCAACGGATTATCGTATGATGACTCGACAGATGGTTGATGTGATATTGTCGTTAAAAGAATATAATCGTTTTACAAAAGGCTTATTTAGCTGGGTGGGTTTTGATACAAAATGGATACAGTATCAAAATGTACCACGTGTTGCAGGCACTACAAAATGGAGCTTTTTCAGACTTTTTGCATATTCATTAGAAGGTATTATATCGTTTTCAGTACGCCCGCTTGCTATATCTTCATTTTTTGGCATCTTGTTTTGCTTTTTGGCTTTTGTGGGCATTGTGTTTTTGGTTGTACGGTGGATAATGTTTGGCGACCCTGTGCAAGGCTGGGTTTCTACGGCGGTTTTAATATTGTTTGTAGGTGGTATTCAATTGTTTGGCACGGGCATTTTAGGGCAATACCTTGCAAAATCCTATCTTGAAATTAAGGGGCGACCCGTTTATGTGGTTAAAGAAAAAAATTAAACAATATCGTGAAATTTTGCTATACCTATTTTTTGGCGGGTTGACTACACTTGTCAATGCAATATTTTATTTTTTATCGTCATGGGGGTTAAGTCTTGACGCATGGTTATCTTCCGTAATAGCGTGGCTTTTCGCTGTTTTGTTTGCATTTTTTACTAACAAAATTATCGTGTTTAAAAGCAAAGCAAAATCTGGCAGTGCAGTTAGGGAAGTTTTACTATTCTTTGGTGCAAGACTAGCTTCATTATTGCTAAACACGGCAGTAATGCTTGTGTTTGTAGATTTGCTCGCTCTTAACGAACCCATATTTTTCGTTATAGGGCAGATTATTGTACTTGTTTTTAACTATATCGCAAGCAAGTTTTTGATTTTTAAGCGAAAAGAGGAAAGCATAGATGAGTAATGCACGAAAACGCCCGTCGAAAAAACGGCGCAAACGGCGCAATTTTAGGGTTTCGCCGTGGGTATTGCTATTTATTGTTGGTCTTGCGGCAATTTTGGTATATGCTTGGCGTACAAACCCTGATATTGTACAGGATGTAACAAATTGGGTTAGAAATGGTTGGGGTGATTTTTTCGACAACAACGAACCCATTGTTATACCCGACGGAGAGGCAATCATCCATTTTATTGACGTTGGGCAAGGTGATGCCGTTTTAATTCAAACCAGTAATGGCAATATGTTAATAGATGGTGGTGATATTGGGTTAGGTGATAGGGTGCTTGCATATTTGCGCTTTGCGGGTGTTAGTCGTTTTGATTATGTCATTGCAACACATCCGCACGCCGACCATATCGGCGGACTTGTGGATGTAATAAATACACTGCCCATTGGTACATTAATAATGCCGCCTGTTGCGCATACAACTCGCATTTTCGAGCGTTTTTTGGACGCTATAGAAAACAATGGCGTTAATCTGCGTGAACCTATTGCTGGCGACCGCTACGCACTAGGCGAGGGGGGTTTTACAATTATTGCCCCAAATTCCAGCGGTTATGCTAATCTAAACGACTATTCGGTGTCGCTGCGATTTGATTTTGGCGCAAATAGCTTTATTTTTACAGGAGATGCCGAGCGAATATCAGAAAACGAAATGATTGCGGCTGGGCATAATTTGCGGGCAGATGTGTTGCATATTGGACACCACGGTAGCCATACAAGCACCACACGAAATTTTCTTAATGCCGTACGACCTAACATTGCCGTTATCAGTGTTGGTGAAAGTAATAGTCACGGACATCCGCACGATGTGGTGATGAATCGTTTAAATAATGCCGATTTGCGCATTTATCGTACCGACCATCACGGCAATATCACTATCACAACAAATGGCGAGAATTTATGGGTTAATTACGAGTAAGATAGGAGCATAGCTGATGTATATCATTGATAGGATAGACGGAAATCTTGCTATTTGCGAATGTATTAATACGGGCGAGATGATAAAGTTTAATATACAAAAACTGCCAAAAAAAGCAAAAGAAGGGGATGTGTTGCGAAAGGAAGGCAACACCTTTATCATTGATTATGAAACAACAAAACAGCGAAAAAAAGCGTTGACCGAAAGAATGAACCGATTGTTTAGAAAGTAGGGGTTAATATTATGGGTGACAATTATTATTCAAAAAACCTAAACGCCAAACGGTTATATGAAGTTTATCAGACGAAATACCCAAAAATCAAAGAATATCTTGAAGCCGAAATATCATTTGTTAAAAATGGGCTATGCAACACGGAACGCGTATTGGAACTTGGTGCTGGGTATGGTAGAATTATGAAAGAATTGGCATCAAGCTGTAAAATCATATACGGTATTGATATTTCAGAGGACAATGTGGCTTTTGGGCAAGAATATTTGCAAGAAGTGCCTAATGCAAAATTGATTGCTATGGACGCACATAATATAAAACCAGATGATTTTGAAGTGCAATTTCAATCTGTACTTTGCTTGCAAAATGCTTTATCGTCAATGAAAGTGGAGCCTTTTTCATACGTGCAAAAAGTGATGACTTTACTTTCGCCAGGCGGTCGTTTATGGATTAGCACCTATAGCCCAAAGTTTTGGGAACATCGCCTATTATGGTTTCAAGAGCAAGCGGAAAAAGGACTTTTGGGTGAAATTGATATGGAACATACAAAAAATGGAATTATTGTATGCAAAGATGGCTTTAAATCCATTTCTCATTCCGCAGAACAATTAAGCGAAATAGGTGAAGCCTCTGGATTTTCATATAAAGTACAAGAAGTGGATAAGTCAAGTACATTTCTAATTATAACAAAATAATCGTATAGGAATATATCGCTCTAAGGCTATCAAAATATTTTTTGTTGACTTTAGCATATGCTATGTACTATAATTGAGATGATATGATTTTGAGAGAGGATAGATAGTTATGAACTTGAATAAGAAGTCCATTGTTAGCACATTGTTGGCATTGGTATTGGGGTCAATTGTTATTGTTGCGACAACATCAACGTACGTAGGAGAACAAAATAGTAATGAGTCTTTTGTTTGGGAAGGCGAACAAGACAGGGATATTGCTGAGGTAGAAACCGCATCAGATTTCACTCCACCTCATAGAAAAGGGCGAAGCGGAAACGTAATGCGAAATGTTATGGATAATGAGCTGGCTGATTTTATTGAGTATGGCATAATAGTTAGCCAAGGTAATATTTATTACAACGAACAACTTGTGAGGGAGGTTGTTTTCTATACAACCTACTCATTCTATAATGATAATGGCTTAATTGTGCTTCGTTCCTCAGATACAAGCGGTAACTTAGATATTTATGTGCTTATCCCCGGAACACCTACATCTATGAGCGGTGCTGATATAGGAAATTTTATCCGCTTCGATATAGGGCGATTAGACCTTGAACGAAGCGGATTAACTGATGTAACTGTCAGTATTACGATGTTGTCAGAATAATCACATAGAGCAACATTCTATCTGTGATAAAAAGGACTTCTTCCTCAAAAAAGAGAGCAGAAGTCCTTTTTATTATACACACAATTCCAATTTAGTTCAGAGCAATTTATTGTTTTTTCTTTGCTATTTTACTAATATCCCATTTTTTGCCGAAGTTTGGCTGCATTGCGGTTTCTGATATAGCTTCGGCACGTTTTTGCGCAAGTTTTTCACGGTGGGACATTTGGTCGGTTACTTTGTTGGAAACGTGGTCTGTATACGCCGAGCGTTTGTCGCTACTTTCTTCATCTAGCAAATCCTGCGGAATTTCACCCAAAAAGCGTGAAGCGGGGTTGTAATTGGTTTGTCCATTTGTCATACGGCGTGCGGCGTGGGTTATGTATAGCTGTTTTTTGGCACGGGTAATGCCTACATAGCATAGACGACGTTCTTCTTCCAGTTCACTTTTAGTACCAGTTGCGGCACGATAGCCAGGGAAAATGCCTTCTTCAAGTCCAGGTAAAAACACAATGGGAAATTCAAGCCCCTTTGATGAATGTAATGTCATCATAGACACAGCATCGTCATTTTCTTTAAGATTATCAATATCCGCTACCAAAGCCACTTCTTCAAGAAAGGATTCTAGTTTTGGATGTTCGTCATAACCGTCAATAAATTCGGCTGTTTTGTTTATAAGCTCGGAAAGGTTGCCGGCACGGTCGGTGCCAAGCTGTGCGTCTTCTTGTAAAATAGCGTGATAATATCCACTTTTTGAAAGCATTGATTTAGTAAATTCGTCAAGCGACATTTCTTGTGCATCTTTTTTCATATCCTGTAACAAAATTATAAAATCCGTTATTTTTTTAACCCTTGCTTTGTTTTCGGAAAATTCTTCGGCACGCTGTAAAGCATCGAAAAATTTAATGCCTTGCTGGCTTGAAATTCCTTCAAAAAATTCGATTGCAGTATCGCCAATACCACGTTTTGGCGTGTTTATAATGCGTTTTAGTGATATATCGTCATAAGGATTTGCGACAGCCCGCATATAGGCCAAAGCGTCTTTAATTTCACGGCGTTCGTAAAAGCGAAGTCCGCCAAAAATGCGGTATGGCATATTACGCTTTACCAAAAATTCTTCAATAACACGGGATTGTGCATTTGTACGGTATAATATAGCAAAATCTTTATATTTTGCACCATTTGCAACGTCTTTATCAATCTTGCCTACTATATATTCCGCCTCTGCATAATCGCTTTCGGCTTTATGTAATGTAATGTTTTCGCCGCCTTCAGCATCTGTCCATAAATTTTTGCCTTTGCGACCTTCGTTGTTATGTATTACGGCGTTTGCGGCATTTAAAATATTGCTTGTAGAACGATAATTTTGCTCCAATTTAATAATAACAGCACCAGGGAAATCTTTTTCAAAATCTAAAATATTGCGTATATTTGCGCCACGCCAGCCGTAGATGCTTTGGTCGTCATCCCCGACCACACAAAGGTTTCCGTGAACGCTGGCAAGCATACGCACCAAATTATACTGTGCCGTATTGGTGTCTTGATATTCGTCCACCATTATATAGTGAAAACGGTTGGCGTATTTTGATAAAACATCAGGATAAGCCTTAAAAAGTTCAAGCGTTTTTAAGATAATATCATCAAAATCAAGCGCGTTATTGCTTTGCAATGCCTTTTGATAATTTATGTAAATCTTTGCAATGGTTTCATCACGATAGCCGCCGCCCATTTGTTCGGCATATTTTTCTGCACTTACCATCTCGTTTTTTGCATTAGAAATATTGTGCAACATAGATTTTGGTGGATAGGTTTTATCGTTTAAATTCATCTCTTTTATTACAAATTTCATTAAACGGGTAACATCGTCGCTATCATATATTGTAAAATTATTATCATACCCCAGATGATGAATTTCACGTCGTAAAATACGTACACAACAAGCGTGGAAGGTAAAAATCCACATATCGTGTACTGCATTGGGCACAAGATGTCCAATGCGCTCTTTCATTTCTTTTGCCGCTCTATTTGTAAAAGTGATTGCAAGCATATTATAAGGTTGTGCCAAATGTTGCGCAATATAAGCCATACGGTGCGTCAGCACCCTTGTTTTGCCGCTTCCTGCCCCCGCAATTAACAAAAGCGGTCCTTGCGTGTGCAACACAGCCGCCTTTTGCATTGGGTTTAAACCTTGTGTAAAATCTATTTCCATTATCTTATCCTCCCAAAAATCTTGTCCATCTATTATACACCTAAAACAAAAATTTGTAAAGCCGAATAAAGCCTAGAAGTTTTACACTGCATTTTACCATTGTTGTAACAAAAATAAATTATCAAAAAAATTTCAAAAACTACTTGACATTATATATATATATATATATAATAAAAATGTTCCATTATATTCTATTTAGTGTAAGTTGTGGAAAGTATGAGAGGGGGAATGCCTATGAAGGCGGAAATTGAATGTCAGTTTAAAGCGGCGCAAGCCACGCCGC
>Ga0131853_10018108_pt1 | contig 12818 bp, 5 predicted proteins | sample TergutLab28metaG_FD_92764 | JGI IMG/M metagenome (GOLD analysis project Ga0131853, IMG submission 92764) | Labiotermes labralis P1 segment gut microbial communities from Petit-Saut dam, French Guiana - Lab288 P1 (version 2) (version 2) | ecosystem: Host-associated > Arthropoda: Insects >...
ACTATAGTGGTCGTACCGCACCGCTAACCTCTAAAGTTGCATTTTATATATTTATTCAACAAATATATGTACTGAATATTTTAAACACGGTATATACTCTCCGTTTTTTTCTCTTCAAAATGCTGTTTGTTTCATAATTCTAACGTATTTGGTTCCTGTATTATTCACATTTTATATACAGAGTGTGCTAAAATTAAAAAAATAATTCCGGCGCCAAAAGGTTAAACATCAGTGAAATAACGTTTATATGTTCGTTCCCTTCTCAACGGAATGGTTCTGTGTACTTCACAGAAGAACGTAATGATATTTACAAAATTATCGCTATTTGTTCCTACTGTCATAAAGACCCATTACAAACATTGCATGGGCAAGAGACTCGGCTTCTGAAGCTTAACACAAGTGGTACATACAGTAATCATTTGGCATGAAAGGGTTAAGTGTGGGCGTGTTCGATAGTAAAAATCGTTGTTCAGGGCGCTGTTAACTGCTACTTCCCTCACAACACGCGCTCGTCATCCCTTTGAAACACGAAAAAGTGAAAGTTCTTCTCTACACAACGTTCCCTCTCTGAAAGAACTCTGCATATTAGAAAGTTCCCAGCCTTCGCCAGTTTGTCGTTCTGCTAGGCGCAATATGTATATGAATGAATGAGTATGGGAAATTAGTGGTATGATACTGACAGAGTAAAACCCAATTACCTGTCCCAGATTATTTTGCCTAACATAAATCTGACATGTGCTTACTTGGGATCGAACCCGGTAATCAGCGGTGAAATGACGGCAACTAACTGTCCAAGCCATGGCACGGCTTTGGAAGGCATGGATCTCATATAATGAATATATAAATATTGAATCCTTACCCCACAGAAAACAGGAAGACTGGATAGCATTGTCGGTGCAACAAAAAGCTAGAGTTTGACGGTCCGGGGTTCGAATCCCGAGGGAAGCAAGAAATTTAATCTTCCCCAGAACCGCAAAGACCAGATCTGGGGCCAATCCGTTCTCCTATTTAATGAGTATCGAGTCCTTTTCCCGGGATAAAGTGGCCGGATCTTTAAGTTCACCAATTATTTCCACCTAACGCCAAGGTTGAGAATGAGTGATGCTATACTTCTACGACACCTATATGCTTGCATGGAATATACAGGGACGATTTTAACTTACACCTCACAGAAAACATTGCGTCTAAATTATAAAGACCAACCGACTAATGCTGTTGATGCGAGAATCATATGGAAGAACATAAATACACTATATGGACAAAATGCATAGTATAACAGCAATACGTGCGTATAGTTAAAACTGTGCTCACGACGTTCATCTTCAAATCAGCAAACATTACCTGATCATGCAGATCGTCCAAAACCGATTGAGGCACAATGCCCAGTTCCTCCCAGTTCTGACCAGAACACTCCCGTCCGCCCACACAAGCAGTTGCGCCTATCCTCGCCTCATCTACAGACTGCCCGTAATCTTGCTGGTCTCGTGTACTCTCCGCTTGATCTGAAGATTGTTGCAGCGTGTCGTTTGATGTCTCAGAGTCCAGCACCTTCTGACGGTTTCGGTAGAGAGATCTCCGTTGTTTATGGTCTTTGGGTCTGTTTCTGGCAGGTGTTATAGGCAAAGGGATGTGACTTTGTTGTACTGAACGGGTTTCTTCTTGTTTATGTCCAAAGTCTTCCGTCGCGCCGTACAATGTTTCTTCTACTGAGTCTTGTTTTTCATATTGCGCCCTTCCATGTGCCACACTCTCTGTCGAATTCTGCCTGAAGTCTCGCACACAGCCGCGTCTTCTGTAATCCAACACCTCCATTCTTGTTTCTTTCACCAAACAATTTCTTCCATTTTCTACACAGTGTTGTTGCGCGTCTAGTACTACCGTCTCCTGCCCTACACTCTCCGTCAAATCATATCTCGTACCTTGCACACAATCATATGTGCCGTCTGCCAAAGACTCTCGCTTCCCGTCTTTTACTGAAGCACTTTTCCCATTTACAACAGAATCTTGTATGGAAGCTTGTAGAGAATGACAATTTGTGTTATCCGAAAATTCCGGTGTTGACTTTTTCATTCTGACTCCACCCGAACAAAGGTGTGTGTTTTCCACAGAGTCCTGTTTTGACTCTTGTGCAGAACCTTGGAGTGGTCTTTCAATTGAATCTTGTATTGAACCTCGTCCTGTACCGTCCAGCGAATCGTGTTTTGTGTCAATTATTACTGTGTCTTCTCCCCTAAACGCTCTGCAGTTCTCTCCAGAAACTTCTAACACAGTACTATGTGCCACATCTCCTATTTCTTCCACTATCGACCATCGTTTCAATTCACATAATGTATCATCCCTTGAACACTGTATCGCTTCTTGTCGTGTTGACTCCGGCAACAAAGTTTCCGTCGTACAAAGGGTGGAATCCTGACTCGTGTCCGTTATGACAGCTCGGATGGCGCCGCCACCTGCACTTTGTTCTGCAGACCCACTATGTCCTTCAGGATACCCACCGCTGACATCACCGTCTACACTGACCCCTGGCGGATTGCGGTCGCCATCTTGCTGATCCACTGTGGTCTCCTCACTGTCTGGTGTCCGCATCATCACCACCTCACCGCCGAACCGAACGCGACGTGGCGTTCTTCTGAACGGTTGATCTGGCACAGCTACGTCATCATCGTCATTGTAATCTTCATCATCCGTGAGAACTTTCATGACGAAGTCGTTGTTGTATACCCTGTAGCCTTCATCGTCCCTTCCGGTTCCAGTGTCCTTGGCGTAAACAGTCACTTCATCCTGGTCGACACTGCCAGTTTCGTCAGGGTTCATTTCTTCTCGACGAAGCATGTTCTCTTCCTCTAAGATTGTCATCATAATCGCAGCGTCTTCGTTGAACTTAATCTCGGTTTCAAGAACAACACGGCTGAAATTCAGGGCCCTTTCGTCCAGTCCATCTCCCTCAATCACAGTCACTGCTTCCTCCTCACGTTCTTTATTTTCTAACAGAGACATCTTCCTCTCCTCTATCTCAACTTGAATTTTCTCATCTTCTTCCTCTTCATCTGCGTAACTTCTATCACATATTATCCCTTGAATTCCGGCGGTTTGTGAGAAAGTTTGCCTTCTTCCGAGGTCGTTCTTCATTACGCCTTCTCCATCGAAAGTATTATCCCGTTCATAATCTTCGGCTTCTGTTCTTGTGAGATGGTTCATTTTGTTTATTTGATTAATGCCTCCTGTGTTGTCATCCTTGGTACGGGGCGGTGAATCTGCCACATTTTCGCTACTACTGGATTTGTCACCCACAAATATCAGATTCTGATTTTGATCTCTAAAAACTGTGTCTTCAGGAGATATCGATACAGGAGAAGCTGCAGGACTTGAGCCATCACTCCAATATCCTTGTTCAGTGTTCGATCCAGTAACTTTAAACAACGGATCCTCAGCACTAACTGGCACATGCAGATCGATACCAGAATCGCCCAGATGTATTCTTACGTCGTATGCTTGACACAGTATATCAAAATCTTTTTTGCATTGGGGATGAAAACCTTCAAGAAAACGATCGAATCTAGCTTCACCTACCATCTCTCTGATCCTCACCAATGTTTTGAGAGAATGCTCTTGATATGTATCTTGCACCAGTTTTTTCGACAAAGCACTCACTAAATGAATGAGTCCCGTCTGAGAGACAAGTACGATTCCATTTTTGGGGGTAAGGAGAGGACTGACGAGGGAAGGGATGCTGAGGATCACACCCATCGCGATGTTCCCTTTTACTGCACTACTTGATGTTTGATTCTCCAGGCCCTCAACTATAATATTCCGGAGAACCTTTTCAGGGTCTGCCGAATGATTCAGATATACCCCTAGCGCGTCCAGCGCCCCTTTTCGAACCGATAAGGCCGAATGCCCCAGATTGCAGGTCAGTTCCTTCAGCAGCACTGGCATCATGTACCGGTCCAGTTCACTCAGTTCCATCACTGGTATCAGATCAACAAGTACTCTCAGAGCATGTCCACGCACTTCCCACTCGAGGTCACACAATCGGGCAGCTAACTCTGCGAACAGCACATCCTTGTCGATTTCAGGTGGAATCCTTTGGTTCTTAACTATGTATTCCCACAGAGGAGTCAACTGGAGCAATTTTCCTGAACTGCTTGGCCTTTGATTTTTCTGACTGGCCTGAATTTCAAACGCAGGTGGCGACGTGTCAGGTTGCAATGTCTTCAGACCCTCCATTGTTTCGTATTCTTGTCTTCGCTCACTGGCAGAACGTCGTAGTAAATGAGTTCCGTAAAAGAATTCACCTGATATTAAATGTAACTGTTTGTTTGATGGGACGATGGCGTCCTCATCAATGTGTAGCCAACGCCGAAACTGTCCCCCAGTAATTCCTGGCTTTCGGCTTCGCCAACACATTGGTCACAGAAGGCACATGACGCGGCGCGCATGGGGACGTGGAAACTGACCCAGCGTGACCCGCTCTAGGCGGCGGGAACCTACAGTCCTGCATCAATGATCCGTCGCGCATGTGCCTACAGTGCACGTTCGATGGCATGCAACATAGACATAATCCGCACTCTCGCGAAACTGATTCTCATCAGAATAGGGTCTTCTGGGACATGAAACTGCGAAAGTTATCAGTCAATTGAGAGACATTGCCTAACACAAATATATTTACTTGAAAAGCAGTATATTTTTGTTCTTTTTTGTTTGCCCAAAAAATACGAGAAGAATTGTGTTAGAGAGCATCATTTTATTTATTCTTACCTTACAAAACACAAAGAGCTATCACATATCAAGTTTCTCTGTAGTTTTGTAGAGAGGCACCAAATTTTCGGAAGAATTTGCTGTTTTCTTCTTCGACGCAGCCAAGTAACTCTACACTATTTCATGTCCTGAAGACAGAGGAAGTAGGTTTCTCTGAAACGTTGATACTTACTTACAAATCGTGTAACATTGCAGAAGACTGTAGTTTTAATGTTTTTTCCGGATAAAAGAATCAAATCTAGAAATTCTCGAGATATCACTCTCCTAGTGTACACAAACAAGCTGCCACCATTATTGGTAGACGTCTGAGTGCCTTTCGTTTGGTTTGGTTCATTTAGTGGTTTACGGTTTATTCGACGAATTCGCTATCTGATTATGTTAAATACATTGAAATGATAATTATAGATGCCCATAAAGCGGTCGTGGCCGATTTAGGGTACCATTTCTTCATTATTCTGTCAACCATCTCAGTCGAGATAGTCGGTGGACCGAACGGATTTGAACCTGGTATCATCGCTTGAATCAACGTGATTACTAGTTACTTTACTGGGTTGCTTGAATGAACACAACAGAGAAGAACAAGACAAAACTTTCATTTGCATAATTTTAGTTCTGTTATTAATTCTAACTTGGGAGCCGGGATGTCATATTCAGCATGGAGACTATGCTTCAAGCTTAATGGACCGGGGTTCGAATACTGGTAGGGACAAGAGATTGTTCTCTTCTCCAAAACATCCTGATCGTCTCAGACGGCCAGCCACACTCCTTTCCCGGAGGTAAACCAGTCAAGGCGTGAAGTTTACCACACACACATGTACCTAATGCCGACATTAAAGAATGAGTGGAACGGTACCTTATTTTATTTTGCGCAACGGCCCCTAGTGGGCAAGGGCCTCCTCATTCACGAGGTTTCTAGATCACACACAACGACGCACCACAATCGGTAGGACTCCTCTGGACGAGTGATCAGCTTGTCACAGCGACCTCTACCTAACAACACACAACACTCACAACAAACAAACACCCATTCCCCCGATGGGATTCAAACCCACAATCTCTGCAGGCAAGCGCCCGCATACCTAGGCCTTAGACCCCGCGGCCACTGGGACTGGCTGAGCGGTACTTTACTCCACCCAATACGCCTTTGTGGTAATTACAGGCTAATTACAGAAGTCACAAAAACTTAAAAAAATATGTATTGTTAAGAGAGGTTACTAATAAATGAAAGAGATAATAATTCGTTTTAATTTTTTAACATTATCTAAGATAAAACATTCAGTTAACATTATTTCAGAATCACCGAGACTCTGTGATAAAAAAAGTTTTCGAATCATAAAAGACAATAAAATCACCACTTATAAACATGTATCACTTATACAAACGTAACTTCCACGTATTTTTCCTCTTTCATACCACAGATACAAAACTCAGGAAAGTGGCACAGAGCCTATGGCATTCAACAGAACCCCAAGTGACAATATATAATTAATTCCGTCTTGATACCAGTTTCGGTAACGACTGTTAGTACTGCTGTAGAATTTATGGGTGTTATTTTATTTCTAATTCCAAAACACTCTTTCAAATTATATTTTTCATTTCTTAATGTGGGTGTTATTCCTTATCCAAAGTTCTAGCTACGGTATCCTAAGTAGCCGACAAGGATGGAAACCATATTTAGAGCGAAGTACGGTCACAATTGCACGTGTATTGACATGATGCAGTTGGACCGCAGCAACATCGAAGCTTTCTGGCAGAATGTTTCAACCCACGCACCCATCCACCCATTCATCAAAGAATGCACAAGTTTAATAGGTCGTTGACAGGATATACCTGACTCTTCACACTCACAGAAACTCGATAAAACAGTGACAAAAGCAGAACAATGAACCTATTTACAACAGACTTCGCAACAGAACATGACAACTGACGAAGTATTAACAAAATCGGATATTTGGTACGTATGAACTGGCTCAGTCGATGAGTTCCGAAATCGATGTAGCTAACCTTGTAGTGAGACTAAGGGTTGTCCATACGTATGACGAAAATACGTAGAAAATGCGTTTCATGTCGTGAACTACAGACGTATTTTAATAACCAAGCTCTTTTCAACTGGTTTAACACATCGTGTAGTCTGTTAGGTTGGCACAAACATTTCGGAAAAAGAACATGGCCTCCATCCTCATTGATATTTGGAAGACTGAGGGCAAATAACTCTCCGAAACCCTCGTAATCACCCTAATACGGGGTACATTTAGCCAGAACACCTGAACACTCTTACACTTTGTCATCGGCCCTGTAAATTCTGCTCATTTTCTGTGTATCAGATTTATTGATTTATTATTTATGGAGTTACACGTCGAGTGGTATGTCGGTCGGAGTGAGAAGCTGACAACTCTGCTTCTACATATAGAACATTGTAGAAAGCGTGGAGTTTTCCTCCAGCCTACTTGTACGCTGTAAAATGTCCTTATGTTCATGCACGTCAGTTTTAGATTTATATTATCTTGTAGCAATAAACACCGGAGTAACTCAGCTTTGTACGTGAAACGTGACTCCTTAAGACGCAATGACGTTAGCAGCGACAGTTCAGTCACTATAGTGACTTGGCTACGAGCTGGACAAGCCGGGGTTTGCATCACGGCTGGGGCATCAGATTTATCTACTCTCTAAAATTCCAGGTCGACTCTCGGTACTGGCGTTCTTTACCGAGAGTAAAGCAGCTGAGGCGTGAAGTTGCTACCCTCTTCCATGTAATGTCGAAGTTAAGAATGAGTGGAGCTATACCTCTACTCTCCCCATACGCCCCAGGTTTATGGACAGGAACAATTTTACATATTTACTTTATCTTCATGTTTTCACGTTCACATTCGCATTCATATTCACATTCATAAGCACAGAATTTTGTTAATACAGTATCTTTTACTCAAAGTAAAAATTCCCAAAGCAAAGAGCGATTACTTCCATAACCGGCATTTACCCATTGGCCTTTGCAGTAAATACGGACCGAGCTGTACCGGATGCCGTAACACTGTTTTCAGTCTCGTTCGCGTAAGTCATGAATAACGCCTATTGGTTGCGTCATATCTGTCTGTCCGTCGTTCCGTTTGTCCCACTGGGCGGGATTTCGTGAAATTTTATATTGGGGACCTCGACGAAAATCTGTCGAGAAAATCCAAATTCGGTTAAAATCGGTCAAAAATATCGGGCATTTTATGTGAAGAGCTAAGTATACTCGTATTTCATATTGTTGGCAACGACAAATGTAGCACAAAATTACACAGTTTGGAGTGCATTGCTATGATTCTATATCAAGGATTGTAATGCTTATTATATTTTGACAGCGATATATGTAAGTAAACAAATTGTTGGGCGAAAGCGCCACAGTGGTGCAGTATAGTGCATTGCCTACCTCAAACTTTACTTACATGAATCCCAGACGCCTGGTCAAACTATTATCTGCTTATAAAGTAACAACGAACAGACGTACATACACAAAAAGGTCAGCAGAATTGTATCCACAGTCACAACAAGTTTCGACCAACCCGACATTCGGCCCATAAGATCGCCTGCAAAATCATGCACATACCACACGCAGCTCTGTGACGCAGAAGAAATTGCCGAATCTCGAGGGGAACATGGGCAACAACAAGCTGCAACGGGAGGTCATCAGTGAGGATCGCTCGATTTTGCGTAAAAGGCGAGGGAGTTTTGTGTTTTAAAGAGACCTCAGACTATGACGCTTCGTGGGATGTTGTTAGTGTGCACATGGCATGGCCAGAGTTACATCTTTACTTGGTAGGTTTTGCCCTGTCAGTATCAGTTCACCTGTGCCCCATGTTCATGTTTCATTCATTTACCGCCGACGCTGTATAACGTTTACAGTGGGAAACATCATTAAATAAGGCCCATTTAACACAAATGACGTTACCCTTTCACGTCGAAAGTATTGTCGTATGGTCGTAATATGGTTTAATTCATTTTATCTCTTGTTTGTATTTAGTTTCGGGCCCCAAACACCCATAATAAAATAAATGGCAGCCAACGGCACGAAAAATAAAGATATTAATTTGGTGTATGAGATGATCCCTTTTTGTGTATTTTAAATTGCTTGAAGGTGGGTTTTTAAATGGGCCGAAACGTGTTGCAAGAAATTGTAAAGCAAAATACCATCCAACACAGTTTTGACTGATTGCCCCCCACTTCTCAGTATACTCAGTGTGTATTACAACGCGATGCTCCATGTACGACAGACAGTTCTCACTCACACATTGCTTCGCATAAGACACGATGTCGCGCACAAACACCAAACGATAAATTTTAACCCCAGAACTGGCTGTTACTTCTGAGAAAAATAAAAAAAAAACTTCACACACGCTGTAGATAGACAGCAGAATCCTTAACGTTATAGCTGGCGTTACAAACAGCAGCCAATGCACTTGTTAAATCCTGATTATCAGACAGGTGTTATCGGTACTTAAATAAAGTGGCCACCAGCCAGGGACTACACAAAGAAGTACAACCTCTTTCACGAAGAATTAAACCACAAAATGCATAGACACATAAATTTCACGTCACCATATGCACACACGCACCGGACGTAATAACCGAGCGGCTAGCATTTCTTTCTTTTCTGGATGTCCCGGGTTCAAATTCCAGCTCGGAAATCTGCGAATTTGACTGAATGGTTTTGTAGATTCTCCAGCTTCGACAAACAAATAGGCGGATACTACCTAAGGGCAGGCTACGAGCGCTTCCACTCACACCCTTTCCAACACATAATTCAGCAAGCAGTCTACCATTCGTTACTGTATACAGGGTGATCGCAAATTAAATATGTAAAGACAAATGGCTGTATCATCTAAGCGAAAAGTGGCATAGCTACATTCTTGAACAGTTTTAAGGCCCATACAGTCCTATTGGGTATCATCCATCAACATAGGCCCCGGAAGCCTGCGGACCCTCCTGCAATTTGGAAGACACAAACTCAACACATTAAAAAATCAAAAGTAGCAGAGACAAAATAACACGAATTTGTTGTTCCAGTCCACCTAGTGTTCTTGGTTTTGATCGGTAGACTAACGCTTTGGAACGAACCCATGAAAATAAGTCACGTGCAGTACCATCTGACTTCGCGGAGGCCAGTCTGGATGAACGACACATTTACTTTAGGAATGTACGAGGGTGAGTCAAATGAAAACCTTAAATATTGTAATATAATTGTTTGTCAATTTTTAAGGTTTTTAGTTGTCTCTCACTCGTAGTTCGAGCTACTGAGAGACTTTAAGTAAATAAAGGAATTGTCACTCAAAATTAAGAAGTTTATATCTTCTCTGGGAACGATTCTGAACATTCCTTGTATATATTAGACGAATAATTAAATTATAAAGCAATTGTATGATATATTTTAATTATTAAATTTATATTTATCATTTTTCACTTGTATAAAGTTTTAACCTATATTTTCACATGTAAGATAAATTTGATTTGATTTGTAAGGCTATTACTTGCTGTGTAATTTCATTTTATATTAGGCTAAGGTTGATATTGCTGTATTATATAGCACATACTGATTGCACAAAGTATCTGTTGATTATAGCTCTGTAACTTATGACTAGTTCTATGTTTGTGTGGAACAAGAATATTTTTACATGACTGCTTCTATATCCGTTGGTTGTTACCGGCTATGGATCTTTGAATTGTGTGAAATAAATAAAATGACAAGAATACGCAGGGCAATAACTTCACGTTGTACTTCTCCTTAGAGTCACTAGAATTTGTATCACAACTGAGTAATTCTTGTCTTTCGGGTAGATAATGTTATAATGTTATAATCAGTTTATTGCGGTGTATATGGCTACTGTCCTCGTCAATGCCATAACTTACTTGTGTGGGCCTATTAGCTGGACCTTGAAACGACTATCACTCAAATTAAAAGTTTAAAAATGTTAGGCTAAGCAGAAAACGAAGACTCAAATCACATCCAAACATTCCACGACTCTAATAGTCATGGCTACCGTATATATTGGCAGCAGTACCCACTAAATATCGTATTATATTAGACAGATTATAATCTTCTAAGGGTATTACATCGCGCCGGATAACAAGTTGTTCCAGCGTTTCGGAGGAAAGTCGGAGAAAACTTCTTACCCGACAGCAGCTTTGAACAAATTTCGGCCCTTCTACCTGTATAATGTGGCTCGAGATATAATTTCAGAAACATGAAAAAAAAGATACAAAATTCGAATAATAAGTATTATATTCGCACTGGTACCAAAATATTATTCGGTAATGCATTTTAATGTTGACAATACGCCAGCCCACAGACACTACGAAATATGTTCATAAAATTCAGGTTTTTCGACAACAATTTAGCTCTCAATTCCAAGACTTCATAAAACATTTGGCTACTTCCAGTTTTCTCTAATAAGAGTTTGACAAAAAATCAAAATTTTTTCAGATCAATTTCAATTGGAATACAATTTACAGCGCAACGTAAACCTGAACAGTAAACTTCGTTACACTACATTTCCTCATTATTACAAATTCCACTAACCTCCTCACAGATTTCTAGTGCTCAGTGCCCATGCACGATAAAGCATTAGGCTTTTTCAAAAGTACTTCTTTCAAAGACGAATATTGTGCAGACTCAACACAGAGATCGATTCGACGTAGAAAGATTATAAACCTGTCTTCGTGTTTCAGATTCTCAAATATCTCTAGGTAAGAAAAGGTAAAGCAGTCCCGTTACAGGCCTGGACAGGCCCAGAGGGTTCTTAGGAAGTTAAGGTTCCCGGATTTCGTGACAACGGCACAGGATGGTGGTAGGTTGTCAGCCTTACGCACCGGCCGCCTTTACCCCCAGGAAATACTCCTGGTACTCCTTTCTGTTAGAGACTGAGTCGACCCCAGGGTCATAGTGCGATCGGAAGGATTTTGTGTCAATGAAGAATCCACTGACACCAGCTGGGATCGAACCAGCGACCTTCTGATTTGTAGCACAGCACCTTAACCACTGTGCCACCGCGGTCCCCCAAATATCTCCAGGTATGAGCACATTAGTGACCAATAAGCCGTGTCAGTTCTGTCATTGAACGTATTTTGACGTGAACAGAGATGAATACTCTACCCGGTATTTCTAGTGATTCTCCTCGTCACTAGGAATATGGGTGGGGGGGGGGGGGAGGGGGGCGTCGGGGAAAATACGCGAAACCGAAATTACAGCAAACAGTCTCTTTTATTGCAGCCGAACCACTCAATGTTCACCAGAGAGCACGCACTTACGTTCTGCTCGCTGCCTTGATATTTCCGAAGTGATCCGTGGATAATACTTTCACCACAAATGGCAGTTTTATGGTCTCATGACATCCATTCGGTAATACGATCCCCGCACAACTGCAAAAACGGTTGCTAAGCGGAGAGCCCAAGGCCGGAATTAGCAGAGTGAGCAGAACAAACGCTGACTTGCCGACGCAAATGGTAAAATAATTTATATGGGCTTCAAATAAAACCACTACATCTCAAGGAAGCCTTTTCCCGGGTTCGAACCTGGAACGGGCGGCTTCAACAGTAAATAAACAAATGGAAGGAAATGGAAAAATAAAAAGCAGATATGATTAGTTTTACCGCCCAGTTACCGGAACTAATGACGGTAGGGTATAATCATAAATGATACATGACTAAATAATATAGACATTATTTAAAATGTCGCCCGAAAATATTGCCTTCTCTGATTTGGCCCTCGTTTCCATAAGATTGTTCACCGCTATCATACACAGCGCAATAGCCCAGAATGCCACCATTTCAGAAACATCACAGTTTCATAACCGCGAAGATTACTACATTAGAAACATCACAATGTAATAACCCAGAAGACTACCATCTCGGAAATATAATCGTATAATAACAACGAAGACTACTATATCGGGAACATCACAGTATAATAACCCAGAATATTACCTTCACAGGAACATCACATTGTAACAACCCAGAAGACTACCATATCAGGAACATCATAATTTAATAAATCAGAAGATTATCTTCTCAAGAAAATCATAAATTAA
>Ga0131853_10018109_pt1 | contig 12818 bp, 10 predicted proteins | sample TergutLab28metaG_FD_92764 | JGI IMG/M metagenome (GOLD analysis project Ga0131853, IMG submission 92764) | Labiotermes labralis P1 segment gut microbial communities from Petit-Saut dam, French Guiana - Lab288 P1 (version 2) (version 2) | ecosystem: Host-associated > Arthropoda: Insects >...
AACATTGCTTGGTGCTTCTGCTTGAACTTTCTCTTGCTATCAGTGTACTGAAGTGTGAATGGAATACATCAGGATGTAACAATGAAGTTTTTGAAGTAGGATATTTTTAGAGGTTTTGGACTTTTCAAAGGATAAAAATGAATTAAAAACAATTTTTTTTTAGCCTGTTTTCCTTTCTGAAAAGTAAGTAGGTAGGTATTTGCCACTGTTATGCCACAGTCCCTGTGGCACATGTCACACACAATATGGCCAATATAACAGTGCATCAGGTTGTGTTTTGAGCATAATCGTGCACATACAGTTCACTTGCACTGTGGCAATTTGTAGTAGCAGTATGGTCACTGTAGTAGTGTGTTCAATGAAAACAATGCGCAGCTCTGTGTTAGGGTAAGTGTTCTTGTTGGGGATTTGGTTATAAGGCTTTTTACTTGTCAGATTTGGCCATAAAGTCTTAAATCCCAAAATGTGTACCAAGTTGACATTATACCAAGAGTTCATGGCGTGAATCCACACACACACACACACACAGCAGAAAGTGTTGGGAAGCAGTGGAGTAGTGGAGGTAACTCTCAACAAGCAGGAAGTATTAGTACTGTACTTGATAGTGCAGTAGTGTTGTTGTGAGGTGATCAGCTTTGCATGGCGTGAAACAGCAGGCTGACCTTCACCTCTGTGCTTTCTTAGCCAGATGGACTTGTCCATCTGTGTAGCTGTGACTGAGGGGAGAGAGAACAGTTTCTGAATGATACCTGCTAGGCTATTGGAACTTGAAATAATTGGCAGTTACCTTAATATCAAGGTACCAAGCCATTTTTTTTTCCTGACAGAAATTTTCTTATTGACCTTTATGTATCATTGTAGAGCACATGTATACTGATGGCAGTATACATGTCTTTATGATTTGGCAGTTTAATTTTGCATCTTACTATAGTCCAGTTTTTCTTCTATGCACTCCACCTTGGACAGACAAACAGTGTTAATGTAAGATACTCTGTCCTCACCATACAAGTAAAGGAAATATTTATGTCAGCACTGAAAGTATAAGTACATGCATATTTTATTCATTACACTTCATCAGCTTTGAAACATACACTTACTTCCTGAGATAATGTACCATACATGAAACATTTCCTGTTAGGTTAGCTGTAATTGTTGGTTTCAGTAATTGTTATATAGTTCTGCTTCTACTTCTGTATGTGTAAGCCTGCAGTATCCTGTATCACAGTAGTAAGACAGGCTGCAGTTTGTATATTTTTGTGGCTGTGTGTTTAGTCAGAATCTCTTTTAGAACTAAACACAGTACATGCAGCATCTGTTACATAAATGTCTGGGTGGCATTCAATGGTTTTTATGTCTTTCTCAAGCTGCTTCAGTTCTTCATCAAGTTTGGTTTTATGCTGTATCTTTGGTATTGTGTCTGTAAGAATCGGTAATAGCTGGTATGCTTTTTGTAGTTCTTCCCACTTGTGCTTCAGGTCCTGAAAATTTGATACATAACTGTCATTACTGGCCAAATCAAGTGCTGAGGTTAAGGATGAGTAGAGCTATAATTCTACTTCCTCCTTGCATGGACAAGAACAACTTTACCTGTACCTTTTTACTCTCACTTACAGTATCAGTAATTACACGTATGATATTGATAATATTCTACTTTAGTTTACATGCCTCATAGTGTGTAGGAATGGCTTCAGAATTATTTGAAGTATGAAGTATAATTTATTTTTTGTATTAGACTAAAGTTACTGATTCACTTCTGGTCTTAAGTGGGAGTGGCAGTAATGTAGTCAATGTAGTGACTAAACTCTGGGTTGGATGATCTGTGCCTCAAATCTGAGCAGGGGCAAGAGATTCTTCTCTTTTCCAAAATGTCCAGACTGGCTCTGGGGCCCACCCAGCCTCCTATTCAATGGGCATGGAGGACTCTTTCCTCAGGAGTGAAGCAGGTGGGACATGAGGCTGACCACTTACATCTGTCTACTGCCAGGTAGTGGAGCTATGCCGACACACCCTATATATGTCTTCATAATGTGTGTAGGGAATACTTTTTTACCTCTACTTCTAGTCTGAAGTCAGTTTGTCCATATTTATAAGCACCATGCCGGATTTTATATTCTTAGCTTTTGCATTGAATGGAGATGCGAAGCCCATTGTATACTCTGGTTATTCTCAGGGAAAGAACTACCAGAGCACATTGGCCAGGAATCTGTGTAGGCCCCAGTGTCAGTCTGGAACAGGGGCAAAAGACTGTCCCTAATGGAAACAACCTCAATCATCCAGCCCATAGACATCCACTTTGCAGTTGGTTAATAATTTGTTGTGTAATACCTTTTTGGTCGCATTAACTTGGCTACCCAAACAAGCTGCACATGGCTTATGTACAGAACATGTATTATAGCATAGAAAATGTATTTTCATTTGACTGACCACTACCAAGGTACAATAACCCAAACATGTTCAAACAAATAAAACATAAGTTGTTAAAATAATAAGTCCTAACCAATCTACATGTTCTGTCATACCAGTCTTGTTTTGTTGGTATATTATATGGGTATAATCGTCTCCACTGACATTGAAAGTGGCAGAGAAATAGGTTGTCACCTTAAGGAGTGCCTCTCTTTCTGGCCCTGTAATGTAATGCCCCTTGGGTTTGAACTGGTTGGTTTCTGTTTCCTTCTGTGATGCTTCTGATTGTAGCTGTTGGCAGTGCAGGTAATTTGGAATTTTTCCAAAAGTCTGTAAAAAATAAACACTCTCAGATGAGGAGGTCAACAAGTAATATCTGAAGTATGCACCAGAGACTAGAAAAATGAGGGTTTTCATTACTATCATTGGTGTTGTGGACAAAGCCATTAACTGCTGTTGTGGTAAAACAATATTCACTGGCACATTTTACTGTAATTTTAATAGAGGAAATTATTTTTTTTAAGTACTAAACCCCTGATTCAAGTTTTTATACCACAAAGCAATGCTTTGGCATGTATATTCATTTAAATATTATATATACTCTGTATGTATGGGCATCCCTCACTTAATGCTCATTTAATTTGTTTCAGAAAAAGCCAGCACTAAATGATAAAATACTGAGTGAGGGGACTTTTTTATTAATAAAAATATATTCCATTTCTTCCCTACATTACACAGAATCCAACTAAATGCACTTATAATGAGTTTGAATTTATTACCATTACATAGTATTAGTGAAGTTGCAGTACAATAGAACATTTGCATTCACACATCTACTGCATTTTTTCAGTCTGATTGTATGTTTGTATGTGTTAATAATAATGTTCATAGATCTAATTTGTACAGTCAGCTTATACTTCAGCTATAATTAATACCCAGCATCAGGTATGTTTCAGTATTGCAATCAGATTTAAAGTAATGAGGAAGTATTTAATTTCCCAGCCCTTCAAGGATTTCCTAACTCTCCACACTAATGGATTTTGCCTTATTTTGCAAAACAACTTGTGATATCAATAATGCAAACTAATGCTCTGCAGCACTGAACTGGTATTCTCACATCTAATGCCATTCAGCTTCACTGCTAACAACAGCATGTTCCTATTGACCTTTACATCAGCTTGTTATTGTGCTTTTCACTCGTCATGACTAATTGTGGTTCAGAGAATCCGCCTAAAGAAAACCATGCTACAATAATCACGCAAGACAGAATGCAAGTTATACCCCTGCAAACACAAAATTAAATTATGTTTGTGTGGTGGTGTGATTTGTCACACCTTCCTTGAAAAGTGTAGTCATCAGCCAAGCACAGATCATACTGTACCACCTGTATGGAGCTCAATAAATTGCTTGCTTTCAGCTACTAATGCCAACCAACTGTGCTGAGCCATTAGTTAATGCATGGTGGTGCCAGTGAACACAAGTGCAAGCACTCAGAAAATTGTTCAACTGCGTGATGTTTCCACTCAAAGTTAAAATACAAAAACAGTTGGCAAGAGTATTGTAGCGTCCAGCACCAAATGCAGCACGTTATAGTTGGGAGGTGCCTGTGTGTGCATATATATATATATGTTTATTTCACCATAAATAATAAAACTAGTTTTCTTGAAACTTTTTGGAATGTAGTTAATGTCTCTTTACTAGAGTCTAATGATATATTCATATTGTGAAGAATGCTTAAAGCAGGCCTGGTCAACCTGGTATGTGATACAGGCATATTTGGTGAAATTCAGTACACAAAATGAATGTGTAAATATGTGGATATGGATGGGTGTACATTTTTTCTTGTACTTCATAGTTTGCTAGGAAGGGAATTGCTTTGGTGCTGTCTCTCAGGTTTCTCATTTCTGTCATGGACAACATGTTACCTGTGAGCTATTGGTTGATTGGGTTTGGCTTAAGAAGTCAGTGTGATAATATCCCAAATTGATTAAATCATGGCGTTCATAGTAAGTGGTAATATCCTTCTAAACAAACTATGAATGATTCGCCCCTTTACATGAAGTAGGTGGTTGGATTCAAAATGAATGTAGCATCGCATGTTAGTGAATTTCACTGAAATCGTTGTGGACAAACTTTTTGGATACTAGGTGTCCATGAAGAGCAGAGTATTTATTGTTGCCATGGAATTTTTTTGATGAACTTAATTGCAAGTCTGTGACTATTGATGTGACTGAAAAAATTTTGTAACCACTCTGAGCCACATGACACTATCAGAAACTTACCATCTTCATGCTTGAGCCACATGGTCAGTTTGTATTGTGCTGTATCTAGAACTGTTTTCCAAAATGCTTCATAAGACCTGTTATTAAGTTCATGATTGAAATAGAAGCCAACAGTGCTCTGCCTTTTCTTAATGTCCTTATTATAAGAAAGGATAAAACTCAGTCAGCGAAGTCATTTGGAAAAGCCACACATATTGAATGTTACCTCCATGTTGATGGCAAGAGTACACCTCATGTAAAAAAGGTGATTCATTTGTATAATGTTTAACAGAGTAGCTACCATTTCCTAAGAGCAACATGTTTTCCTCTTCTAGGTTGGGTATATGAGATGCCATCTGGCACTCAGTTATTATCTTCATTTGTGTTGTACTCTTTTTATCAGCAGCTTGCAGGATACACCTCACCTTTATATAGACCAGATTTGGGTATGAAACGATTCTTGCACTGCAATTATCTTTGGTATGTTGTGCATAATTTCATTATATGCATTGGTACCTTCCTTAGAATATAATGGGGTTCCAGACCAGAGGATTGCAAAGTGTGACTATTTCCATTTTTGGTGTCAACATAATTTCGTTTTGGCTGGCATGGAACAAGTTTCTTTGCTTGTATAACATTCTGATAGCAGTAATTGTGTCCATCTTTCCTTTGCTCCTTAACACTGCCTTCATTTTGCTGTAGGTGTTGTTTTGCTTCCTTTTCCCTTTTTTGTCCCTCTTTTGGAAAAGAACAAGGGGAAAGATCTGCTGCATCCTACAAAATAAGAAATTTAAAGTGTAGGTGTAAGAAGGAGTAATTTTGTTTTATATTCAAACTGGTTTTTGTGCTTTGAAATATGTCACATTTCAGGTTTTATACTTACACCATTCCTTAACAGCGTTTAACCCCATGGTAACTAAAACATTCCAGAGTCAAGCAGAGAAAAATCTTTATACAATATACCATTATTTAAGTATGATATCTGAGATTAAGCTGTTTGGTGCAGCAGTAATGTGACTGACTTACATTCATACCAAAGTGTAGATACTGGCTTTGCAGTGAACATTTATCACGTTTTATCTCTCTTACCACAGAAAAGTACCAGGAAAGCGCCTTAATATAGGCTCTGTTTTCTTATTTCCACTTCCTCATTCCTCAGTTGCAGTAATGCTGACAAATTTATAGTTATATCATCTTGAAACAGCTGAGTAGAAACATTTATGTAAAAGAACATGACAAACATGCAGAAGTCAAGATCTGTTGGAATCATGCTGACACTAACACAGGCTGAAGTCATTACTTGATAATCATATGTTATGTCACTAATAGTGCCAATTTCAAATTTAAATATCACTGTTGGCAGTTAACATGCAACACACTCTGATAAGGAACAAAAATGCTTTGTGCTTGAGTTCCTTTACCATTTTCACAGTATTTACTGTTTTCAGTAAGTTAATGAATTGAAGGACAGCTTGTTATTTATATTGTGAATTAAATAATTTATATAGACAGTTATAGTGTAGTCCAACTTATCAATGCATTGTTTGTTATTTTCACATTAAATTACATGTGTGTTAAATACCATGTATAGTGCAGTCAGTGTAGTGGTTAGGCTTGAGCTGGACGGTCAAGGAATTGTGGTTTGATTTTCGGCAAGAGATGAATCTTTTTTCTTTCAAGGATCCAATGCAGCTCTGTGGCCTACCCAGCCTAAACCTAAATTGGCTGAGTTGTAGAGGTGACTGTTTATCTTCATACAGAGCCTAGGTTAAGCATGCACAAAGCCATTACTCCACTGCCTTCATAATGTTTTGGTTAATTAATCACAAGGACGGTTTCATCTGTTACTGCTATCAGCAGCACTATCCATTGCACTTGTGTTAGTGTGACTTTATTTAATGATACTTTGTCAGTGGCGTAGATTATTTAATAAATAATCAGTATTGGCAGGATGAATACAAATGTTGAGTTGGGACAGATGTGATACTGAAGGTTCTTCCTGGAAGAGCTCTGTAAAGTTACAAAAGTAAGTACTTGAAATGCTATGTGAATGGTACAGTATTTTGAACTGTCAGGGATGTCTAACACTATCCAGATTGAAGTAAAATAAAACTTGTCCACTTCTAATATCACTGCGCTGAATGGGCAGCCTTTTTTTTTGATTACTGCAATTTAAGAGTGGTTTTTGACGTGAATCTGTGGTCATACTGGCAGATCCTTAATAAAACATCTACTACAATATTTTTTTCTCTCACCATCTCCGCACCCCAGTGTCCACAGTTTCAGTTTAAAGCCAGAGTGACTGACAACTGAAAATATTAACACATATTATAGTAATTATGACATATAAAAAATGTGCCAGCAATAATGATAAACAATGAAATGACCTGCCTTTGTAGTCTTAAGGATTCATAGAACATTACATATACCATTTCTAAAAAAGAAATTCTATTCATTTTCTCTTTTGTAGAAAACAGATAATGTGAGTAGTGAAAGTAAAAGTCAAATCAGAACAAATGTGTACACAAACTACTGCTTGGTAATACACCATTTTATAACATAATTGGTTACACACTTGTGGAAATTAGACAGGATTGCAGAATGGTGACCCCAAACTGAATTATTTCTGGTACACTGTTTTCTCTCACTCATTTTCATTACTGTAATTTACAACACATATATGTTCAGCCATTGGCAGTCACTGTAGTTTATGTGCAGTCCTTTGTGGTTTCAAAAGTAAAGATACTTCTTGGTTATATGTGTGTTACTGCCAAAGTAACTTGTAGTACAATTATGTGAATGAAATTTTTTGTTATTAACCAAAATGCAACTGTCTTGCCTTGTCATGGTTGAGTTTCTTGGTAGCCTGTGGGCGTGGTGGAATTTTGGGACGACGCTGGGAAAGCAGACAATGTGGCTGTTCTGAAAATTGAAGAATATGTTGCTGTTTCTATTTGTTGTTTTATATTATCTGATTATATTACAATGCACAGTGCAAAAGACATAAAATTTGTAAAAAAATATTTGGGTTTACATGTCCATGAAAAATATAAAAAATTTAAGCTCTAAATTAAGTAAAAGTTATGTAATCTCATCCCTTGGAAGCTGTAACTAGTTGTAGTTTCTAAAGTTTCTTTTTTTTTGGCAAATTTTCATTTGCCTTTGTAGAATAGTGTTATGTTTTGGGGGAAGGGGTTGGGCAAAGTGGGGGGGGGGGAAATTAAAATACAAAGGAGGGTGATCATGTAAACCAGTGCTGTGGGGAGAGTTACTTTATGCAGGTAAAAGTGTAAAACATTTGATATACTCAAAATGCCATGTATATGTGACGGAAGTTGTGTATTGCATGAAACTGAAGATAAGAATGTTGTAAAAAATTTAGTGAGGCATGGTTGTGATACACATCAATGATCAAACTTTCTGTCTCAGTTTTTTAGAACGGGTGTTTAAAAAACCAAATAACATGGGGATGAAATATATAATAAATTACTGAGTCAAAGAGTTTAAATAAGACACAACTTTGTTGAAGGATACTGAAGTAGTTTTTATTGCAACAGACAATTTGCATATGACTGAGTGGAATGCCTCATGATCATTTGTGTATACATATATATATATATATATATACCCTATATATATATTGTATTGATGTGCCCTATATAATTTTATCAAGAAGGATGAATAAAATACAATTACAATTCACTTCCTATAAAATGAAGTTTTTTGTAAGTTGTGCTTTGCTCGGGGTTATATGATAGCATAGTTTCAAGTATGTACCTACATCGTGCATCATAATCTGTTGTTTGTTACTGGCTAGAAGGAAATACTCTATGTTTCAAAAGTGACTATACACTGCTTATGGTTTTACATACCAATCTCTGGGCAAGGAGGTAATGTGCGAGAATTTTTTTTTAGATATTCCGTTGGTTTGTTAAGTGGAACTTCAGCAAGGCCAAATGTTTTGTGGCAGTGTTTGTGTGTTTTTCCTTCAACCTTGAACAATTTAGCAATGCGTTGTGATGGAGCACTGGAACAAACAGCAACAAAATGGTATTTCAACACCTTTCATTACTATATCCTATCTGAATTCATTCATTTGGTTGAAAGCTGTGTATGAGGTGAGCTACACCACAACTGTGTACCAGATAACTGAAAATATTTCTGTGGGGGAATGTCACAATGAATTTCACATATCTACAACTGATATAATGGGACATTTTATTACAACTGCAGTTGATTTTGTTCTAAAAGAGATCTTAAAATTCTATGATCAACTTTCATACCTTACGGCAAAGCTGGCCAACTTCAACCAACAGGAGGTCCACATAATTTTTAAGGACTTACCTGACATTGAAAAGGGAGAGGGAGGGGCAGTTGAATTCACTGGAATGTTGTTATTTACCAACAATAAGTTCTGCTAAAAGTACAGTTGATTCACAAGGTAATAGACCTTCCTGAACTCAATGAAACTTGAAAAACTGGTTTATTGTGTGCTTTGTTAAAAGTGATGAGTTTGTAAATGTTTTCTTTGCTAATAAAGTTGCCATAGTATGTTCTGTAGACTTTGTTATGTTTGTTAAGTTGCATTACTGAATCTTTTCAGGTTACTGAGGGCTGCATGTTGGCCAGCCTTGTTTTGAACAATGCATGGATGTCTAGCTGGAGAATACTGACACATACACATCAGGTTGGTGTAGCAGTACAGCTATAGACAACTTGTTAGTTATCTGGTACAGAGTAAATTATGAATGTGACTAATACTGTGCCACACTGTTGTAAAATTTTCATAATGTTTTTCTGATTGAAAACAGGGCCTTATAAAGAAATTCCTAGTTTTGTAAATATGAAGGAGTAAAATGGGCCAACCATCATTGTTCCAGCACTGATGTGCTGATGGTACCGTGCGACACAGCACCATCAGCAGCGTACACACGACCTATGCAGTGGCTCTCAAGACCACCACCCTTTCAAAAATTCGGTGCAGAAAATCATATGCTATAACTCAACATCTAATGCTCCTGATGATGGGTGTATGTACCCAAAACATGTCAAGCTAAGGATACATCAATAAAATTACCTAGTTGCATCAAGTTGGCATTTCACTTTATTTCTGTACCTTTCTATGCATGTCGTGAACATTATCTCTTAGCCTACTCTTATGTTCTGTAGATTTTTTTTTCATTTGAAATCATAACTATTACATCTATTATTACATGACTTTTGACACAAGTTTTGGTCGGTACATGTAATATTTTATTCTTACTAGAATACTATACATTTTGCACATATTACATATTTCATATTTGAATCATATTATTCATAGTATGACATGTTATACGTCTATTGTACAAAGGATGTACAGAACTTTAAATTCCAATCTCTATGCTATTGTCTGATTACCCTATTTGTGACGGTTGCAATTCAACTTCCTTTTTAATAATACTGTATATGTTTTCATTATGATTTGTAAGCAGTATTGTTGACATTTTTCTAAGTATCTGTCCCACTCTTCAATTCTATTTACAAAAGCACTTTTTGATAGAATGATTTTTATATTTTGTTGTAGGATTTGCGTTTAAAATCGTAGTCTAACACAGAATTTTCGTTCCATAGCTTCCCTTGAAGTTACCTACTACCAGAACTGCTTTTCCTATTTGTCAAAAGATGTTTGTGTTGCTTAGCAACAGCATTCATTGACTGAATTTGGCAGCGTAAATACAGCATATGCGGAGTTAAATGACACTGGGCCTGTTATGTTTCTTTCGCTGCGGTTGTGTCTAGTTGAACATGACGCAATAAGGGTCTTGTACGTAGTTCGTACAATTTGCCGGTAGATGACATTTGGTTTCGTATGTGTTGCTGTAGAATGCGCAATAAGTGCCGTGCATTGGTTTTATGTGGTAGGAGAATGAATATGTGTGCGTTTAGCAGAGCGATTTTGTTTTCCTTTTTGTTGTGGGGGTTATCGGAAGACGTCAAAGTTGATATATTTACAAATGGTTTAGTTATATTATTTAGTGTCACAGTGTTTCTGTGATTATTAGTTCAGCAATGCTGTTTCTAGGATAGATTTCAGTAGGTGAGACCTGGACGATAATTTCGCTGTCAAATGTTTTCATGTGTCAAATATCAAGATGTGTAGAAGTATGGTGTATTTGAGTTTGTAGTTACGTTATCATTGATTGATGGATGAATTTGATTTACTCGTAGGGGTTATGGATTTCAGGAGTGTGTGAACTGAACTGTCAGAGCCCATGCATGTTGTGGGAGGTGTTACTTTAACACACCACGAAGAACAAAGTCATCCCGAAGATCCACCACCTCCAGAACAACAGAGGAACAATGCACATATTTCAGATTCATGTAAGAATATAATTATTTCTTTCTTTCAGTATTCATTTTGTTCATGTTTAATGTGTTGATGCTGAGAACTCAACGGTGATTTAGTTCTAAGTGTTGAGGTTATGTGATTCCTTTAAAATTCAGCGAATAAATTAAATGGGAACTTCTGATTTAATTTAAGTTATGAATACAACATTAATGTAGTTGCTTAAGTTGTATATGTTAAATTCCAACGATTCTCATGGTTGTGTTAATTTTATGTAAGTTACATTTGAAGGTGTGATGATTTGTACATAAACAGATTTTATTCATTATTTATTTATTGATTTAGATGAATGACTGTAGCATATAGCAACCAAAATGTAATTAAGGGCACTAGTTTAAGTAATAAGAGTTCAACGTTTTTCATGCAGATTTTTTGTACATTTGGTTTATTCATTCATTCCATTTAGTCACATGTTGACATTGGGCATGTCATATCCAATTTACAACTTATATGTCATGTCAGAATAATTTAAAAGTTACATATCAGGAAGAATCAACTCACACCACAACCATATTACAACAACAAAATGCAATATAATATGGTGTAAAATATCACTACTAATTAAGACAGATAGGTATGGCAACTTATCAAACTTACATACTCGTCTAATCCGTATGTAATCAGGATGACACAGATTCTTTCACTCAAGAAAATACATGTTGTAACAGAAAGGATTTCAATTTTCTTTTAAAAGGTTGGGTCTTATCCCGTTTTTTTTAATGTGATCTCCCACCTTATTGTAGAGTCTAATTCACATATTCGCCACACTTTTCCTGGAAATGACTGTATTGTAAAATTGTACAGTACATACACTTTTCTTAATGTTTTGTGGTATTGAATTTGTACATTATGCTACAGTGAATCTCTGTATGTTTACATTTTCTTATTATTTGATAATATATATTGAATGATATAGAGAAAGCTAAAATTGTGACAGTGCGTGTCATGAAGACGTGGGTGATATTATGTTAGTGCTGGATGGAAGCAAGTGGTCAGCTGCTTTACCCCCAGGGAAAGAACCTCCAGTACCCTGCAAGTAGGAGGGTAGGTTGGCCCCAGAACTGGCATGGATGCTTTAGAGAAGAAAAATCTCTTTAACTTGTTCATACCCGTGAATTAATATCACTATATAACATAAATACTAATGAATACACACATATTTAATAATGTAGGTGTGCATTAATTGGTACTTATTCGATATAAGAAAAATCTCATTTTCTTGCTGGGAATTGAACCCAGAATCATCCACGCCATAGCCTAATTGCTATACCAACTACACTGTAATGGCCCCACACATTTTGTGATAAAGAAGAATAAATAAGTTTTAATTGTCCTGCTGCAAGATTGGCTTTAGCAGTAAATCATCTTCCCAAGGACAGTAGGGTATATAAATTTGCAAGGAACATATTTGGAAAACATGTTTATACCAAACTGGAGCTACCTTTACCACTTCCACTTCTTCTATTCCAGAGTAGGAGTGTGACCGAAGCAAATAACAAACAGATATGGCATATGTTCCATATCTGTGCATTAAAGAATATTTTATACTATGTAACAAACCAACAAATGTACTGCAATGAAATATGTTTTACCATATATTACTACACCCAGACATGTTCTGGTCACAGAAGTGACCAGAACATGTTGCCACTACATGCTTCTCATGTATCCCTCCCGATGTAAATTTAGTAGTACAGCTTCAAGTTCTTGTATATGTGTTAAAAACGACTGCCACCGGGTGAAAACCCAATTGCAGTTAAATAAAT
>Ga0131853_10018111_pt1 | contig 12818 bp, 9 predicted proteins | sample TergutLab28metaG_FD_92764 | JGI IMG/M metagenome (GOLD analysis project Ga0131853, IMG submission 92764) | Labiotermes labralis P1 segment gut microbial communities from Petit-Saut dam, French Guiana - Lab288 P1 (version 2) (version 2) | ecosystem: Host-associated > Arthropoda: Insects >...
AAATCCCCTGTTCAAAAATCCAAGAAGGGGTAACCCCCCCCCCCCCCCCCCCATTTTATTGGAGAATTTACTCCCAGATCTAACAGCAGGGATTCAGAATAATGTCTTCTGTCAGAACGGAAACCAATCCAAAAGAACCCACAACAAATTTTGGTATTTTGTACGTTTAGAGGCCCCCCCTGCCCCACAGGGCCTCCCGCACCGCGGCGACTGCTGTGGCCTTATCTCCACCACTAATATTATGTACAGTGCGCCTCATTTTGCCTCGTTAATTTCCCTCTCCACAGTCACATAAAATCTGATGTGCTCTAAGCTTAATCCCTTAAACAAGACAGGCCATTTACGTACAACCTAACACTACGCCGCTTTACAGTAATATTTTTATCCCCTAGGCTATCCAAACAGCCTGATATCATTTCACTCGAACAGAGCAACGGTAAAACGTACTTAGATCTTCATGTAAAGTTGGCCATTATCTTGTCCGATTTAAACAAAATTATTTTTTTCTCGACAGATTTTCATAAAAGTCCGCATTATAAAATTGCATGGAAATCCGCCCAAAGGGAGCCGCGCTGATACAAACGGACAGACGGGCGAACGGACATGACATACTAAAAGGCCTTTTCGCGACTACGCGAACGCGCCGTAGTAATGTCGTTCAAGTAAGCAGTACATAAGAATTCAATTTCTAGTTCAAGAAAAGTCTGCGGCCCAGTTTCACAGACCAACTGATCGGTACTGAATAACGAAAAACAATAACTGCTTATTTTGAGAAACAAATCTAAAAAAACACTCCATAAGCATAATTCCGGGTTTTTTTATGTTCAAACAAGTGGTATATAAGTAGTAGCAAATCTGCTTTAAAGAATAAACACGACTGATGAGTATTAAGCAAGCAGGTTGCGCCACTGCTGCTGTGATTTAGACAAAATTCTATCATAGCAAAATTAATACAAATAGATACAATTGTTGTTCTTGAAAAGTGTGATGCACAAACCAAAACTGCTACTGCAGGCACTAGCTCCTTTATGTTCCACGTTGCTTGAAACGCTCTGCATGAGAGTTCATCACCGTCGACCTCGTGTGAAGGAGTCACAAACAGCCTTCCATCTCTGGCATTACAATCTGTCTAGGTAACATTGAGATAGGCGCTCGAGTTCTAGTCTGATAGTTTTCTCAAACACTGAAATTACGAAATCCTTGGGTTTGACACAGTCCTGATGTCGAACTTTACGCTAAAGCACGGGTGTCGAATTTATTTTAACCTTCAGCACTGCCTTGCGGCAGGACATCGCCGTTTCGCTGAATTGGAAGTGAAGCAATTTGTCACAGGTAACTAAAAACACACTTTTTTTCTGTCTCCGGTCATAGTCTGTTTATGTTCATCTTGTCTGTGAGCTGAAAACTGAAAATCAGTGCTCTGCTACCATAATTAGTCCGATCACAGTTTAATTAACAATCGCAGTGTTTGTTGAGAGCGTTCGCCTAGTCGCAAAAAGCGCTTATTAGCTTCTTTCATGTCCGTCCCTCTGTTCCCAACTAACAGCTAAGCTCCCAATGGACGCGTTCCCCAGCAATTTCATACTGGGACGAAAATCTGTCGAGAAAATTCAAATTTCGTCAAAATCGGACAAAAATGTCGGGCATTTTACATGGACCCCAAAATTCGTTTTATTGTTGCAGGCGACAAGTTCGCCACGGGAAACATTTCACGCATCTATCTATTCTATATATTATATTGCTCAACAATACGCACAGAACGCTTTGTTCTGACGGTAACGCACCAATGATTAAGCGAATGCGCCACAATATGATGTTCTATGTACACTACCTACCTTGTTGTATAACACACAGCTTTAAGCGGCAGATAAGATATAAGCAGGAAAACCAGAAGAAAAAAGAGACTCACTGGAGCATAACAGTGGCCAGGATGTTACAACGAATAAAGCCGAGAAGGTGGAGGCAGCACTTCTGCCCAAAACTTATAACCCACGCATCTAAACAACTTACACATCCCAAAAGACCTTAATTCCAGAAGCAGAACTATTTTTTATCTCTATATATAGTAGTACTGTGATCGAAGCCAGGACCACGGCGAAAGTTCCACGGAGGTGACTTTGCGACCTACATAGCCACACCATGCGGTACTACTTCTGCCTGACCTCGCAGATTCGCGCTGCAGTTCCTCAAGTCTGCAGTCATAACAATTCTTCACGCAAACTTATAAGACGATACTTCATAATATGGTTTCTCTCGCATCTAATCACTTTTTGGAACAAGATTAAAATGAAGACATATTCACGACACCCAGATGACTGAGATCAGTTGCTAAAACTCATATTCTCGTGGATGACTTTCGTCTCACATGGAGCCGGAATTTCACGGATACTTTGAAGTGACCCGGAACCTCGAACGTACAGTGCTACTGACGAAAACAAGGCAGACAAAAATTAAACCCGAATTACTGATGTAACCGGACTTTTATTTCGCACTGCTCCATCCAGGACATCACCGAACGAACATCCAGCGTTTCGCATATGACTTCATGTCAGAAACTGCTTTGTTATTCGCAGAACGGCAGCCGTAGTTCACATTTCTACCTTTACACGTACGTGTATACAGTGGGTACCGGGTCTCTTTCCCACTGGTAGAGCGGCCGCCCACCCCCATCCAGCGCCGAGGTTAACGAAAGAGTATACTTCCCATCTGGGCCCTCATGGCCTGTTCTAGGGTTAAATTTACACTATGTAGCGCCCCCAACATCCTGTCGGTTGAGAACAACGTCGTTTAGTGCCACTCTGTCACCTAAAACTAAGGCGCCTCCCTGACGTCTTTGGGTATTTATGCCTTTCTTCTGAAAAACGGATATAATGACTAAGCTATGAGCCGGACTACCAAAGAATCGTGGAACAATTCCCGAGAGAACACGAGATTTTTCTTTTCTTCTCGTCCCAATTGTCCAGACTGGCTCTGCCCCCCCCCCCCACCTCCAGGGTCGTAATTCAATGGACATCGGCGTCTTTTCCCCGGATGTAAAGAAACTGCGGTCTCGAAGCTAACCGCTAACCTCCACCTGGTGCTGAGGTTAAGGACGCGTGGAACTAGACCTCCATTCCTGCATATCACTTAATTAAGCACAGGGACAACTATATCCTACCTTTCAAAAACCGGGGTTTACTAACGGAACAGATCCGTTTCAATAACCCACAATACGACACTGTCACACGCCGCTGCATCTGTGCTGCAAACAGGAAGGCGGCCTGTAATGTCGGCTCAGTTTACATTACGAAGTGGCTTATTCGCCCGACCCGAGCATCGTAAACCCTAGCGACATACAGTCAAACGTAACGAAACGGCAATAAACTATTCCGAATTATTTGTACCTTACGATTATTCCCTTTCAATAATCGTTCATGGTCCTGTTTTATGCATGTACCTTACATAAATAATACCCCCACACCAATGCTTGTCAAACTGTGGTACGCGGACGATCGCCTGGTCGTACGCGACAAATTTAGGATTTTTTTCAGTAATTAAATTTAGAAACGTTAATTGCAATATTAAAATTGTTTTGAACGTGCTGAAATGTAGGAAAAAAATCATATAATACTATTCCATCGTTGGAATATAACACAAAGGCTCTCTCCTCTGCCGTCTAATCCTGTCAAATGAGACAAGCAACAACTACGAAATGTGAAATTTCTACAGCGTTGTTGTTTCGCTGGTTTACAGGTTTGAAAGACTTCAAACCTGCCAACCAAAGAAACATACCGGTAGACCGGTATCCTGTAAGTAGGCATTAATATAAGCAGTATCTAGTGATAACGCGTTCATGTTTTGTATTGTGACAGTGATACGCGAGAAAAAAAAATTGAAAATCACTACCCTACTGCCCCCGCAAGGGCCAGAGATTTTTCTCTTCTTCAGATCATCCAGACCGGCTCTGGGGCCTACCCAGTCTCTTACTCAATGGGTTCCTGGGTCCTTTTCCCAGTGTAATGCGGTCGGGGCGTAATCTTAACCACTCACCTCCATCTAGCGCCGTTACGAATCAGTGGAACTATACCTCTGCACCCCTACATGTCCTCATGGCGTAAATAGGTACAACTTTACCTTTTTTATCCACATTACTGAATACCTCTTCCCTCTATGCTTGCAATCAACTGCAGTTTCGAAACTGAGAAGGCAAAAACAGAGGCTCCAAAGATTCCAACTCTCACTATGGAGTATTCCCCTCCTTTTTGATCAGGGATGCGAGATTTGTAATTTACAGCACTAACTAATAACTATGGGAATGAGGCACCCTTCAGAAAAAACCCTCGCAACGTCATTATTTCTAGCGTTACAGAAAACCGCATTGCACCCAGGTACAAGCTTACCATGTTAACATTTATGAGCCAGTGGGAGGTAAATTGGATTCAGCTTCGCGAGATTTTGGTCGCAGCACTTCCATTGTTTAAAGGTTGCGCCTGAATAATTTCGTCGCTCCTATGTATAACCAATACCATTTCCCCCTCTCAGCACCCCGAAATGTAAAACCGTACATTAATAAACTCATGCGGTGGGACAGTCGATTACCACTTACAATTAATGTTTATTTCTTGCAACTGTCCGTCCCGACTTCATCACAACGCCGATTCATTCACAAGTGTTGTGATAAATACAGAAGCACGGTCTCAGAAACAATCATATTAAACACCACAGAAACGGATACTAATCACAGTCATTTGCAATTTCTCTCTTTTGCTCTCTTTCCACCGGCTGTACGGTCCGCGCAGGACCATGGCCTCCTTCAAGATCAGTTTCCAGGCGTCTCTATCACCTAGCTATTTTCTTCCACCCTCTTTCATTAGATCATTTTCAACATCGTCCATTCATCCTTTCTTGGCCTTCCAACGGACTTTTCCCTTCTAGGATGTTCTAGGATGTTCCTCAGAGTTCTTTCTTCCGACATTCTTTCTACATGCCGTAATCACCCTTTTATAATTTCTGAGATAGTAGTATCCAGTTCTATAAACAAATCCATCAACTCCTGATAGTCGCGGATATTTGCAATTTACCTAACAAAAACCAGCAGGCATTATGTACATTAATACGCAACATTATAGGCATCCAGAGCCAATATACCCAGTTTACAGTTGATATGTAACTCTTTACTAATTGCAAACGATGAACACACATGTATCATGTGCTACTCTACTGCTGTTTTTACGTGAACCCTATCCGTGTTTAGTCCATACACAAACAGCCTACCAAAATTCGTAACCACGCTCTCCCAAGAATACTGGGAATAAAGCCCGGTTAACAGTAAAGTTGTCCCTGTACATGGGACGAAACCATATATAGGAGCAGTGGAGATGCAGATTCAGTCAGTCTTGACATCGGCACTAGACGGAGGTTAGTGGTTTAACTTCACGCCTCGGCGGCCTTACCTCCGGGAAAGAATCGCGGTATCCACTGAATGTGAGGCTGTGTGGGCACTACAGCAGGTCTGGACCTTTCAAAGAAGAAAATGTCTCCCCAGCCGAGATTTGAACCCCGGATCTTCGGGCACGTAACACAGTCACTACACCGACTACGCTGTCCCAACACGGCATATTTTTACAACTCCCAAGATTCCTAAGCACCGTACAGCCAGCAAAATGTGGGACAAGACACGAAGGTTCTGCTGCTACAAATACTAAAAACAAAATGGGCAAGTTCGCGCTCCTATTTAACCTCGTGAAAAGGGCCCTTACCAAGGTATTTAACCGTAATAAGTCTCAAGGAGACACACTCATTATGGACAACGTTATGTTGTCTGTCGCCCATACGCATAGGAATTAGAAATTAAATGGTGTATCCCTCTTGGAGATAACGCTCCTAGCATTCCTGACTTCGGCACTTAAACATGGAAGTGTACGGTCAGCTGCCAATTGTGGCCCCAGCACCCGGTTAATCTAATACACAGAATGAGAAAGTGTGGAATGCGTTCATCTGAATAGGGATAGGGCCCGACGACAGTAATGAAAACTGTCTTCTGGAGTGTGACGACGTGCAGTTTGGTATTTATCTACCAAACTGCAAAGCGCCACGCCCCAAAAGTCATCGCTCTAGAAATCTAAAACTCAGAGTAATGAGATTTTTGATTATATAAAACACAGAGAAATCCATCAGCTTCTACAGGAGTACTCAACCCCACAGAGTTGTTCGGTGCCCACAGGACGTAGGTCAGAAGAGAGTACACGGCCTTTCTGATCGCCGCGGTTTTGGGCACGCTACGAAAGCAGAACCACATGCCCTTGTTGAGGGCCAACACAACGGACCTCTTATAGTGGTCTCCCTGAAAAAAATCGGAGCCACAATGCGCTTGTGAGCGATGCCGATGTTGGCTTCCATCCTTCATAGGTGAGACAACAGGAAGCAATCGGGCCCAGCTTTTAGAATACATCTGCATTCGGGAAGCATATACACCATTGCATTAGTCGCGGATCACGTTAAATAAACATCGAGGCTGTCAATCGATCAATGCCTTGAGATCTGATGTTTTGACAGAGGTGGGCAACAAGATTACAGTCCTCTGGAATGTGACGCCGTGTAATGTGGTACACAGGTACCAACATTTCAGACGAACATTCCACCTCCATCTTCAGGCTAGGAGACTGTATAGGGCAGCTTTGTTGTGAGATGTGAGGTGCTCACGGCAGCACCAAAATTAATTCCTTCTGGGATGGAATGCCGTACAGTTTTGTAGAAAGGTATCAGCGTTCATGAGGAACTTTTTGCCTCCACCTTCAGGGTAGAACAATGTTACCCTCCTCTCACAGAATCAGTATACGAGATACGAGGTTTCCCAGCAGTGTCAAGATTACGAGAGAGGTGACGCCGTGTAGTGTACGAACCATCGTTCCGGGGGAATATGTTCTGTCCGAAAGGTGGACGGTAAGCAACCCTCCGAAACTGCAGTTCACACCCATGTTCCAAAATATATTGTATCACATCCCAGAAGAATGTAATCGTCATTAATGCGCTATGGCGACACAGTAAACAAAACACACGGGACTTCCAAATGAAAACTTGAAACCTTTAGTTCAGAGAGTTTTCCAGCGGGATAGCGATAAAAACTGTCCACGACAACAAGTCTTAAGGTTCAAAATGATTAACTGTATCAAGTACCAACAGCATACTTCCACAACAAATGCGGATGATACGAGCAGAGGCAAAGGTAAAGTCCCTACTTAGCCACGAAGGCGTATAGTGTGAGCAGAAGTATAGCTTTACTCATTCTTACCCTCGGCACTAGATGTCAGCTTTACCCCGGGGGAAAAAGTGCCAGTTATTCATTCGAGGCTGGGTGAGTGCGAGAGGCCATCTGACCATTTTGGAGAAAAGTATAAATAGAAAAAACAAAAACAAATGATTGCAGGCACAGACACCTACTGGATGAGCAATGGAATGAACACACGTCTCTAAAGCTCGTATCTGTGTGTTGACACATCAGCCAAACGCGGCTGACAGCTTCCCAGCTCTCCGGGTTTCTGAATCTTGTTCGTAGGCATTTGGAAATTCTCCTTGGACGTGGGGCCCGCCTGTCGCAAGATCTCTACCGAAACAGGACAACAAAAACACAAAAATACTCATACACATCCGCGCCACGAACAGGATTCGAGCCCACGTTCTTAAGGCACGATCTTGAAAATTTCTCGACCTTTGAAGATAGAATGCTACGTCGCCTCGAGACGTCAATGTCTGATTACACAATGACGCAGCGTCGTATCCCAAAAGAACGGAATCATCGACAGAAAACAACATACGCTACAATTGGGGTCAGTTCTAAAATCCAAATATACTGACAACCATCACCACTTGCCCTGTAACGCAGCGTCTGTTGCGTGGTTATGATAAGTACACACGTGACAACCATTCGCTAAAGGGTTTGGTAAGGAAACAGTTAAAGAGTTCTGATCAGTTGCTTTGTACTGTACTTTGGCAGCAATGACAAACATATGACAAAGTGAAACAGTGGCGAAACTGATATGGGAAACAAACTGTAGGCGTAACGTACTGCATGCACCACAAATTCAGGATAAAGAGGTCACGCGTCGAAAAGTATTAGAAGTATGTGTGTTTGCATTCCGTTGTGTATACTGGTGTCTATAAGTGTCTTCTGTCAACACCATCATCTCTCCACTGCTGCCTTACGATCGCAGCAATCGCCCAAAACAATGGAATCTAATTACTGAGAAGTCGGGTGTTAAAGGAAAAGATGCGTTGTATCGAGTTGGAGTCCGTTTCGTTTGAGTCATGTCTCTCCCTACGAGACGACAAAACGCGACAACTATTATGACTTTTTTTTGGACACAAATGACTTTGGGCATACCATCCAGGCGCAAATGGAGCGTGTAAATGAAGTCATTCAACAACTCTAATACTTCCAGCACTATCACTCATTAACTTCTGTGTACTTATGCCAAGCAAGCAGGGGGACCTCTCAGGTATAAAACCAGACAGAGAAATTGTATTATTTGTGTATGTGTGTGTGCGTGTGTGTGTGCGCGCGCGCGTGTGTGCGAATATCCCCTATACAGGAATGAAGATTCCCGCTATTAGGACAAGTCCTTTAAGGAATAAGAGCAGGTAGTCGAACCTAATTTGTTGAAAATCAGGATTAGTTGCACACGTAACAGCATCAGGGGTCAAGTGGAACTGGACACAAATCGATTATTTAAGTCCTACACTAACAAACCGCGAGAGATTTAAGGAAAAGGCGGGACTGCGCTGGCGTATTAGAACTGGCTCAGAACGCGCTTATCATCAGACCAAAACTGGAAACAGTTCGTTCAGTCGTACATTTTACCCTATGCAATGAATTTATAATGATAAGTTCCAATTTTCAGCCTACAGTCTTTATTTTAAATAACTGATTCACGTTGGATTTCTGATGTTAATAAATTTGGAAAACATAATGAAATTCTGTAAAGTTGGTACGTACAGCCTAACGTCCATCATTACAACTTCTAACCCCCAGCCACCAACAGGTGCGGCGTTGTTGAACCCGTGACCACAAAATTCATCCACTAAGTCAAGGAAGACTAGAACAGTTTAACAGAAGGTAAAGTTCACTGACATAATCTCGTTTTTTTTTTTTCGGATTTTGTCCATCGTCTATTTAGGGGATCCACAAGATTGGGTGCTTTCCTAGTCTGAAAACGGAATCGGAGCCGGCTTTCGAAACACCGTGCTTCACTAAACAATCAGAAGACGGACAAATTTAAAAAAAAATATATATATATATATATATATATGTCAATAAGTCATATACGACCGTCATAGCCCTTAGAAGTGCTACGGTTATTTCAAAATGCCCTCGTGCAATGTAGGCCATCTTTACTGATATTAGGAGACCTTAAAAAAGCATTTCACTTCTATGAACGCTATTTGTTAAGTAGAATGTACAATCAAAACACACCGAAGGCGCGAATTTTCTATCAGATTTCCAGATCCATGTAAGTACTGACGAACCACAGCCGCTAGGCATTGTTTGTATGAAACTTGCCTTTGTGAATTAAAACGCTGAGGCACGATGGCGACAGATCGTCTCACATCTTTTTGGTACCACGAATCTAGGTAGCGTCAATGAACCGAGAATTTCGCCTTCTTACCCTGTCCTTGGAGACCACACAATTTACCCACATAATGTCCGTTTCTTTAAGTAACATTCAAATATCATCCCATCTCTGCCCAGATTTTCCCAGGTGCTTTAGTTTTCTTCAGGTTATCCGACCATAAGAAGTTCCTGTGCAGACCAGGTGAGCGTTACCTTACCAGGCCGCATTTACCTCGGCACAGGACGGGGGTAGCCTCTAGGTATTACGTTTACTTCCACGCTCCTGCGGCTTTTATCGTCCGCTGAAATGACCAGCCCGATACCCAAGGAGAGGTTAGATGCTCTCAGTGCCAGTTCTGTAGCTGCCGATATCGGGGAAAACCCCAATGTCCGAACTGGGACTTGATTCAGTACTTGTACCTGACAGACGCGGATAAGATATTATGTCTCGTTTCTCACAGCGAAAACATAAAGATTAGCCTTCTGGAATGTGAAGTCAGTCTGGTACAACCACCACCACCACCACCACCACCACCACCACCAACCATCAACCACCACCACCACGTAGTGTCTTACTACAGGTCCACAGCCTCTTACAAAGCGAGTTTTCGAGAGAGTGCGATCTTTTACTTCCTCTTTCAATTATCAGTTTCTTCTCGTTTCCTAAGTCCAACCAGGAACTGCTTGCTTCTTCTTCCTCGTCTTTTAAGCCCTTCTATCTTTGCTTCGATAACGTGTTTCAGGAAGCAGTTTCTGTTTAAGATGTGATCAATCCAGTTAGCCTTCCTTTGTTTCTATTGTACGTAGGATGTTCCTTTCCCCCTTGACTCTGTAATACTTCGTTTTTCACACGATCTGTCCAACTGTTTTCAGCATACTTCTCCAGCGCCACATTTAAAAATGGTAAGTCTGGTATTAGTAGCACCACATTTCACAAGAACATAAATTTCACTACCAATGCTCGTCTCACACACCAAGTTGTGCAAATATTCGTATAGCATAAGCACGACTATTTTAAGCAGCACTTCATGTATATGCTAGCAAATGCGACTTCAATGACCTCTGCCTACCAACTGCTACACAAAGTCACCTAGCAGCGGACAGTGTCTTCACTATCACAACCGTGGAGCCTCTATGTCCTATTTCAGAGTTTTTCACACTTTTTCGTCTGTGGAAGCCTTCGTGACACTGAAATATTTCACGGAACCCCACCCCTGTTTTTGAGTTTGCAACACAGCCACAGTAAAAAAAACAAGGGGAAGGAGGGGTAATGTGGATCGTAGATTCTTTTGTTTGCTTCTAGGCAAATAAAATAGCAACAGAACTTCACTGTCGGTTTAATCAATTAATAAACTTACTTTTTTGGGTGTTAATTTCTCGGTGTGACGGATGAGTCGGTTTTGATGAACACATTTATTTTAAATCTGGTATAATGGCCGACAGTTGCCGTCAGCGATCTGCCTCAGCGTCCAGCTTTTGTCATATTGTTATCACGAAAATCCAGATTCACACAGGTGAATGAATGACAACAGTAGCAGTTTTCTAATGTTCTTAAGTTATATGCCTGTTTCTTTCCGAAGTATTCCCCGTCAGAATATAATATCACTTGTTTTTAAATATTCATAGTCTAATATTAAGACAGCAATAAGTCGGTAAAAATAACAATATCAAAAACACCGAAGCAGTCGTCAGCGTTTCGCTGAACCCCTTGCATGCCTTCGGAACCCTGGGGTTCGACGACGAACCCACTTTAAAAATTACTGTCTTTTTCAGACTTCCTGTCCTCTGCTGTGAGAGATGTCTTGATGGCAACCATTACCTTGTTCGCCAGACAATGGACCATATTCGTCAAAAGATGGGGCACTGAGCTAGTTGTATGGCCAGGGACTGACAGCCCCTCACCCAATCTTCAGTCCGCAGCACCGTCTGTTCTGGACTGTTCAGGACTGTTTGTGCTACGTACTTTTATGGCGGATAAACTACTGAGATCTATGGAACGCTACTAATGTGCTCGCAGTGTCTGCCTCACGCGATTTAAACGCTTTGCATGGTCACAATAAACAATTTCAGCACGAAGGGAAGTAAATGATGCTACTGCAGATACAAGGCAGATAAATGTGCCTTGTAATTTCACTCCTATTGTCTTGCTATACCGCCATTTAATATTTTCTTGGTAGAGTCAATCGCATTTATGATCGCAACTACTGACCTTTAACACTGATGCTAGATTACCTGTACACCGTCCGTATTCCGTACGTGTATTTTTAGGCTCTGAAGTTTGCTGTCTCGTGGAACGTCACACTGTGACACGATGTGACGTAACGGACCGTCTCTATCATCCGTAATGATGAAGCCACTTCTACCAGGCTACACGATGTCAAAACACACTGATCTTCAATCACCATCGTGAGAACCTCAAGTGTCAATACTACACCGTTTAACGATGCTCAATTACCTACAGAGATTACAGACTTGGGGTCTCTGCATGCAACACGCCAGTTCATTGTATACGGCCTTCTTAACGATCATATTCAAATTATACACGCAGTCTTGATAGGTAGGATCTTTCTTTTTAATTTGAAGGATTTAAAATGTCCCTTGTTATGAGCCAAAGAGGTGTGCTTTCTCTGGATGGCAGTCCACAACATACATCAGTAAAGAAATAATGAAGTGACGTTTAAACTTAAATAATTATAACATATCTCCTTTTTGGCATTAAAATTACGGCACATTCTTAAAGGCATGTTTAATTTTAAACAAAATAATTAAGCCTGTGCAATGTCTTAAATGGAATGTGGCCCATCTTAATTTCCAGAATGATGCTTTTGGCCCGCGTACGATGAGTGTGAAAACTCAGTCTAAATAAATGCAAATTTCGTCATAAATGATAAGCAAGAATTGATAAGGGTCTGGATGGAGGATACGGTTACCATTTGAAGGAATTAATCCCTGCATTCACCATGACAATTAACAAACTACGTGTACTGCGTAGAGTCCTTGTCAAGAAACTAACAGTTATTGAGCTAGTCAAGAAATTCCCCACATTTATGGAACCCAAAGGATGTTCACTGCGTTTACAAGCTCCTGCCACCTGTCCCTGTCCGGATCAATTCAGTCCACACCCCCCCCCAACCCCCCCCCCCCCCCCCCCCCCACCCCAAACACAAAAAAACCACCACCCACGCCACAAAAAAAAAAAACTGCTCTATTTGTTGGTTGGTAAAAATAATAT
>Ga0131853_10018112_pt1 | contig 12817 bp, 8 predicted proteins | sample TergutLab28metaG_FD_92764 | JGI IMG/M metagenome (GOLD analysis project Ga0131853, IMG submission 92764) | Labiotermes labralis P1 segment gut microbial communities from Petit-Saut dam, French Guiana - Lab288 P1 (version 2) (version 2) | ecosystem: Host-associated > Arthropoda: Insects >...
GATACAATAGAAAAGTCGCAGGCTCCTGATGTTGGATGTATTAATGTCCGAAACATGTTGAGCATAGAAGAAGTGAAATAAAACTTAATAACTAGTGACATCAAGTTGGTCTCTTATTCTTCAGCTACTCTAAATAGTATTTACAATAGGGGACCGCGGTAGCACAGTGGTTAACGTGCTGTGCTGCAAATCGGAAGGTCGCTGGTTCGATTCCAGATGGTGTCACTGGAATTTTTCATTGACATAATCCTTCCGATCGCACTATGGTCCTCGGGTCGACTCACCCTGTAACAGAAATGAATACCAGGAGCACTTCCTGGGGGTAATGGCGGCTGGTGCATAAGGCTGACAACCTTACCACCATCCTCTTCCGTTGTCATGTAATCTGGGAACTTTAACTTCCTGGAACCCTCTGGGCTACTCCAGGCCTGTAATGGGACTGCCTTACCTTTGTCTTTAGTATTTACGATATTAGGCCCAATCTCCGACTCCGGCTCTCCGTTACATAAAACACTTCGCTGTGCTGTACAGAGAATTACCTCTAGTCTAAGAAACATCTCAATACAATCATAGCAATAGACCAACTTAATTCCTGTAAATGTTTCGAGCACAACAGTGCTCGAAACATGTAGAGGAATATAATAAACTTATTATAAAACAAGAATTTATGCATTAAGTTGGTCAATTGGTAGGATTATACTGAGATGCACGGTAAGCAAAACATCAAAATTTCAATACACTTTGAGAAAGGTATGTCTTTAAAGCTAAAGCAGTAATGTGAGTGCTTAAAGTGTTTTGAACTCTGTACTGAAAGTGGCAGAGACACTTTAATTTGTATAATGACTAGGCTACGGGCTGGACAATTCTGGATTCGAATACCGTCAGAGGCAAAATGTTTATCTCATTTCCAAAACGTCTAGACCGACTCGGTGGCCAACCTAACCTATTATTTAGTTGGTGTCAGGATTCCTTTTTGGGGTTAAGGCGGCTGGAACGTGAAGTCCATTCTGCTAATCTATTGCCGAGGTTAAGAAAGAGTGCATATATACATCTAGACAACTTATATGGATTCATGTAATGGACAGTGGTAATTTTACCTACACTGTTTTACTGTGTTTAAAATCATTATCTTGCAGTCCAGTTCTTCTCCCTGGGACCTGGATGCCTTCTCGCTTACCACTTGAAGTGATTACTTTATTACCACCATGCTTAACGTTTGTATGTTTTACATTCTACAGACAGTGAGTTGCTTTGTTTCATTTCGATTCAGAAGCAACAGGGATTATTTCGCTATACAGCTTTACCTGATAGATTTTTATCGCGAAACGTACTGTTTACTGTGCGGTACGACCTAAATCTTTAAATATAAATCCGGCTAATTTAGGGTATTGAAAATTAAAAGGACTGGGCTTCATCTCGGCCCAGTTCGTGTGGGATTTGTGGTGGAGAAAGTGGCACTCTGATGAGTATTTCTCCTAGAACTTCGTTTTTCACTTCTCAGTTTTATTCCACCAATTCTGAATTTGCCGCTCTATCTTAGTAGGACTGTTTATCAGGAGGAAAAGCGACGAAGCTTGGGAACGTTCCACCTGATATCGGCGAGCATTTGGCACAAAGTAATTTAACGGTGTTTATTCCTTCACTGAAGTGTCAGGCGGACATTTCTGGTTGAAACTGCACCATGAAGACATCCACGACAGAAGAATGCTGTCTTCTGTTAGGTAACGCTGTGTAATCTTGTAGAAATTTACGGACTCTGCGGAGGAACGTGCTGTCTCCAAAATCACGGTAGACAGTAAATATCTTCCCTGAAGATGGAAGCAGCACGTCCTCTCTTAAACGTCTGTAAAGTGTCTGCACATGACACGACGTCACGTCCCAGAAATCAGTACTTTTCATCGTCACCCTCACGAGAACCACAAATTTCATAATTTCCACCACCTCCGGTCAGCTGTTCACGATAACCGGCACACGTCTGGTCCCGACTCCTCTCCAAGCAGATACTGAGCTGTGAACGTTAGGACAGTATATTAAAACAATTTCGTTTCTGTGGCTTAATTTCTTGGATTTCCAGAACCAGTTTCCATACATTATAACCTTTTTCCCACTTCAGAATATGAAATATTTTGATTAGACTATCATATGAAATTGTCATTTGTTAGATATTGCATAACTGTAATAGCAGATTTTTTTTAATGAACACGATGGTCAAGAACACGTTTATGTTTCACCTAATATTATCAAACTATTGAACACCTAACAAACGCCCTGATATCCGATAGTAGGAATTGGACAATTATGGTTATATAGGGTCAAATTTTGTGCCAGCTATCCTTTGTCATTTCCCACGGATATTTCACCGCACGTGTGGGGTGCCGGATGAGTTCGCTACGTTCATACAAGTGAACGGACAGAAAGTGACAAAAGTTGTTGTTCGTCAGATAAACATTATTCTATATATACCCAAAATATATGTACTTGTTTAAAATAAAACTCTGATCTTTGTAGGGGATTATTAAAAACCCTATCTTGACCAATTTAAATCCACTTGACTTGCTCTTTACTTCTTTCTGCAGTATGTATGTTACTAATAACATTTACGCTAATATCTTTTTCTTCAACTTTCATGTAGCAAAAATCACTGCTTAGATTATACCAGTCGAAACCGCATATAAAATTCTTATTTCTCTATGCATAGTTCAAGCCCTGACAATGTCACATTCTACCATTTGATTCTGACATAATAATTAATGAAAGCTAACCATGAAAATTCCATTAGTCTGTCATCTTGTTTTCCAGACGGTATACAGGCTGCTAGTAACACGGGACACCAGTTAGAGAGAACAAGGATTGACCGGGTTGTTGTTGGATGCTGTATTTGCTCAAGTTGCGTATATATCTCATTCGTTATACTGCTGTGGCATGAACAATATCGAGTCTGAGGCATATGTACAGTACACGACGTTTCGGAACTTGACTTGGACCATTATCTGATATTTGGTTATCATAGAAAGAAGTTTTCGGGAGTTGAATTTAATGCTATCTTCAGGTATTTGTTGTAATTAGGCCTTTTGAGATTTGGGATTGCCATATAGAAGGCTTTTAGAATGTAAATCTAGCGTCGTGTCTAGGTGTGCTGTTGGTATTATATATTGCTTTCAGGTGTTCAATTGTCATTCTACGAATATCGTAGTAGACTCAACTCATGAAATGTCGTGTAAATATATCTCGGCCATTATAATTTGGGTGCATTGTTACTTCGGAAGTTCAGCAGATAATGATTTATCAGGAGAATGCGATTTCTGGTGCGTACTGTAGGGCCCGTATCGGGTCTCCGGTCGCCCCCTTTGAAGCAGGGCCAAACCTAATTACCGACTTCTTCACGCCTACGTACCTGTGCTGGCTCGTAGATGCCCTCCTCTCGCCCTTGAAGTTCCGTGGGACTGACTGATGGCAAGTGGCCGGTTCGTCCTGTCAAGGGCATGCATCAACCACCTCGCGCCTGGTGGGTCTGTTTTGTACAAGGTTCCATTCTGATGCCGGCTGTTCTGTCGTACTTTCGTCACAACCTTAGAACTTAATGGCTCATTCACCTCTTAACAAGACGATCGGGTTCGAGTCTGAGCAGTCGTGCCCAGGATTAGACCAAGTTCACTTTCTGGGTGTCGATTTAGAATATGAGATTTTATTTATAGGACATAATTTTAGTAAGCTTAGAAAACTTTTTTAATCTACCGTTAATAAAAATACTTATTATAATTATTGTCATTGTTGTTATACTGAATCCGTGAAGGACAGTCCACGTTGAGAAGCCAACAATGGCTGAGCTGATCAATATGCTTTGTGTTTCCCGTAAGCTTATTATTTTACTCAGAAAAGCTTTCCACTAGATTCTGCCCTAAACTTGCTGTATCCAGTCTATACTCTCACAGTCTGTGTCTTTAAAATCAACTTATTGTTCTTCTCTTATTTAGGCCCAGTTACGCCCATAGGCCCACGAATCGCAGTCGCGCTATTGCCGTGGTAATCCGGCTCACCTTGGTTATTTAGTGCATTTAGCTCGCTGATAAGTGCATTGGTCATTCGGTCGAGTAGTTGATTGTTAGGCTCTTTGCCTTTTTGACTTTTTGGTTGAATATTTCGTTTGATAGTTGATTAGTTTTTAGTTGGTTTGTTGTTTGCTTCAGTTGTTGATTATTTGCTAATGATTTTGCAGTTGCTGGTTCAGATAGATAGTTAGGTGACTGCCGGTCCCATTGGCCGCGCGTTCTGAGGCGTGTATTGCTGCCGCTTGCTTGCTGGGATTATGGTTTCGAGTCCCGCCGGGGTCATGCATTTCTGTCTCTTGTGAGCGTTGTGTGTTGTCAGGTAGAGGTCTCTGCAACGAGCTGATCACTCTTCCAGAGGAGCCCCACTGAATGTGGTGTGTCTGAGTATGATCGTTACGTCTCGATAGTGGAGGCCGTGGTCCAATAGGGGTTGCTGTGCAATTGAAAATAATTTTAAAAAAATAGCTAGGAGGTCAATTGCTTGGTCGTTGATTGGCTGATTACTTATTTTAAATTACGATTTGGTTGATTACTTTTAGTTAATCGGTTTGTTAGCTATTTTGCTGGTTATTTCTTTGGATGCTTGTTAAGTTGGTTAGTCTTGTTTTTGTGTTTTTGGTTAGGTTCGTGGTTCACTGGCTGTTATTTGGTTGTTTAGTCAATAATTTGATTAGTCGTTCAGTTGATTGAGTAGGCAGTTATTAGGTACAAATGACGCAAAGTAATGTGAAGGAAAAGAGCCGTTGACTACTTCCGCAGACAGAAAAAAACGCCTGGTCCATAGATAAGAAGGCACTGAGTAAACAGTGTGCAGATAAGCATAACAATACCTGCAAATTTTTTAAATATTGTTGACCGTGCATCCTAATATAATGATAGTTTTTTACCAGCCTGATGCACAAATTCTTTATTTTAATAATTTGTTATACTCTACATGTTTCGAGCACTATTGTGCTCATCTTCAGGAGGACAATTGTGTTAGTGCAGCATCTGGTATCGTCACTGTCTTTAGGTGACTGTTCAGACCACAGGTTACGAAAGGATTGCAGTCCACTTGTAACCTGGGGTCTGAACAGTCACCTAAAGAGAGTGGCGATACCATATGCTGTAGTAATACAATTTCCTCCTGAAGATGAGCATAATAAAGCTCGAAACATGTAGAGGAGTGTAATAAATGTTTTAAAATAAAGAATTTGTGCGTTAGGGTGGTAAAAAAGACTATCAGTACCTGCACTGTAAGCCCATACATCTGCCCCAGGTTATTCTGACACCACCCTGCAGGCTGGACAGAAAAGTGGCCACCTTGTTACGTTAGAACTTCATGTTAATGGGGTTTGCGCGCGTTTGTCACTCTGGATCGTCACTTACCCATTCTAAACCCACAAAATAAAGGCTTTACGAGAAGACACTGCCTACCGTCAAGATCTGATTTTGAAAATGCTTGCATCCAGTTTGGGTTCAAGAAGTATAAAGTATTTGTGAACGCTATACAGGCATTTGGAGAGGTGAAGGTACGGTTTTGCTATTTATAAGGAGATAGTGGAATTGTACTTTGACCGGGAAGTGGATGGGGTAAGTGGTTAGCTCTCAAGTCCCGGCCGTTGTGCCCCGAAGAAACAACCACCGGAACAAACTGCAGTCTGACTGGAGCCTTTGAAGGAGAGATAAAACTCTTGTTTCTGCCTGGAATCGAACCATGATTCCTCAGAGTCCAGTCCGTAGTCTAGCTACGTTATTAGGGTATACACCGTAAACCTCACATGCAGTAAGCCTATAGACCACAATAAACATTGTAATGTCTGCTTCTTTTAAATTTACTTAGGCGTCATTTGCGAATACATTTAACAAAATAAAACAGAAAATTTGAATCTCTTGTATAGTACATTATGCCTACCCGTACTGCTTATTAGGCGCTTTCACACAATTGCGAAAAGCGATTATTAGTTTCGTCATATGTGCCTGTCCGTCTCTCCGCATGGAAAAATTCAGCTCCTCTGAACTTATTAATAATTGAGCATTCTTTGAAAATCTGTCGAGAAAATTCGAGTTTCATTACAATTTTGCCTATGGGAGTAATGGCCACTTTACATCAAGACCTGTGTACATTTGCGGCAATATCTCGCCGAATTCCTGATAGAATGATTATTCAGACCAAAACTATAGAGAAAATCAAAACAAATATGTTATGTTCAATAACTTATTTAAGAAATTCATGCCTTTTATGAGATAATGTGGAAAAATATAGGCCACAGATGAAAATATAACACAGCGCATGGACTTTGAATGCTGGATGACTAAGGATACAAACACATGCTCAGAATATGTAATACTAGTTGCTTTTCCACTGCAACAAAACTTAACGCGAAAGATCCTCAATGTTTCGTTATACGCACATTACCTCTCTTGTTACCTTCGTTAGTAACTTCAGTTATTGCATTGATTGGATTTATACACTGTTGATTAGGTCTGCAAAAACATACTTGTATTTGTAATAAAGGCCAGTGAGTTATGCATGCTTGACCATATATTTGGTAAGCAGATATTTCCCACACATTGGAAAACAATTCCACAAACCTCTTGCTACAGCAATCGCCGTTTAAAGCCCATGGTAACTATATTGCTGAAAAGTTAATAAACCGTGCAGTTTTTCCTCTCGGTGTCTTTGTATGATAGTAAGATCCATAAAATAACAAGGCAGGCAATTTGCGTGTAATGTAATATCGTGGCGTGTTCGTGCTACCTTTGTTGCAGAGGAAAAACAATAATTATTACAAAAACTGTTTGTGTGTTTGTAGCCGTTGATATCCAGCATGCAATGCGCATGCGCCATATGGTCACCCTTGACCTGCCCCGCTCTACAATAATTTTCCACATTGTCTCACAAAGGGTAAAATTTTTCGAAAATGTTATTGAACATGAAATGTGCGTTTCGATTTCCTCCACAAAGTTTTCCTGCAGAATTTTTCATTCCAAGAAGAGCCGGCATAGACGCTTTGGAGCAGAGAAAAACCTTATGCTCCTGCCGGCAATCGAACCAAGATTCCTCGGTTTTCCAGCCCGTAGTGTAGTCACTATACCATTTACTCTTCATTAGGCGTGACAGTTATTAGTCTGGTTTATAATTAGTCTTCATGTTATACTTAACTCTTTTTACGTTCTGTCAACAGTTTTTTTTGACGACGGAAATATCTGAGTGTAGCTAGCATGTTCCCTGCACTGCTGCCCTGTGGATATTTTCTGGGTATAGGGACCTGGAGATTTGGGTGCAGGATTTTTGACACCACACCAGCTGCTGAGATTAAGAGGCTTCTTTATGTTGTGTTGTTTGGCTTGATACCGGCTTTCCAATATTACTGCTATTACTACTGCTACTACTGCCATTGGGTCCCTTAATTTTATGGCTCAAGAATTTTGGATTTTTATGATTCAGAATTAATTCTGAAAAAAACAAGTTCTTCAGATATTGTAATAGAGTCTTTGGATGCAAAATCGGTCTAGAGGTCCATATGCATAGGACAAACCAACACACACATGTTCGCATGTGTTTGCCTCATATGGGGTTCTAACCCATGACGCTCGCGCGCGAAATGTCCAACACTGTTTTGGCTGTTATTCCCATAATTGCCCTGTAGATGCAGTCATCACTCAAGTCCTTTGATTACAGGGGTAGCTAGGACGTACGTATGCACCGATGTACATGGCGAACAAATTAATGGCAGTTTTCTTGCATTACAATGTGAATAACAGGAACTAAAAATGTCATTCTTGAGAAAAGTACAACAGAACAATCTGTGAATTTGAACAGTGAATTTACATGATTCTGGCGTCGCAGGCTATGTATAGGAACTTGCCATCAGTTGAGCCGTAAACTAAATTGAACTAAAACTTGCCAAACTTTCACAAAAGAACTCTTTTAATACAAAAGACCTCTCTTCCTTTCCATTATTACACTCGTCCTACACTGCCTCCGCTTAAGAGCGCGCAGAGTTCATTTTGCAAATTGAAACTGATAAAAAATTACCTGAGATGGAGAATGAGTCAAGAGAAAGATTCGTTCCCTTATTCAGGCTACTCCCAGAACACCAAAGCTAGCTCAGCAGTTCGTAAGGAAAGAGAGAGGAGAATGAGGGAGCGAAGAAGAGGAACAAAGACAGAGGGCGATCTTATGGATAAAGTAATTGAATTAGTTGAAAGCAAGTCCGTGAAAATTGGCCTCTCACTGTAAATATTTGCAGTTTTAATTTGGCAAAAAGTGCAGGGCTTGTGGTTATAAACATTCGTCTGTTGTATGAGTGAGTGAGTGAGTGAGTGAGTGAGTGAATGGGTGGGAAGGGGGGGGGGGGGGAGGTTGGATGTATAACAGAGCGAGTACAGACGCTAAACGAACGACATGCCCGGAACGGTCATACGTCCCCGGAGACAAGACTGCTTGATCGTTCACCAACTTTTCCGTTGGTTCTTCTCATTGAATGATGGACGTTGTATTTTTGTCTTTTCATTCAACAACTGAAGGATGATAAGGGGAAATAACGGTAACTGCCAAGAGGGAGGGATTTGGCAGAATATAAGATCAGCCATCAGCTGCTTGAGTCGTTATCACAACATGTCTGAGGTACATATTAATGTGAACTTTCGGCCGGTATGCCTGGAATTCAGAAGACATTAAATTAAGAAGAGTGAACTGTAAGACATGTCGAAACGTAGGGGCAAATAGAATCACCTTTCAAATGGAAAACCTATTGAGTAGCCTATCTAAAGGTGTATTTGAACATTTCATAAGTTGCGGAAGTCACACAGAATGGCAACTCTGAATAATGAATTGGAAAGGATCTGGAAGGAAGCGCAGCAGTACATTCCAATGTGTCTTAAGGACCGGGGAGGGGGGAGGGATGCGGGAGGGAAAATGAAGCACTTCAATCATGTGAACATCTATTTACTCTAATACGTGTTACTTGCTTACTCCGTGGAGCAGAGTCCTTCTTCAAAAGCTAACCGGTTTTCAGTTAGTCGAGAAATTCCCCGCATTTTGTGGAACAAGAATGTTCATTACCGCATTCACAAGTGCCCGCTACCTGTCCCTATCCTGAGCCAGATCAATCCAGTCTATGTCCACCCCCTTCCCACTTCCTGAAGATCCATCTTTATATTATGTTCCCATATAGGCCTGGATCTTATTCTTATACATGTTTTGGTCATGAAATTAGACATTTCCATACCTGTGATTAATTATTTCGTTAGAACTTTATGAAATGTTAGCTTTCCGACTTCTAAGTTTGTCATGCAAATAAACATTACAACTAAATAAATCTTTTTTTTTGTGAATGCAAGCATCACGATGTGCTCCTAACGTAATATAATATTATACAGTGTACGTCAGCACAATCACTTTATTATATAAGGTAATACAAGGCTACATGTTTCGACTATAACCTAGTCATCTTCAGACCTATATTAACATTTGTGTTACCAGGTGCTGTGCACATTCTGGGATCCCATCGTATTTACATTCGTGGAATATATCTAATTAAAACATTTGTCTAAAAGGTGTGATATGCTAATACCCCAATCCTATATTAGCACATCACACCTTTTAGACAAACTTTTTAATTAGATATATTCCACGAATGTGAACACGATGGGATCCCAAAGTGTGCACTGCATCTGGTAACACAAATGTTAATATAGGCCTGAAGATGACTAGGTTATAGACGAAACATGTAGCCTTGTATTACCTTATATAATAAAGTGATTGTGCTGACGTACACTGTATAATATTATATTAAATAAATCTGGCGAATCCAAAAAATGCTAACCACAATTCCACAAAAAAATTTGGTTGCCAAAATATTCGCGCTCTATTCCACGATTGTTTTATCTGCTATTTCTTTATTTTTAAAGCAAACTAAGCGTTATTCGCATATCGCAATGCTGTCATCTGGTTATGCGGTGTTGTATTATGTGCTCGAAGGCCGTTTGTGTTTTCACTCTCGGCTTTTAGCGAACAGAGTACACAGTCGCTGCTCAGCTGGCTTTTCGACTTTATAGACCACATTTCCAGTGTGTGAGCAACTACCAAGTTTCTTGGTTAACCTTTTGACGCCTAATGTCAACTATAGTGGTCGTACCGTACCGCTAACCTCTAAAGTTGCATTTTATATATTTATTCAACAAATATGGGTACTGAATATTTTAAACATGCTATATACTCTCCGTTTTTTTATCTTCAAAATGCAGTTTGTTTCATAATTATAATATATTTGGTTCCTGTATTATTAACATTTTATATACAGGATGTGCTAAAATTAAAAAAATAATTCCGGCGTCAAAAGGTTAATACATTTCTTTGCTGTATATCTGAAGCCAACTCCATGTGGTGCTAACTTCGCAGAACCTTAACACTTTCCACACTAAAACAAAATCTCTCACCCGAAACTCAAGTCATTTATTATCTGAGTAACCTCGGTGTCAAACAGAATCACAACCAGATTTTCGAAACCAAATCCCACCATTTTACTCTGCCTGATCCAGTTTATACCAGCCCACATTCTCACGCCCTACTTTATTGTGTTCTGTCTTTTAATCCTTCAATTTACCTACGCTTGTCTCTCACTTGTGAACCTCTCATTTGATCCGGTTTCGTTTAAATTGTTATGTATTTGTCTTTACTGCCACGTGTGAATGTGTTCGCAGTCCTTTGTTTGTTTTATAAGCTAATATTAGATGACAAATATGGATTAAAATATTCCTCATTAAATTTTTTTTCCAACACCCTGTTAATTCATCTCTCTTTAAGTCCAAATGTTCTCTTTAACACACTGTTCTCATACATCCTATATTTATGTTTTCTCCTCACAGTGAGAGGTGAAGTTTCACACCCGTATAAAACAAATCTAACATGCTGCACAGTGAAAAATTGCATAATTTTACTCGGACATGTTAAGAGACTGCTGTGAACACGTTGTATCTTTCTTGCTTGCACGAATTCTTCACTCTATAGAAAACAACTTTTCATCCCGTGGCGGACCATCCAAACCTTTCACCAGCACCAGATCACGAATTCGCATCACGATGGTACACAGTTAGTGTGAAGAGATATGAGACCTCCCTGTTACAAATTTTACCCATTTACACAGCCATTCTGTTAAAATAACACGCTTCCATACATCACTATTATTGCAACAGAGGGAAGGCCATAGGTTATGAAAGTAGCGCGGGTAGGAAGTCATTGGCAAGAGCAAGAGGCAGAGTTCTCTCTAGGGCCACTTTATGTCGACAGCCTGTACATTTATCTATTTGTGCTTTACTTCGACGCTGTCAGTTTTGTAGAACGGTGAAATGACAGTGAATAATGAATTACAAATATGTAGAGGAAAATGGCCGTGGTGAAATTTGAGGTAGTGTCGTGGCATTTGCCTAGACAGATTAAGAAAAATCATGAAATTTTCCGGTAGGGACAGCATGTGTCTCGACCAAAATTCAAAGCTGTCGTCTCCAATTACAGGCAGAAACGTTACCGCTTGTGCCATCTGGGTCTGTCTTTGCACTACTAGGAGAACAAATTTCAAAAATATATTTAAAATTAATTGTGCCCCTGTTGTGCTGTAATTAGGTAGTTATTGTATTCATTAGTTGGTTGGTTAATCGGATATCAGTTATGATGGATTGATAACCCTTCCTACTCAGTAAGTCTCGATTTAAATTCTGAACCCACAATTTGGCTATTGTTCTGAAGTTCCATTGATACTTCCTAAGCTTCCTAGCTAAATACAGAAGTATAACTTCCAAATAAAAACTATGGCTGAGCCCATTTCATTGCATATCAAAATTGCGAACGAGAAAACATAATTCGGTTTCACACTAAGAAGACAATCACGGGTTAATTATATTGTGCTTGATTGTTGTAGGACTGTGTATAACCCGCTGATACCGAAATATAATAGGATACGGATTAATAAGTTTAAAGAGTGACAGTAATACAGCGCAATGTACAATAGTGATTTTTAGAGGACGGACTGAGGTAAATCATGAAAACTAAATTCCGGTGTTATATAAATTCAGCAGCGCGGTAAATATAAATAGTTCCTGTACACACCATGAAGGCGTATTGGAGAGCTGAGGTATGTCTACTATCATTCTTATCCTGGTCACCAAGTGGAGGCTAGTAATAGGTTCACGCTCCTTCCGCTTTGCCCCCAGGAAAAAACATCTCGGTACCCATTGAACACGAGACTTTTTATGCTCTAGAGTCGTTCTGGATGCTTGGGGGATAATAGAAGTGCCTTGATCCTCAGGGAAATTCGGTTACGATTTCTCCATTTGCCAGTACATAGCTTAGTCCCTATACTGACTACGCTATTCCGATTCCCTCGGCCGACAACAAGGCAGCCCAAATTAGGTAGTTTTATAGCTAGACATGACATACAATTTACACAGTTTGATGTTTATGTTACACGCACTGGCACACATAATTGACACAAATCTCTCCCTCTCCCTCTTTCTATATCTATATCTATATCTATATCTACATCCACATCCACATCCACATCTATATCTACATCCACATCTAAATGTAAATGTAAATGTAAATCTACATCTACATCTACATCTACATCTAAATCTACATCTACATCTACATCTACATCTACATCTAAATCTAAATCTAAATCTAAATCTAAATCTAAATCTAAATCTAAATCTAAATCTAAATCTAAATCTAAATCTGAATCTAAATCTAAACCTAAACCTAAACCTAAACCTAAACCTAAACC
>Ga0131853_10018113_pt1 | contig 12816 bp, 7 predicted proteins | sample TergutLab28metaG_FD_92764 | JGI IMG/M metagenome (GOLD analysis project Ga0131853, IMG submission 92764) | Labiotermes labralis P1 segment gut microbial communities from Petit-Saut dam, French Guiana - Lab288 P1 (version 2) (version 2) | ecosystem: Host-associated > Arthropoda: Insects >...
GGGTTATTGTTAGGAGGAAGAATGAAAAGAACCCCACAAACCCACACACACACCCCAACCCCCCCCCCCACCCAATGTGAGAATCAAAGACACTACACCTATATCATGGCCCCCCAAAAACTTCCCCCCCCCCCCTACAATACATACCCAACCAAGGAAATCCACACCCCACCATTCATTGACCCATTAGACATCCCACTAGATAAACTTACTTGTAACACGTAATATGATGATTGATGAGATCTTAACATAACTATGCAATATAGACATATATATCACACTCTTTGACCAAAATTATAATTGTGATAACCTGAAGATGGCCACTTTAGGCTGAAACATGTAGTTATTTACTTTGCTAATAAATACCATCATCTATCATACAATTATAGTTGTGTTTTCTAACTGAAATTAACTCACCATTAGCACTGCTGACCTTCTCAGATTCCTACATGTGTACATGCCCCCCTACCTAGGATCCCCTGGCACATAAGACTGCAGAGTTGATTTGAACCTGAGAAAGTGAAACTAATAGGATAAAGAAAACTGTAGACTCAGAAGCTCCAGTGTTAACACTGTTCGTAAATCCAGAAATAATATACTACAAAAGAAACTTAGCCATGAAGAAAAGTAATTACTTGTGAGACCTAGATATAAATGGGAGGATAATATAAATCTTGATTTTAAGGAAACAGGATGTGAGTGTGTAGACTGAATTCACCCAGTACAGGTCAGGGCCATATGGCAAACTATCACAACCATCATACTAAACTTTCAGGTTACATAAAAGGCAGGATATTTCTTTATTAGCTGTGTGACTCTTAATATTTGCAAAAGGATTCTGCTGCATGAAGTTTTAGTTGGTTTTGGTGTTCACATATTCAAAGAAGTAACTGTAAAATTAAGAAAATCACTTATTTCAGCACCAAAAATGGTCGTTTTATTTTCTTTTTAACCATTTTCTCTTTTTCCCCTGCTTTCCAGAGTGTTAACAAGATTTGCTTTCTCTTAATAATCTATGACTTATGCAAAATGTCCTTTCATTTCCTTCAAACGTATATTGACTGGTAACTAATACACAGACAGAGTCAGTATTCTCTTACATATACAAGTATGCATACATATACATACACATGTCCACGCATACATACATATATAATTTACATTCTCTCAACCATGCATTGCGATACACATACATGAGAAAGACCAACAAGATGCACACTTTTCTTTATAAATTATTTCACTTAACTTATCCTCAACGCATTTTGAACAAGTAGTTGTTAATCATCAGGAGGAGTTCTGTACAAGCAGCTTACAGTATTTCACCATGCATCTTATGAGGAGTCTAGTTGCTGACACGATGACTCCTCTAAAGATGCATGGTGAAATACTGTTAGCAGCTTGTACAGAACTCCTCCTGATGATGAACAATTACTTGTTCGAAATGCATCGAGGATAAGTTAAGTGAAATAAATTATAAAGAAAAGTGTGCATCTTGTTGGTCTTTCTCAAGTACACATACATACATACATACATGCATAAGCATGCATGCACACACACACACACACACACACACACACATATAGATACATTTCCTAACTTCTTACTTCCTTTTGTTAATTTTTGCAACTTGTATGTATCTGCTTTAGATTTATGCTCTATATAATGTATGAAAACATGTATATGTGTTTGACATAAAACTGGCATAAAATTCAAGACACTATATACATGAGACAGGGTAAATGAAAAGAGTGTCACTGTAGAGATAATTGAGGATCAAGACATTTCTAATTCTAATGTGTGGTTTAAGATGTATGTCACTCATGTTTGGTATGTTGTACATGCCGTGCTGCCAACAGGTGAGTATGGCATTCATACAGGAATGAGTTACAATAAAAGGAACAAAGCACAAACTGGTATGAGTAGTGTGTGAGTGCAAGGAATAGTACAGAATATTAACATGGGTAAAGTAAATAGTACAACATACAATAATGGCAGTGTGTATGATGCAACGGTTAGCATTAAAACACTTATGACAATAAATAGGACACAAATAAATGTAGCTGCTGGTAAAAAAAAATACAGAAAAACTGTAAGTGTTGAATAGTGATTGATTTTCTTACTGACCTAACATCATCACTGGCATGTTGAGCATCCAAATGAACAAGAGTCAGTCAACTTGAAGAGGGAGACTGTCCCACCGAAACGTCGGAACATTCAAGCGCCACACGGTGAAGCAACCAATAAGAGGACTATCACGTTATCAACAATGGCCGCGAAAACCAAACACTCCACCGTTAATACCTCGTACTGGGGTGAGGTGGAGACACAGTGCAATCCAAACGGCACCAGACGGGGAAGCAGGCCCTGCGTTACCCCATTTAAAATCCGTGCCTTTGGATTAGTCATCTGTTCCTACTTCCTGTGCGTAGGTTTGTCGTGCCCATCCGTGTACGTTATATTCAACTCTGCTCCATTGTTATATTGGTACTCCTGGTGTTATAAATAAGAACAGGGATTGTATGGAGTACTGCAGGTGGCGAATGGCTTGATGAAATAGTGTAGTACTTGAAAAGGACCATTACCTTTTTAGTTGTTTGTAGGTTAGAGTTATAGAAGGTGTGCTAAATATAGGCAACGCGTCCGTGATAAATATTATGTCTGAGGTGTGTGTAGGCGTAAGGCTGAAATACACCGTTACATAACCCTGCATTCTAACCTGATTTTAAAAAATGGCTGGTTTTGCTCTGAAATTGAAGACTAAATCAGGGCAAATGTTAGTGAAGGGATTAACATGTAAAGATACTATTGGTGAACTGAAACACAGACTTGCATCTCTCACAAATATAAAAGAAAGCTTCCTGCATGTTCTATCTGGATATCCTCCCAAACCCCTAGATTTAACAGTGAGTGATGCTACGTTAGAGTCAAAAGCCATCTGTTCCGGTGATACACTTATTGTGGAAGAAAGGCAGCAAAACGATGTACTTTCCAGACAGAAAAATGCCATCGAACCAAGACATCATATAGTAGATAGTAGAATGGGGTGTCCGGGAATACTTATGAGGATGGTGGTACCTGCCGACAATTCTTGCCTTTTTACGAGTATTGGCTTTGTTTTAAGTGGTGAGTATATAAGTTTAATGTCTTAAGGCTAAGAAAGAATACCATCTATATTTGATCATAATGTTTCATAGCCTGTGTCTTTCTTGGTCAGCAAGTGCATGTTTTCATAAGACTCCCATGTAAGATGGGCAGTTTTATTATTCCAGTGCGGTATATTTAAAAAAATACCCATGCAAAGTATGATAATGCAGTAATGCTTTTTTGTATGTTTTACAGGCAAAGTAAATGTGGATAATGCCCCATTTATGCGTCAGATTATTGCTGAATCTGTCTCAAATGAATCTGACAATTATTCTGAAGCAGTACTTGGAAAACCAAATCCTGAATACTGCCGCTGGATTCTGAAACCAGATTCATGGGGTGGCGCAATAGAGTTGGCTGTGTTGTCCAGTTTCTATGGCTTGGAGATTGCAGTTGTAGACACACTGAATGCCATTATCAATAGGTTCGGTGAGGATCAACATTATGCTCAGAGGGTGTTCCTTATATTTGATGGCATTCACTATGACCCTCTCTACCTTGAACCATTTGAGGTACATAAAATAAAATAGTCTTGTTGGGTTAATTGTTCAGTATGACTGGCTACTTCAGTATAAGTTACAGAGTTCCCCATGCGTATGTAAGCACATCACCATGAAGGCGTATGTGTGAAAGGGGGTATAGTTTCACACATTCTTAATGTTGGCACTAGGCAGAGGTGAGTGGCCTTCATCATACCTGGTACCCTTTGAATGAGTACAAGGCTGGGTGGGGTCATAACTAGTCTGGACACATGGAGAAACGTCTCTTTTTTCCCCTTCTTTATCTTTAACCAAAATTCCTGAGTCATTCAGCCTAGTCACTGTTAAATAGCCAAAAGGTGTAGGTATGGTAGGATAACAGTTACAGTGTATTGGCTGGTTGAATCATTAGTTAATTCAGTCAGTTAGGTCTTGTTCTTTTGAATGTAATTGGACAGAATTCTTTTTAACATGAAGGCCACATTGGGTTTTTTTTGGCTACTTTAAAGTCACATTTATTGATTTTCAAAGTATGCAGTCAAACTATGGTGCAGTTGTGACTGCCTGTGGGGTGGATGACTGTAGAGTTTCATTCCTGTCAGGTGCTAAAATTTTCCTTTTCACCCCTGTGTTAATACAGTTGCTCAGTCAGCTGACCCAGTCTGCTATGCACTGGGTTCCACTCTTCTGAATCTGCTGCCAAAGTTAAGAATGTGTGGAGCTGTTCCTGCATATATCTTCGTGACTTAGAGCTTACTTGAGCACAGGAACAAATTTACCTCTTTACCTTATAGCATATTTTATTCTTAAGATCTAGAACTTTTGGCTGAAGCTTTTCTGCATTAATGGGCAACTGTGCATTCAGATCACAACTAATTTAGTTGCTTCATTAAGGAACCAGTATATATGGCATGGGTCCACAGATTTCCCAAAAATCTAGGAGCCAACTCCAAAGTTTAGGCCCCAGAAGGGTGACATGAACATTTTCTCTATTGAGAACCCACATTTTTGGAGTGGCATGTGATCCTGAATATCACATGGCACTTTTTGTTGGCACATGTGAATGGATACTCATTTTTGCATATAAGGGAGGAAAAATCCAGTAACTTTGCTGACAATATTATGTGTCATAATGCAAAATTTAGTTGCCTAAGTGGCCAGGCAACTGGGATTTGTGCACCTCTGAGTTATGATGTTTCCAGAACATTTTAATATGTCTTGGTTATTCTTTTCATTCTCCCATTTTGGTCACCAGCAGAATTTTTCATATTACAAGGTAATATTTAGAGACGCGTCTCAGCATACACTTCACATAACAGAAACAAGGAATGCAAACTGAACATACCAACTTTCCTGTTGCATGCTTTTGTTATTTATTTTATTTTATTTTTATAAAGATCTTATTAAAGTATAAATTTCTTCTGTGAAACTGATGGGTACAATACATGATTTGATATTGTCGCTGTGGTATCATGGGAGGTTCAAATCCTGTTGCATATGACACTTTGTCAGTTTGTATGTAATTCCTGACATTTTGGAGAAGCTTGCTGCACCCATGTTCTGGTCCTGTGCCATCAAGAAGGCTACTCTTCTTAGACTTGACTGTTTCAGGTTTTCATGTTGGATGTAACTATAAGTTGCTCACCATTGCCATGTTTGCTTAATGTTCATTTACAAAACAAAGTTTTATACCTTACTTGTAGGCAGCATTACAGTCAGTCTCCGTAACAAATTTCACATCCCTGCTTCTGATACTTCAATAAGTATCACCATTAAACCAAAATCAAAAGAAAGGTTTTACATGGCCGTCACATTAACTGACACTAGTTTTGCTCCTGCCTCACAGTTTTCTTTGTCCACTGGGTTGTTGTTACTGGTTATAAGAAAACTAAACCATATGATGTGGTGTGGGCTATAATGGCATAACATTTGTACAAAGCTTCATGAAGACCAGCTAATTGGTTTAGAAGTTGAAATGCATGTGTGTGAATGTGCACGTGCACACACACACACACACATATGCACAAACACAACACAGTGATCTCTAATCCCTATATTTTTACTTACGGAAAGGTGGTAGGGTAACAAGCATCATAACATAAAACATATCTCATTAGAGTTTATAATGTTTATTTATAAAAAGTTTTTAAATTTAAAGTGTTAAGGAAAGCCATGTCAGTCTGCAAGTAGTGTCATTTGTGTTTCCTTTCAGTGGGCCAAGTATTTATTTTAAGCTTCTGTTTCAGTGACAGTTTGAAGACAGAGAGAGAGAGAGAGTGTGTGTTTGTGTGTGTGTAAATCATCTGTAAGAACTATGGTAGGGTAAAGACTAGGAACAGCCATAAGATATAGTCGAAGGCTGTTTGCTTCATTGTATGTATGTATGTATGTGTGTGTGTGTGTGTGTGTATATATATATATATATATCTGAATTTCTTATGTATAATAAAAGCACTGCTGTTACCAGCTCACTGAACAATTTGATTACTTGAGAAATATTTCTTGACGTGAACATTTCGGTTCTAAGCACATTGAAATTTTAATTGTGTTTCATTTTGTGTGGTGGCCATGATAACATATTCAGTATAACTACTGGAGTGGCCGGAACGATCAAGGGGTCGAATCCCGATGGTAGAAAGATTTTCCATGCCTGTCCAGACTTATCCTGAGGTCCACCAGTCTCCTGTATGGTGGCTACTGGATCTTTCCCTGGGTAAAGCAGCCAAGGTATAGTGCTGACCACCCACCTCCTTCTAGCACCAATGTTGCGAAGGGGTTGGATCTGCACCTCCACCACTCCTCAGTACCTGCACATGCGTATCATGGTGTGACCTTTACCATTAATATTATATAAAGGCTGGTATTTTAAGATGCAGTAATTAATAGCCAGTTGGTACTTGATTTGTAACACATTGGAGTTTGTTGTATAGTTGGCTTGAACAGTAATATAGGAGAGTAAGAAGAAACTTGGAAGTATTGTTATTACAAGTGTCAACAGAGTAAGTATGCAGTAGCTATACATGACTTGTTTTTCTTTGTAATCTTCCTGTTTTCATTGTACTTTGTAAAACAGCCCGGAAGGGTTCAAACTTCATCATAAAATATTTTCAGTTAGTCCTTAAGGAATATTTGCATCACTTCTTTCCGATCGGTACTCATTTCATTGTCACATCCATGAGTGCTAGTTTTTCATTTATCCGAGATATTCAGGAATAGCTGCTCCTTGATTTTGACATGTGTTATAATCAATGGCTGACCAAAAATCACATTGTCAATACCATTCCATCCTTCCACGCAAGCGTAAGCATTCCTATAGCTTCTACAGTTACTGTCAAGGATGACTGAAATCAGTGCCAAGAACATTCCAACTACACATTATCTTTGTAGAGCCCTGTGGGATATATACATCCCTGCAGCTGGTGTGCCATGTCAACCCACATGGAAACTGTACTTTTTAGTCATTGTGTTCCAAAAAATTTTTGCTCCCAATGGTTAAATGTCACAATATTATTACTACTCAAAACAGTGAAAACTAAATAATAGAATACTGTCTTCTAGTATGTGGCATATTGTAGTCTTATTGAAGTTTACAGTATGTTGAAACTTGGGTGAATTTATGCCAGAATACAAGTCAATATATCTCAGAAGAATTATTTACAGTCACTACTGTGGATACATAAGATGTCATAAAACTAAGTAGGTTTGCAAATGAAGAAAGCTGTATATGATTTGTACCTACCATCATTTCCACTGCTGCCATCATAGCTTTTGAGATAAGTCAAAATTGTCTTTAATCTTTTACTACCTCTCATAGTATGGCATATGTGGTCAATTGCAGATGGAGAGAATACCACATTGTTTGCCTTGTTTTCAGGGAAGTAGTATACAGACAATGTTCCTGACAACTGATGATGAAGTCTTTCACCAAGCTGAAGAATTAGCTCGTGAAGCAAAGTCTAGCAAGCAGTACACAGATGTGAATGGCTTTAATCTGAAGTGTCTTCAATGCCAAGAACTGATGCAAGGACAAATTCAGGCACAACAGCATGCAAAGATTACAGGACATAAGAATTTTGGGGAAATTGCATAGTAAAGATATTGTTTCAGATGGGTACATTATTATGTAAAACATTAATTGTGTTGATTCTTTCATACCTTTTTAAACAAACACATATAAACAGGTGTACTTAAATCAGAAGTTTACCAAATAAATTTCTGTCACATGTCATTCAGTAAGGCATTCATGTATTCTCACATTTGTTGCTTTTAAACCATGATATTTTGTTATGCAGCTGTATGTAATATTTCAGAGTTTTGTGAGTGTTTCTCAGCCTGTAGTACATATACCACAAGTGTAACTATAAATATGAAAATTTGTATCGTCAATAGCAATTAATAACTGCCCCATCACAGGCTTTGAACATTGGCTGGTGGACCTTGCTCTGTTATTTACATTTCGTGCTCGTTACACCCCTTGGTTTTGTGTTATTACATGAAATTTGGCTTTCTTGAGCCACGTGTTTCAATGTCTTTATTTAAAATTAAAACTTATTACACTTTTTAAATCAAAATTAGTGAAAATGCCTAAATGGAACCCCTGTTAACATCTGCATGCCAATCTCTTCTTTGAAATTGCCTTTCCTTTCACTTTCTTATGTAAGTAATTTAAACTTTAACCTTTTGTGCAAGTCTATGTGGTAACTTTTCACAGAATTCTCTGTGATGGTGTGGTTACTCCTTAATTATACTAGACGCAGTAAACTAACTAATAAATGCGGGGAGGCTGATGTTCACACATAACGTTGTTTATCAACAGTGTATAGCCATGAGGGAGGTGTATTGTATGTGATGGCTGACTCGCCCACATAATGCTCTGCACTTTTATGTGCTTTCATATGTTGTATGTTACAGGAATTATCTGCCTGTTGATGGAAGTGGCAAACCTGTATTACCAATCTACAGTCATGTGTCGCTTAACGACAGGGATACATTCTGAGAAATTTGTCATTAGGCAATTTCATCGTCATGTGAACATCATAGATTGTACTTACACAAACCTAGATAGTATAGCCCACTACACACGGAGGCTATATGGTATAGCCTATTGCTCCTAGGCTACAAACCTGTGCAGCATGGTAACTGTATTGAATACTGTAGGCAATTGTGTCACAATGGTAAGTATTTTAATATTATTAACTAAAATGTCATTCAGTCAAAACACAACAAGATATTCAATAGTGTGAAGATTGCTACATGTTTTGGTTACAAGTAATCATCATCAGGCAGACATTTCAATACTCTGACATGACATGTTCAGTGCTAACAGTATGGGATCCCAAATTGTTTACATTTGCTGTGTAGAATTTCAGACTTTTAGAAAATAAACTGCTCAATATTTTAATATCTTCACTGAACAACATTTTAGTTAGTACTACAATGCAACAGAATTGGTCCTCTAAAAAATATTGTAATATTATGTTATAATATTATACTCTTATGGGATGATCATCGTATATGCGGTCCTTCGTTGACTGAAACATCGTTATACGGCGCATAACTGTACTTAGACTTGTATGATGAGGGACCATCCCCATTTTCCCCCCTTCCTGACATAATGATGTCTGACAAGCTCCATGTCGTGCCATAGCTCAGGCAGTTAGTTGCTGCCCATCGCTATTGAGGCCCAGGTTCAATCCCATGCCAGTCCACATGGAATTTGTAGTGGGTGAAGTGGCACTGTGACAGTTTTTTTCTCTGAGTACTTCTGGTTTTCCTCCATCATTATTGTTCCACCAGTGCTCCATACTTGTTTTTAATTAATTTACCACTAATTCTATATAATCTTAGCAGTTAACAGCATGCTTCTTTTCTGGGCCATTATGGACTGTGCATGTGAACAAGATACAGGTGTAAAGTGTGCAGTACTGTGTGTTACTGGCTTCAAGTACTAGTACAGTTCTCTAGCAGATGCAAAGATGGATATGCATTTGGGAATTTTTAAAACAAATGTGATAAAAAGTTGTATATTTGCTGTTTCATTATTAGAAATAAAATTTTAATTTTAGATTGATTTTTGTGTATAGAAGGTAAAATTGTACCTGTCCATGCCATATAGCATAATTTTTTAAAAGCCATAAAGTAATACTCCATTTTTTAGAACTTATAAAATTGGGTTTAAGTCCAGCTTGTCAAGAGTAAGATACATGGGTATCAAGTCGATGTTGGTGTGTATGCTTGTTTACTAATGTCCTGCATTGGGAATCCTGCAGTTATCATCATAAGTAGATCGTCACAGCTCGCATATGGATCCACAGATACAGTGAACAACATTTGGTACTGACAGGGACAGTTGTGGGAGTTTCTTTGCCTGGAGGTAATACCAGCACAACATGCATATATTATAAGTCATGGAGTTGGTCAAGTAAGGAGCTGTCTTTCCAGCAGTTTTAAGGCCTTTAGAAAGGACTTTCTGATGTGTTGGAAAAAGTTGTGTTTATCATAAACAATATTTTGATGTACTGAAATAACCTGTTTCATGCAATTTTGTTGAATGCTAATATTGTTATTGCTCCATGGTTCCTCTTTTAAAACTTCCAAGGCATTTAAAACTATAAGTTATATGCTTGCTAGGAATATATTTTTTCTACTTAATTTTGAAAGTTAAGCATGGATGTCAGGCATTTTGAATGAAAAACATAGTTATGTTAAAATTCAATAATTTGTGTAGCTACAGACAAATAAATAAAGAAAGAAATACAGCTTCTTGAGTTCCAGAATAAAAAAATAGCCTAACACTTGAGAGTGCATACCAGGAGTGAAACACAGTAGTTTATGTACTGAATTATTCAATTTATTTTGATTTCCCAGAGCACCGTTTTCCGCAAGACTGTGTCTGAGGCAAGGAGCTTCAAGTATGTGGTTTGTAAGACTCTCTTCTGTTACATATTTTATACTATTAAATCCCCTAATCACTTACTGGAAACATGTGTGTGTGATGCACATGTGTGGTATGTGATCTTATAGGCTGAGAACCACTGTAACAAGAATTCGCAAATAAGAGCATAAGCAGTACATAATTGCTTTTAAATATTTTAATGTTAGATTTGCTAATGTTTTGGAATCTGAACCAGAAGTAGGGAACCCTGCAGTCATTGTCATATTGTAGAAAGTTGCATAGTAAAAATTATAGGAGATACAGAAGAACTAGGCATGATATATCTTCATGCTGGTCTCTGAAATCACATAATAGCCAACACGCATATGTGAAATATCACATACGAACGGCACTCACCTATTCTTCAATCATTTTACAGCCAGCTCATGTTAATGAAATGCCCATAACAGCAGAACTAACTATGTCATAGGTAGCAGAACCTATGGACAAGGGAGGACATGAAGCTCCCTAAAATATTATACACCCCTCCCCCAGGAATTAATAAACAGAACACAAAAGTGAAATTCCTGTAAGAGACAACAATATGCAGCAAAGTTGGTGATTAATTGGATGGTGAAGCTCATTGTACCTGTTTATGAAGTTAGCATTTCGAGGCAATTTCTCTGTTATTTTATCACAGTATGATAGATGAAATTGTCCTGTTAATGATAAAGTTGATAAATTAATGTAAGACTGGTTGAGAGTACATTAATAAGGGTAGGGTTTCTTTGTGTGTTTTACTTCAGGGCATTCCCAACTGTATTAACTTTTCTTGCCTGTTTGTAATATGCTGCATTTGTAACTTCACATAGTCCCTGCTGAATAGCAAAATGTGTGACACTTCAGTGAGTGGTTATGCAAGTAACACCCTTTGCTGTGTGTAATTGAATGGAATTTGTCAGAATATGCAGCAAAGTTGGTGATTAATTGGATGGTGAAGCTCAGTATACCTGTTTATGAAGTTAACATTTCGAGGCAATTTCTCTGTTATTTTATCACAGTATGATAGATGAAACTGTCCTGTTAATGATAAAGTTGATAAATTAAAGTAAGACTGGTTGAGAGTACATTAATAAGGTTAGGGTTTCTTTGTGTGTTTTACTTCAGGGCACTCCCAACTGTATAACTTTTCTTGCCTGTTTTTAATATGCTGCATTTGTAACTTCACATAGTCCCTGCTCAATAGCAAAATGTGTGACACTTCAGTGAGTGGTTATACAAGTAACACCCTTTGCTGTGTGTAATTGAATGGAATTTGTCAGAATATGCAGCAAAGTTGGTGATGAATTGGACAATACTTAGATGTAAACATATTATCTTATATTTTAGAGTGAAAACTCTCAAGTTACATATATGTATATATCATGGTTAATAATCCTTGAAACAGACTAATAATGCTAAAAGAGAAACCTAATTTGTCTGTCATGCTTACTTGGTTTCTCCACTTGTCCATCATTTAGCATCCCAAACAGAATCCAGCATTCTGGAAACTGAATTGGTTTCCATCTTCATGTGAGAAGTTGGGGGGAGACATACCTAATTAAATCACTGTATCAGACCTTGAAGTGTTCTTTTTGAACACTAGATGAACAGAGCTGTAGCATAATATACCAACATCAGAATCCCTGTGTAATTAAATTGGTTTGTATTAATGAATTCTTATGAATTTGTTAGTATACTTTTCAATGAATTTCATCAAGTTACGTATTTTGTTTAATCACTTCTGAGATTGGCTGAAAGAATAACATAATTTCCCTGCTTTTCATTACCAGATTCACTACATGTGTCTGCTTTTTCTTTTTATGTAGGTGTTAACAGTGAATCCTTCTTAGTTACATGTCTTGATTATTTATCGTTCAGATGGGCTAATAAATGGACATCACTTGTATCTGTAGTTTGGTAATGGTCTGATGTTATTGCTATTCCCAGAATACCATGTCACCAGGGTGTATCCCAACACCATATATGTGTACCCAATCCTCCTGTTTGCTGTGTGATTCCAAACATGTAATTCTCCACTATGCTTGATATATCATATACACCCCCACCTCAATTATCAAATTTAGTGATGGAAACTAAATTACTGTTTTCTTTATATTTATGATGGGAACACAATTTTCATTGCCCTTCATATGCTGAGTGTGTCCTGCAATGCATTTATCAAATTAATTTAGTTCTCTGTTGTGTAATTCAAGTGTGGAATTTAATTTGAGGGTAGCCACAAAAACTTTTTCCAATTAATAGTTATGTGTACTATTA
>Ga0131853_10018114_pt1 | contig 12816 bp, 5 predicted proteins | sample TergutLab28metaG_FD_92764 | JGI IMG/M metagenome (GOLD analysis project Ga0131853, IMG submission 92764) | Labiotermes labralis P1 segment gut microbial communities from Petit-Saut dam, French Guiana - Lab288 P1 (version 2) (version 2) | ecosystem: Host-associated > Arthropoda: Insects >...
ATTATTATTATTATTATTATTATTATTATTATTATTACTAGACGATATGGATGTCACTTGTCACAGGCCTTTTCTTCTTGGTACTTCTCTTGAACTAGCGGTGATCCCTACTGCTCAGGCTTCAAGCTTCACACTGCAGTACTTTCCGTATTATGTGTGATGTTCCAAGTATTATTATTATTATTATTATTATTAGTGAAAGTAGGAAATATTGGACAAGTCTTGGTTGTAACCCCTAAATCGGATTTCAATAAAATCTATTGAACCGTTAATGACAAGCGGTAAAAGCCTTTGTAAATTAAGATTAATTATGGATTAATGTCTAAAACTTTAAATACATCGCTGGCCTCCTCTCGTAACGAATTATAAAAATTTCAGCGAATCCATTTAAGAGAAATATTGAAAAAACACTTAAGGTTTCGTGTAAAGAATGTTCTTTTATGGCTCAATATTGTTGAAAGTCGGAGTTGTCCAGAGCCTCTTAGCAGATAAGTATGTGCCCATTTCAAAGAATCTATCCAGCGGTCTAAGACGGGCATGTGAAATGGCACACGTCAGGGCAAAAATCGTCTGAAATTGTGTGTACTGCTGAAAAGATTACAGTTCATAAAATGAACAATTTAACTGGATACTAACCTATCATTGGGAACTGGAATATTTATTTTACAAATTCAAAGCAACATCATGTGTCTGATTTGTCAAAAGACTGTCAGCGTTTGACAGGAGTATGGGTTCAAACGTCATTGCAAAACATACCATAGAGGTAAAGTATGACATGTTCACAGAAAATGTAAAAATGTCAAATTCTGCGTATTGCAATAAACTTTGCAAAATCAATTGAAAGTCTGCTACAAAAATAAACAAAATTAACCAGCAATTAAATTAAGTTGTATATTGACCAATTTAATTAAAACCATTCAAAACCCTTTCACACAAGGAGAAGTTACCAAAAGGCTTTAATTAAAACAGGTTAAATTATTTGTCTGGGATTTAAAAAAAATTGGTCCCTGTAGAAATAGAGTGGTATAACTATCAACGACATAACAAACGAGATAACAAGCTAATTAAAAGCAAATAGTAAAGTCTCCAGGCCCCTGGACAGCAGTTAAGACAATCACATATATTAACCCTTACCCAGCTAACGTGGAGAATATGGTGAGCTCCTAATAATGCCAGCGGATGGCAGATGGGATATAACTCGGTGTTTAAATGGTTAAAAATACTGCTAATCTTCTAGTATTTTGTCAAGGTTGTAACCACAAATAAGTTGCAAATGAAGAACTTTGGAATAAATTCCTATCCATAAACTATTATTGGAGAAGAAAGTTCCTGTCAGGCAGATAATTAACTAAGTAATGAAGTTACACTGAAGAAACATGCCCGATTCTCCTATGAAGGCTACTAAAAGGGAACTATTTGAAAAATAGATGAAAAATTCGTAGAATTTCGGCATTTTCTTCTAACAATACACCAAATGGTACTGTAAGGCAAAATAATGAAACTCGCCCAAAAGTTGGGCCAATCCTCCTCTGAGGATTACATATTCGAGAATGCTCCTTTTACTCTCGATACTGAGACCAGAGAAGACGAAATACCATATTACAGAGAAAATGTATGATTACCAAGTCACTAGATGTTAAAGCATTTTATGCTTTCATACGTAAATTTGTTATCATCAACATAACCAAACTCCATAAGAGTTTATGGTCACAGCTATATTTTAATTTAACCTACGATGTTTCAGCTTGGTTATATTGTCATTCAGTGATGATTTGTACAAAGTCGGAAATGGAACATAACGAGATTTGTATTATATTTTGGAAATGAAACAAGAAGTTAGTGACGTAAAAATATAAAATGCTAACGAGAAATGCCAGCTGTAGCTCGTGGCACAAAGCAACGAAACAAGTCAAAAGTGAAACTACAAGAAAGACAGAATTTAATAACATAATTCTATCACAAAATGAAAGCTTTTCAGAAGACGCTTTGACTCTTGAAAACACATATTAGGAACAAAATTGCAGTACCTTCTGAAATAAGCAACAAATCATTTAATTTGCGTGAGTGACGCGCTCGGTTCATTTACTACACAGAAAATATTGGACTGCAGGAAACCAAATTTTAAAACCTTTGTGAAATAAAATTTCCATGCCCACTGAACCATACAGGTAAATTTGACGTTCATAAAGCAGCCAAGAGTACACAAATGAAAATGCTGTCACAGCAATGTTAAATGAAAAATTTAAGTGAAGTTGTGGTGCCAAGTTCTTACACTCACTCACCTGTACACAGCTTGACAAAAATTCTTAAAATTGGCTTGCCAAATGTTTGGTGTTACACATATGTGTTTGAACATTTGTTTACGTTCGTCAATAACAAAAGAACCCCGAAAACACACGTTTTTAACCGATACGTTCATCTTCTCTAAAAAAGGACACCAAACTGAAAATTTGAATCCTCTCTGAAGAAGATATGAAGAAACTGAAGATATAAATTTTTTGTAAAATTTTTGCATGAGGGGTCATATCTTAGAACAGTGCCAGACTGGATGTGTTAGTTTTAGATTTCTGTAGATTAAAGGTAATTATATTTGCAGTATTTATGGTATGTCAATATAATATTTCATTTGTAAACGTACGTGGCACAACCTTGCGTGTGTTTTGGCTTAATTCGGCCTGCACGCAGCAATGAGTTTTGCACGCAAACTAAAATCTCTGATTCTAAACTGCTAAAGGGTAACGACTTTCACTTGCGTTATATTTTCCATCCCGTAAACACGGCTTAAAATATTAAAAATTATGATTCTTCTATTGTGTTCCTCTTACTGCCTACGTCACTTGAAATACCACTAAAGTCGTTTTTTAATTCAGTGCGTAATCGTGCCCATAAAGACGGCAGCACCTGCCATTATATCGATGTGCAACTATTGCGGTGAAGTTTTCGCTTTAGCATTGAATCCCCAATTCCCACTCACTCACGCATTCTCACCCCTGCGACAGTACTTCGACTTATCATTAATAATTGAACAAATTAAAACTGTCAGAATACTGAAAGGTTAATGAATTAATAACAATGCAGGCAATGTACGCAAAATCTAACCTTTAGGCGCGCTCTCATAATCACTGTTGCCGTGGAAAAGCAATGAGTAAAACATATTTGTAGTCACAAGTATTCTGCATGCAAGGCGCATGCGCCATAATATCATCTGTGGCCTGCTAGGCTCCACAATATTTTTTCACATTATCATATAAATGGCACTTTTTTCGTTGAAGAAATTTTATGGAATATAAAACGCGTGTCTTGATTCTATCTACAACTTTTTTTCTGAAACATCTCATTCTAAGAACTGAACGAGATATGGTCAGAAATGTACATTGGTCTTCATGTAAAGTACCCGTTATTCTTGGCAGATTTCAATTGAAATTGAATTTTCTCGACAGATTTTCGGAAAGCACACTTATGTCAAAATTCATGAAAATCCGTCCAGTGGGGGCCGAATTGTTTCATGTGGACGGACTGACAGATGGACAGCCCGATAAAGGGACAGACAGACATGAACAAGCTGATAGACGCTTTTCGCAATTTTTCGAAGGCGCCAAAATCTACTTACACCTGTATACAGGTAAAAGACGAAGTAAATTTTTCCCATTGTTTACTTAAGCACAATGCTAAGAAGTCATGTTAAGGAGCCCAGGCATAAAACCATGTAACCTGAATTTCAGAACCAGACCGTGGCAAATAGTCAGCATCACACCGCTGTTCTTTATGCCCAGCACCTACATTACCCACCGAATAAGCTACTAATAACAAATAATTCAAACATGAAAATGTTGCAATTTTTGAGACACCCTATCATCATGACGGATTCAGCCGCTCCTGTGTTGCCACCGCTGTTACTGCTGGAACAACTAACTTACCCCGAAACCCCCAACCCTCCCTCAGTCGCCAGATTTCAGCTCTAATTCCATGTCCTCATAATTTACGAACACTGGTAAATTTATTCGATTACACATCGCTATGATCATCATGGTGACAGGCCTTATCAGTCTGTGGATGAGTGAAAGTGCGGCCGCCCCATGTCGGATTTCCATACAAATAAATCGAATTTTTTTCATAGGTATACTTCCCCTCGCATATATTTTTAGTTATATGTAAATAAAAAGATATTTTGTGCGGCTGGATGTGTGTGTGTGTGTATGTGTTGGATATGTGTATATTAGGCAATAATATGGACCAATATTGACAGTTAATTCAGGAACCAGACGATTGCAGCAAAAGGCTAGTAAGCGGTATTTATTGTGCAGTCGGTATTGCAGCACTTACCATTGCCAAGAACTTCAGAGCGTAAATATACATTTAACTATGATTTCAGAGTGTACTTATGTGGCTATGATATTTAACAGTATTAATAAGCATCGTAAATAAATACGATGGGAGGTCGAGGGGCAGATTTACGTGGTTAAGAACGGGGACATATGGAGGGCGGTTGTGAACAAAATAACGGAGCTTCAGTTTCCGTAAAACGATTGGAATATCTTGACTGGCTAGTGAGCCAGTAGTTCCCTTCAACGACTCCAATCCATGGAGTCAACTATTACGTAAAAAGTACAACAAAATGAAAGGGTCATCTGTGAAAAATCTGTCAAATTTTCAAAGAATATGCGCGGAAAAATGAAAATTATGTAGGAAGAGAGGAAGAGAGCTTATCAAGAAATAAATTTAAATGCCTTTTCTTCTGTGATGAAGGAGCAGAACATTTGTTTCGTCGAGCCCTGTGCGTCATGTAGGCACACAAATCGGTTCAGTGTGACATGCGGACGAAAGGGGAAAAAGTCGAATCAGTTAATGTGCTGTTTTCTGTGTGACCTAGTTTAGTACGTACAGGACTTGTGTTCTTGTCCTGAAAGCATTTACTTCTACGTGCACTTCATATGAAACAAGGAAGCCTGCATCTTGCCTGCAAAATACGTCCAACCTTCATTCTCTCTGTCCATCCAGGGTAACAGAGCTTGAGCTTCAATCTTCTCAGCAAAATGGCTTGTGATCTGGAAGGTAGGAGTACTGAGACCCTTTAAAGCCCAGTGGTTACTTCAGACATCACCAGCTCTAGCAATTCATGAATTCCACTTTTTGCCCACCCGGTGTGTTTTTTTATGTTCTTTATGGATCTCAAAAAAAAAAGGCGGATTATTTACTTACACAAAATTAACGGGGTTCTTTTCAGGCGCTTTCGCAAAATTGCGAAAAGTAACAACTAAATTCGTCACGTCTGTCGTCCGAATTGAACAACTCTGCTCCCATGGACGGATTTCCATGATATTTTATATGAGTAATTTTTTAAAATCTTCAGAAATAATTCAGGTTTGATTAACAACTGACAATAATAAAGGGTACTTTACATGAAAACATGTTACATTTATGATAACATTTCGCTGAATTCTTCTTGTAATGAGAAATGCTTTAGACAAACTTTATATAGAAAATCAAAACACATTTTATATTTAATACCACTTTTTTCCGAAAATCGTGCCATTAATGGGGTATGTGGAAAAACGCTGTAGAGCCAGAAAGGTCACAGGTGACAATATAATACGGCACAGTGCTGTGCATGCTGGATAACTAAGGCCACAAACACACGCTCAGAATGTGTAATACTTATTGCTTTCCCACGGCAACTATGGTTGCACAAACGCTCCTCAGTGTTACAATTTATGTACATTAACTCTATTATTGATACTGAGACGTACAGCGTTTACTGCGCGGTACGAACAGAATTTTTAAAAATAATTCAAGTTATTCTTAGTCCTTGAAAGGTTAATTTCCTCGCATACATATAATAAGATAATCACAGATTTTTTCTTACAATTTACTTGCTGCCAAGTGTAATGTGCTGATCTTACAGTCATTGTAGTACCGAATTAATTTAGAATAGAATGTTAGGTCATCTCACCAATCAAGATTATTCTCGAAGATACAAAGTGAAATGCCGTGATATTCTTGGTCTGGCTTGGCGTACCTCAACTTAGGTTCTACAAACTCTTCAGTTGTTTTCTTATCTACCGAATACTGTCCGGACCATCATGGGGCTACATCTTCAATTTCGTCTGCTCTCATGGCAGTGGTCACCACAATCTACCAGCGTCGATCTGACCCAGCGTAGGGATTTGCTTTGATGTTATACATGGACTGAATCATCCGCAAAGCCGACATTCACTCCGTACTGCTACCTCCTACCTCAGAGGGAATAAATTATGTCTTCCCTACAATCATCCCGCAATACAGTTTAAGCAAATAATCGCTGTTATTCTGAGAATCGTATGGAACATATAAATACAACGTGTACCTGAATTACACATATCCTTGTCTTTAAAACTGGCGGTAAACATAAGTCACTGTGCTTTGAAGAATTATGGTAATGAAAGGAACTTTGCAGTAGAACTTGAGGACATTTCTGGACATTCTTCACTGCCATATTTCAATTACATTTGTGCATTTACAAACGTTTAGAGAAAATCAATAAACAGATTTTATGTTCAAGAACTTTCTTTTTTCGAAAATCGTGCCGTTTATGAAATAATGCGGAAAAATGGTGTAGAGCGGGGCAGGCTGCAGATGACAATAAAGCGCATGTCCATTGCATGCTGGACACATAAGCCTGCAAATACACGCTCAGGATGTGTATTAATTATTTTCCTTCCATTGCAACAATGGTTGCAAGAACGCGCCTCGATGTTACGTCACATGTACAGTGCCTGTCTTCTTTTCAGTTATGTGAATAATTAGACGTTCAGGTGACCGTGCATCGTGATAAATTCTTATAATAGAACCAATTAGATGCACTAATTTCTCAAATTTATTTTTGGAATAAAACTCTACATGTTTCGGATAGTTTGTCTGTCCATCATCAGGAGTTCTTTACTGTAAACAGAGCAATGGTGTATGTCATACTGGTTTGCTGACTGCTTGCGAGCAGTATCAGGACAGAGGAACTGTCCGAAACATGTAGAGTTTTATTCCAAAAATAAATTTGAGAAATTATTGCTTCTGGTTGTTTTCATTATAAGAAATGAATAATTACTCATTCTATTTCAGTGCCATGGTTAGGAGTTATTTGTTTTACTACGTAACCTACCGTGATTACGTCAGAGGCACTAATATTTCGTATTATGAATGGGAATTATTGATAGTGCTTAATATTCCAAAGCTTAACGTATTTCACACTCGTGGTCATCAACATTTCCCTGTATGCCCACGTTCAGTTTTAAAATTTCCTTGTGGACCTGTGGTATGCACAGTAGGTCTCTCTTGAAGTATGTAGTGCTATTATTATCAAAAATCATTACGCTATTCATAAGTACACATCATTAATCAGTGACTCGTAAGCAATCTGGGCATAGCCAAAGCCTTTAAAGTTTATCCAATTCGTCTAACGCCACCCCTACATCTACGAACCCTCTCAGTTTCATTCAAATATTACACTCCAATTTCTCACCCACATTTCTCTACTCAACAAAGTAGGATATCGATTCTACAATATACAATTATACAGTCACAATTTTGTTTTCAACAAAAAACAGAACATAATATATATGATTACATGAGAATATATTTAAAAAAAACAATATATAGCACATTTTTCTTGTAGTTTCTTCAACATGAAATGTGTCAAAATAACCTTACAAATTAATCTACAGTCTTTATGCAAGACTAAAACGATGTAACCAATCTCAATGAGCAACCACTTGGGCAGAGTTAAGAGAAGTAATTTTAAAGGCAGACATCCCGTTGTGTTCTCATATAATTATTTAAAATTAAAAACCGTTAACACAATTCTATTTTTGTTAATTCCTATAGGAACATTTACTTCTAGAGTCATCATCAGGCTAATACTTGATAGAGCACTAGAAAGGTAAAAAATTGCATTTGCTAAAATGCAAATTTAAACATTCTTAAGTGCAATTCTATATCTTTTTAAGTTCTTTATCAGTTACAAGCTTGATAATAGCCATTTAGGGTCTAAACATATTGCTATACAAATTACAAAAATTAACTTCTTATAGTACGTATCGTGCATTTTGTAGATTTTACTATATTTGTCCCATATTTTGTGAATTTGTTGGGCAATACAACAAAATAAAGTTAAGTTAAAAGTTTTTGCTTATTAAATAATTTTGAGAAATAAACAGTCGTTCATCGCAGTAGTAACTTCCAAGGTTCTTACAGAACGCGTGTATTTATTACCACGTTCACAACAGTCCGCTACTTGTTCCTATCGCAAGCTACCTGAATCAAACCCAAATTCGGAACCCTATGTCTTTTGAGATCAACTCTATGCCTGTCTCGCAAGCGACGCCTTCCCTTCAGAATCTCAGGCCGCATTTTCGTAGTAAGGTTTAGAGCTTTTACGGCGGTGTATCTTCAGATTGTAGTCTTGTGGGTCGACGTTCACCGTAAATATGAAACCAACAGGTTTATAGCAAACGCTGGAATCCTATTCAAGACTAAACAGTATCGCAGGCCAAAGTACATGAAACCAAAACGTTGTAAGTACTTGTAGTTTCTAGCAGGCAGATTTGGTGGGCTTACTCCCCCCAACCACCTCGCCCTTATTTTGATCATTCTTAATAAAGTTCCGTGTGGCGCAAAAACTGCAAAGCTCCTAAGCAGAACTCCGCATTTTCTTGTGATTTCAACATTCTCTTACGTCAAAATATTCTTAACTAAATAGATAATTACTTACCAATACTTTGATTTTTTTATGTTTGGCTGACCGTGCATCTCAGTATATTTATCTTAGTAATTAACCAACTTGGTGCACAAAATTTTGTTTTACAATAAGTTTATTTCATGCCTCTACATGTTTCGAGCACCATGTGGCGTCCCTTGCACGGGACGGCTACCTGTAGGTGTGATGATACCAGAGGCTGTGTAATAAACTTTTGGCCGCCTGATGATAAGCACATGGTGCTCGAAACATGTAGAGGCATGAAATAAACTTATTGAAAAACAAAATTTTGTGCATCAAGTTGATTAATTACTAAGATAAAAAGCAATCCTTTGATATTACACACAGGTATCTTTGCTCCCTCCAATATGTACTTTGATATTACACAGAGCAATCTCTGCTCCCTCCAGTATGTACTTAAAAGTACCACACTGCAAGCCTGATAAGTAAATTCGCTTATTTGTGTCTTTTTCACTTTGGTGGAGATTTTGGATTACGATATTGTGTAATCTGATGGAGTGGGCACCATCGTACCCTATGAAGAAAGAAGCAGAATATTCTACCAAAATGTGGATATTCGCCAACCAGAAGACAAAATGTCATATCAAATAACATTGTAATACGAAGCTCAGAAATTACAAACCAAATCACCAGGTGCTCTTTCGCTCCTCGTCGGCCTCCAAAGACCGGTTTTCCTCCCCCAAAACTATCAGAATTCTTCTATCCATGTGCCCAGCCCATCAGCCTCTTTTGATTTCATTAAAAGCGTAACCCTTCTTATTACACTACGCACGAACTAAACTAATACCACTGTAACTTAATTACGTCAAATAATAAGCTCTCATTCTCTAAATATTAAATATGTTGCACCTTCTCCGACGAACTTGGTTCAGCGCTTCACGGTAGAGACACATATTTGCTCTAAATATAAATCGAAATTTCATAAATTCATCAACGGAAGCAAGTCTTAATTCAACAAGCGAGGAGCGAAAATCAGGCAAGGACGAGAATGAAGGCAATAAAGGCTTTAACGGCATGAATAGAAATGCTGGGATATCGCATGATATTACAAGGCACATGTGCAAGATGACACTTTTCATAACTCAATTTTACGTCTTTCGTTCAGTGCGGGGCTTAAAGAAAGTGGTTCGCTCCTCTTTATCCAACATCATAATGCATGTTCCATACGAGGGCCGTTACAACAACAACGCTGAAGCAGGGCGCATACTGTATTTAATCCCTTAATGCACAGTGGAAACTATATGTACCACCCGCTTCATCGTTCAGAAACTCCGGATTTTACACAAAGAATGTTTATAGCCTACTCCCTACGGTTCTAAAAAAAACACGGATTATGCAGTTTTATTACGTTCGTCCCTGCAGTGGACAGACGGTTTGTTCTGTAATTTAGCAAATGCATTTGTAAATTTTACTTGTGTGAAGATTAGGCTTCAAAAGATTTGTCGAACTCCACGTCTAAACGTAATATAACAACACATACATGGAAACCCTACACATAAATGAATAAACCAACAAAGAAGAAGCCTACACATTAGGATTTTACCCTCTGAAACACGTATCACATGCAACATATATTTCAGAAAACATTTCCTACCTCATAGAAAAAACCTTCTTTTCGTTGTAGAAATTAAAAAAAAAAGATATGCCCTTGGATGTATAGTAATCATCGTCATGTTTCAACTATTCATGTGGTCATCTTCAGGGTGTTGAGAACAAGAACACAAATACAAGTATAAGGTGTCGAAATCACTCCACAGTTAAAAGACAACATACATTTTCGGTTAAAAATTCATGGTCTAAATAGCACAATATCGAAGAGTATAAAATATTAGAAGTTGAAAGTTGTATGGAGCATAGTTCTGTGGAATGATGTACATGGAAATTATAAAATTTTCTTTTCCGTTATAATTATTCGCAAACAATCACATTTGTTGTGAGAATTACGTGAAGTTAATGGATATGTCTTACCGGCAAGGTGTAGATTTAAAGTCTTAAAAAGTGGCACATATATTGGCCATTATGTTTAAACACCGAAAGCCACGATATCAATATTCGACATGTCATTCATTAAATGCTGCCACAACACCCTTCTAGTACAACGAAGTTAATCAGTGACTATTCTTAATGTGACTTTAGCTAGGAAAATATAGCTCCCTGATGATGGTCTTAGGACCGAAACATGTCGGAGCAATTTTAGTGTTTTAATGTGTAAATTTTATATAAGTGCATTAGTTGGTGTATTAATTGAGTAAACTCGACAACATGCACGGTGTAACAATGAAAATAGCTCAGACTATACAATGCCGAACGGTACAATTGTTACTGAATAACAAAATGGGAAGTTTCTGGAAGGAGGAATCGGGGCCACATTTTAGATACCATCCCGGCTTTCACCTGGAGGAAGAGATCCATCGTAATAAACCTCCGTCAAGACAGCTGTTATGTGGGCTGAGATATGAACCAAGTACTTCCCAAATAAACTCAGAAGTGGTAACCACTGAATTGTGACTTCCACTCTGTGTCGATTTGTCTAAAGCTTTCTGGAGTCCTCACAGCAGTGGGTCTGAGTGTATTATTTTTTATTTAAAATCTTCTATACAGTAGACAATGTACAAAGATTCGCGTGCCTTTAGCGGTTACCCGGATGGGAAGGGATCAAACAAACATTACTCATGTGGAAAGAAATATTACTAACCTGTGGACACTTTTGATACATAGCGGTTGGTAGACAACAAGAGCGCAAGATAGATAACACCTAAAAGAAGGACGCTACTGCTTCAACGTACAAAATAAGATAATGATAAACGATCAAAATATTTATCTATGTGTCATGAAACTGTGTTTCTCCCTCTCTCGTTACATCGAACAAGTTTAATACAATTTGATTAAGTCTAAAAGCAGAAAACAACCTGGAAAGGTAAGGTGGAAACGTAAGGTCCTCATAAAATTGGAGAGCCTGCGTAAGTAAAACACATTAATTTAATTTTTTGAACAAAGAACAAACACAAAAATGATAAAAATAAGAAGAAAGGGAAGGAAGAGTAGAAGTTGAAGAAGAAAAATTGGGGATATGGTGATAGACATTAAATTTATTACCCTGTTTATACCCATATCATATGGTTACAAATATTGTACAACGCCTATGTGTTTGTCTCCCATATAAAAGGTAAAGTTTGAAATAAGAGTACATATCGTTACTTTTACGGATCCTTTTGAAAATTCGCGTCACTTTATCTCCAACACCAAAGAACGAACAGAATATACGAGAGCAGGGTACTGAGGAGGATTCTGAATCTGAAAGAGTGATTGTAGAGAGAGATTGAAAAAATACAATAATGAGAAGTTTCAGAGCTTTTCCACTGACTACAAAATTAGAGTGGTCAGATCAAGGAAGATAAAAATTGTAGGATATTCAGCATACAGTTTCTGCTGAGAAATACCTATAAGCTTTCAGCATTAAAAATTGAAATAAAATCGCTCAGGAGATATATGTGTTGGTGTGGAGTTAGTATCAAAATTAACCTTATTAAGGGAATACATCGTGGGAGTTTCAGTGTGCAGATCCGAATCGGGATAATGTCCAGCTGCGAATTCTTGCGTCCGCAGTAATAATTCATCGTATTAACTAAAAGGCAAAGAGTTACTCGGCTAGCTGATAAATGACTTGAATCTCAACAAAAAATTCTACTCGTCGATGAATTTGCTGCAAATATAAATTTGATGCTTGTACTTTATTCGCATTAGACACTGCAGTACACAGTCGCGCACCTAACACTCTATGCGATGATTATTATTCAAAGCACTGGGAAATTTCTTAATAAAACATCTTGTAAACCGTAAGAAGGAATATTCATATTATATTACGAAAAAATAGATTTTGACCTTCGCCAAAGTTGAATTTGAGTTTAGTGTATGTAGAATGCAGAGCCTGCTTATCTGTGTCAGTGCTGGTCTGGAGATCGGATCATGGACTATAGAATAAATGTTGGTCTCCAAAGAGAATTAGAGATTTTTATCTTCGTAGTAGTGTGTGGGCTCATATTATATGGCCAACGATGGCTATTTCCCTG
>Ga0131853_10018115_pt1 | contig 12816 bp, 10 predicted proteins | sample TergutLab28metaG_FD_92764 | JGI IMG/M metagenome (GOLD analysis project Ga0131853, IMG submission 92764) | Labiotermes labralis P1 segment gut microbial communities from Petit-Saut dam, French Guiana - Lab288 P1 (version 2) (version 2) | ecosystem: Host-associated > Arthropoda: Insects >...
GGGGGTCAGTCCAGTCGACTACTGGCAGCCGAGGTGTGCGCATCAGCGGTAGTAATGCTGGTTACACCATGTTCTGAGGTAGAGTGCAAGACTACTGGCTACCCACTCCACTCGCATGTTTCCCCTTTACTTCCCCTACCGTGCGTCACCGTGTGCCATCAGGTTTCAACTGCGCGCTACTAGGAAAAGTTACGTAATCCTTCATGAGTGAAATGAGAACGACGTATGAAATTTTCGTCGCACTGCCAGAAGGTATGAGACACGTAGACACTGAAGTAGAAGGAGTATAATCTGCAGTGAATATTAATATTTGAATGAGGGGGTGATGGCTCTGAATCGCAGGTTATTTGGAACACGGTTATGATTCAATGTATTCAATTTACTGCAGGAACCAAATTCACAGTATTAAATATATAAGAGTATTAAAGAGCAGCTCCGACATGTTTTGGTAGAAGTGTACCATCTATAGGGTGCACAATAAGCCAGGTACAAAACCAACTGCCAACGACAAGCTATCATTTACAAGCCGGGGGACTTCTCCAGGTGCGCTAGGTGTGCCGCGCACACCCCATACGAAAATTCGCCACCAATATGTGTTTATAACTCATGATTTAATAGCGCGGGCGAGCTGTAGTCTCCATGCTATAATGCTTCAACTCACCTTCGGTGCACCTGCACTCGCGGAGTTAGCTGTGCCGGACTCTGTACAGAGTGATGGTCGCAGCCGTGCGGGGTGAGGGGAGACTGCAGTCGTTGATAGTGGAAGGCTTGCTGCTTGCTGTAAGCACAGATTGACCAGTTTTCTTATTTGATGTATGAGGTTAGAGAGCGTCTCGCACCACGAAGGCTCTATTTTGTTGTTATCCCTTAATCATTTCTTACCATGTTTTACACCATACTCGTATTTAGATAGTATGCTGTTTCCCTTCGTCATTATACTGTGTTTTAAGACAGACTGAAATGGCCGAAAATATAGATATTAAAGAGCTATTAGATAGTCCAATTTCCTAGCGCCTGCTACACCATAAATTAAAAACAGTGAATTAATTTCGACCTTTTCCACCAATATCCAGTTTAATAACTCAGCATGTTACTAGGGCAGAACAATATACAAGACTTTTGCCTCTCAGTTTGACTGGGTAATGTGATGTGAAACAACAGACAAACGTTATTTTGGACCCTATTTACTTTTTTCTAACAGACATGAACTATTATGTAATATGCATGACTTCTCGGATTTAAATCATTTGTCAAGTGTGCAGTAAAACACTCAAAATCACAGACTCGTGTGCACTATTGTCTACAGTTACAGTTAATTGGAAAACAGCATACGGTTTGCCTGCTTGTCGACGCTCAGTTCAGAAACGACGTTACCAGGCTTAATGAACAAGTGAAGAAGAACATAGTAATGTGACGTCGGTCTGTTGATGCTGTGTGTTACTTAGTTAATCAAGAACTTCCGTTCTGGGGCCATGATGAATCGGCCACATCTTTAAACACAGGAAACTTCGTGGTATTTCTCAGAGAAATGAAAAATAGTGACTCATTTCTTGAAAATCATCTGAATGCAGCCACCGTTATTTAATTTAAAATACAAATTATTTCTTTATTTCATGAAATTTTCTATTCTAACATTCAAAGTATTAAAAAAACTTGTATTAAATACAGATATTTAATATTTATGATGTAGATGATTTATGATAGAGATAAAATCCGCAGCGATCACCTTCGCCATCTAAGCGGAATTCAAGACATAATTAAATGGACCGAGGTTTCGAAGAAGAGAGTGGGATGCCCATGTGGGAAGAATGGAGGACAACCGTCTGGCAAAGATCGCTAGAGACAGTCGTCCACAGGGAGTGCGCAGTCGAGGCAGGCCGAAGAAATGCTGAATAGAAAGTCTCATCAAAGCCCCTTCGCCTTAACCTCTGGAAGAACAGGCGTTAGCCTATAGAGAAGAAGAAGAATATTTATTTATTTATATTACCAAATTCTGTATGTAACAATTCTATTGAGGACTAACTAATACTAAATATTTTGACATAGGTAAAATGAAGTTTGTGAATAAATTTCGAAAACTACTAACAAAAATTAACCTAAAGCTAACAGGCAACACCCCCTTGTTTCATACTCAGCAGACACCACCGTTTACAGGGCATTTAACATATATGTTTGTTGTTCTTACTGTATTTGACTCTTCTCCACTTATGTCTAGACCTGTTTACCTGTAATTTTTCCCAGACATGAAATTGTAATTTGCGTATATACGCCTACTGTCAGGTGCACACCGTTATATACTTCAAATAAAATTAGTGTCAAGAAATGGAGAACTTTATATTACCTAAGTTAACATTAAATAAGTGAAAGTTTTGTAAAACAGAGGCATTTCAAAATAACGTGTTCAGGAAAGTACAAGATGTAACAAAAAAAAAAAAGGTTAGCGATTTGATGATAGTATAGTGTGTATAAACTTGTGTACATGGTGGTGCTGTCTCTAACATATCCTGTGCAATGCAACTGGCTGAGAATGTGGATCGTATTTGGGATACAAGGTTTCATACAAAGTTCTGCTGTGGAAACGTGTTGAAAAGCGTTGACATCAAAAGTATATAAGCCAGTAGAAGTATGACATTACGATGGGTCTGCAGGTGATTGGTTAACTTCATCAGTGACAAGTAGAGTGACTCAAGATTGTGCTCAGTGGCTCTCGCATTTATGAACGGTAACAAACTTGGAGCTGTGCTACCATACTATTAGTCTAAAAATAAATATAGCTATAGCACACTTAAATTACATTAAATAGACCTTTTATGTTCGTAGGAAGGAAAATATAGATTTGTTCTTTTGCTGTATCGAGAATCGCGCTATGAATATGTATTTGTACTAATGAGTGGCGTTATAACTCTGCGCATTCTTTACCTCAGCTCAAGGTAAAAGGTAAAGTTCAACCTAGAACAGGCCACGAAGGCCCAAAGGGGGAGTAAAGGTATAGCTGTACTCTTTCCTTAACCTCGACGCTAGATGGGGGTGGGTGGTCAACGCCACGCCCCGGCCGCTTTACCGGTACCCACTGTATAGGAGGCCAGGTGGGCCACACGACCGGTCTGGACGGGTGGGGAAAATCTGACCCCACCGGAATTCGATCCTCGGACAGTCCAGGCCGTAGCGAGTGGTTATACCGACTGAGCTAACCCGGCCCACCCTGTACCTCAGCACTAGATGACGGAAAGTGTTCTCCTTCACTCCCCGGTAATATTACCTCCAGACGAAATACCTCGTTACCCATTCAATAGAAATTAGGATGCTGTGGAGGAAAGCAAATCTTTTACCGTTGCCGGGAGTCGATACAGCCCTTCTCTATCATCAGGCCCTTAGTTATGTAACTATTGATGTAGCTGTATGCAGGTACAAAGTGTGGTGTGCTGGTGTAGCTGTATGCAGGTGGTGCGCTGACCAATTGCGTGCGACATGCGGGCCCCCTAGCCTCAAAAGGACATCAAATGAACAGAAGTACTAGAAACTCAGTGGACAATCGTGGTGGCCGTGCGGTCTAAGCCCCTTGATTACTGGGATCGTGGGTTTGAATACCGCAGAGGACATGGATGTTCGTTTTTGTTGTTGTGTGTGGTGTAGATAGCGGCCTCTGCGACGAGCCGATCCCTCATTTAGAGGAGTCCTACCGAGTGTGTGTGATCTAGAAACCTCAACAGTGAGGCCGCCTAGACCCAAGCTGGACTGTGGCGCCACATAAAAAGACAGACAGTATGTAAACTAGTGTGTGAAATAAATGTGATATTACCAAATTTTGTCCAACTCGAAAATTGAACGTGTAGATAAACAGTAAGGAATCATGTTGATAAATCCTTAGACACAGGTAACGTTTTAAATGATGGGAAGCAGTTACTAACAGTGTATGCCTTGTTATTAATGGAATTTAATTAACTGACTTCATGTAATAAGACCGATACAATGATAAAGCATAGCTAATGTGTCAAAGTAAACATTGTTGATAATGAACATTTGTACGTCATCTCACAATGACGGTAGTTGTCAAAACATATTGCGAATATTAAACTTTATGTATTAGATTAAAATATTATGAAACCATTGTGCTGTAAGCTTAGTAATTAACTACCATGTAGCGATCAATTTTAAACTGATTTTATTTTTAACGTAAAACACAATAAATTAAGATTTTCAGTCATTTAATTACGCCAATGTAAAAACTCAATGTGAAAAAGACCGAATCTGCTGTAATCAATAATTCTAACTAAAGACTACTTTACTTTATGTTAATTAATATCTGAACCATTCTGCGTAGGGCGGTGAGAAACTGAGATGCAGCGGAGGGTAGGTTTTCTTGCAAGGCTAGGGGTTGCGTTGTTGAAATTGAATTCATCTCCCTTCTCACCCCACTGCCCCAGAGCCAGTCCGAAGCCCTGAAGGAGACCCCTGAGACAGAAAGAGACTAAGATCTTGTGCAGCCCACTATTGGTAAACCCCCTTCCGCGCTTCACTTGGTGCGAGAGACTTGAAGCATGAATAGCAAATGAATGGGACGAACGTAGAGCGATGGTTTTTATATTACATCATTACAAGTAGCAAACCAAGATATCGCATATCTCCGTACTTGCACTTCAGATGCGGTAGAACGTGGACAACAGATATTGGAGAATAAGGGCTGGTGGCTCGAAGTTCGGTTGGGCGAACTACTACGAAGATTTTGTATCGTAATATAATTTGATGTCGTGCCATGATTTTAACTTTGTTGTTATCTGTTTATCCGCGAAGGCGGCAACCGTAGAAAATTTCCTTTCATTAGTTTCTGTAACACGAAATTTGACTGTCTTTACCTGCTTCGTTCTGTCTTGCAGTTCTTCTGGTTGCTAGGGCACGACATCTCGTTAATCATTAAACGATTTTTATGGCAAAGAATATTTCTATGGGAGAACATCTGCGTTAAGATGGAAAGCTTTGGTTCGCTTACGGTATGTAATATATATATATATAACATTACAAAACTTACCACACTGTCATGTCAGCACACGTAGCGTATTCGGTATAGCGACTCGCTACGAGCTGAATGGTCAGTTTTAACCCCGGTGGGGGCAAGATTTTCCGTGCCCGTCCAACCTGCTCTGGGGTCCACCCAGCCCCATGTAAAGTGAGTACCGGGTTTCTTTGCCAGACTTAAAGCGGCCGGGGCGTGGCGTTAATTACCCTTTCCCATCTAGCGCCGAGGTTAAAGAAAATGCAGAGATGTTATTACTCCCTGTCTGTTCCTTCATGGTCGGTTGTAGGATGAATTTTACCTTTCATCGCGGAAAGGTAAAAGCTTAGTTAAAACGATTGAATAAGAATAATAAATCAATAAAATTAATTACAATTAATTATAATTAATTAATTAGAAATTAACGGAAAAGATGTGTGATGCACTGGGCTTTTTCTTTCCAAAACTACTGAACGAAATTATGTTAAATTACTTATTGACATCCGAAATGAACGGTATAGGTGAAATTTGCTTATTGCTTCGTTTTGGTTTTATGCAACCTTGCAGTGAAGCCTTAAGACTGAAAAAGCCATGTTCTCCAAAACCTTGGTACCAAAATACACGGTGTCACATGTTACAAGGCAGTAATTATCACAATCTACGTAACCTTTACGGTACTGTACATGAAGTAAGTATCAACTTTTAAGAGACATTCATTGCGCAGAAAAGAGTTCTGGATATGAGATATGAACCTAATTAAAAACTTTAGTTTTTATTCTAAACGTTTCTCAGCGTGATAAATATTTAACAGGGAGTAGAAAATTCTTACTTTGTGCATCGCTGTCATTAATGCGAATAGTTTTCAGCAGTATATTACTGGCTGCATGAAATAAACACGAACTCTAATTAGTTATGGATAAAAGGTGTGAGAAAATACGTCTACTTTCCTGAAGTACACCATTCCATTCTTGTTACTTACTTTCAGTACCTTGTTAGTACGTGAAGGATGCAGCAAGTATTTAAGGAAATGAGGTTTATATCTGAAGAAGAGTGCTCCTGTAAAGAAAATCGGTAATATTAAGTACCGTATGTTGTAACCTTGAAAATGTTTTCATTTTGCCACACAAGCTATTTGTGTTTAATATATAATGAGAACCTGTTATTTTATTCATTCGCATTAATCTTTGTGGTGAAAACGGAAGTGTTTTCTGTGAGGTGAAAAGTGAAGTTTTATGTATAGCTTAGTTGAATGCCACCCTTCAGTTGCCTTCGCCCTACCTTTACCAGCTGGACGAACGTGTACATTCTGGGAATTTTTGGAGCAGTAAATTTTCTGTTCCCTCATGACAAATGTAGTCTCACTACAAACCCTTATTTTTATTATTTTCTTTTTCTACTCCTCTCCCATTCTCCTCCCCCTTCTCTTTCTGCAACTTTTTTAGTCAGTCGACAGGGGCTAATTTGTTGTAGGCATAACGTTTAACTAAGAGATGTCCAGACGATAGTAACTGCTTAAAGAGTAGTGAAATGTAGGGCCCATAAAATATAACATGTAACTCGTAAGAGGGAAACACTGAAGTCATGACAAAATCTATTCTCGTTGAACTTTTGACAGAATTCAAATTGGCAGTATGCTGAGTAACCAACCAACTGATCCTTTGGAACAAATTCCTGCTTTAAAGGCAAATAATCTGTTTTGTGATCAAGAATCTCCCCTTATTTTATAGAATGCTTTGTGATCTGTGACATGTCTAACGTCACATAAACTCAACCCTATTGCTTTTAGATCCATTTTAATATTATTACCCCATCTTTGCTTATGTTTGGCAGATGCTCTGTTTCCGTCTATGTAACCCACAAAAATTTCTTGCACGTTTCTCATTTTTTAAATTTCGTCACGTATCCTGCCCATTTCACTGTCCATGATTTGGTTACTACATTACCGATCGGCCTCGTTCCAGTTTCCCGGTAATCATTACCTTTCTCCGTCCTCTCTGTATGCAGCCGTTGGTAACTCCAGGGACATTATCTGAATACAATATCTACTAACGCCAGAACGAGTACAATGTCATTGAGTTTGCTGTTAACATGTACGTATGTATGCCGGTCGACAAATATTGACATACTCCCTCCTGCTTTAAAAGTTGATTTTCTGCTTCAGCTATTATCCGGCAGTTTTGCATAGAGCAAGGTGTACTTCCGGAAAAAGAAAAAAAAAAAACCTGCTTTATTAAAACAGCAGCTCACTACGGCTAAGTATGTAAGTGGATAGAGTGTCTAAACAGATAGCATGTACTCTACATCCGGTGGGGAAACATCACGTGCACTTTCAAGGTAGCTTCTTGAAACAAAATTTCTACACACAGTACATGATAACGCAATTCCTGGCACACAGAAAGCAGCTTGTATCTCCATTAAGAAGATAAGTCTATTACTGCTCTTGAGGGAAATCATAGCTCTTTCTAGAAACATAAGAAACGTGTGTGTGTGCACGGTAATGCACAAATTCTTAATATTAAATTACGTGGTTAAGAGCACAGGATTCTGAACAATTTTCAGCTAATTCCCTATCTAAATCGTTCATGGTTCCGAGGTTGGTATGTCAAATTTTACACTTTAAGGACAAAACTGTATCCGTCAGATTTAAAGACCCAGTTCGTACCGCCCAGTAAACACTCTGTCTCCGTTATAAAAACGATAATTTAATGCTGTAAAGAGAAATAATCGCTGTTTGTTCTGAAATCCACCCACTCATAAATGAATTGTGGGCAGAACACAGAATTTCTTAATGTTAAAACTGGTTGTGTATAAAACAAGTCTTAGGACTTATTAAAAGGTTAACACTTTAATATTTTGAATTGGTCTGTCGTTGCAGACATTCTCTGGCTGCTCCCCCAGGTAAAATTGGGAGGAGAGCACAGTTTCTTTTGGGTTCCTTATTGCAGATAGTCACCAGGGTGAAGCTAGTTCTCCATGTGGTGGGCCCAACAAGATGGTTGCTTACTTCACCACTTGGTCCTGAGGAAGGAGGAAGAGCGTGTCTCCGAAAATATCAATTCGATTTGTGTCCATCACCCAGTGTGTAAAAATGCGAAGTTCTAAAAAAAATGAATCTTGCTAATCATATGGCATTGCGTTTTGTGACGTTGTACCTCTGCCCCGGATATTGCATGAGCCTGATGTCCTTGAACTTGTTCAGCAACCGGACAAAAATAAAGAAATGTGGGGACAGAAGATAACAAAAACGGATGGGTACAAATTGATTCTCTGATACCGTTCCCAAATTGTCGTCATGCAACACATACAGGTAAGGTGAAGGCAAATCTGTCACTTTTCATGTCATGAATGAATATGGGTGAGTAGAGGGATAGGTCCATAAATTCTTAACTTCGGGATTAAATGCATGTGAGATCTCAGATTCAAAACAGAGTCGCTTTGCTCCTGCGGAATGGTCCCGGTATCCACTGAATAGGAAACTGGATAGGCCGCAGAGCTGATCTGGATGCTTAAGGTTCAGGACAATATATTGCCCCTACAGGCAACCGAGCCATGATTCCTTTAACCCTTTAAACGCCAGTTAAATCGCATCTGCCGTTTGCTGGCATTGTTAGGGCTCACCATGTTCTCCACGTTAGCAGGGTAAGGGTTAATTTCATTTATATATGTATATACTTGTGTTATATTAGGGTGTCACATCTGCAAGTGTGGGCCGGGTAGCTCAGTCGGTATAGGACTGACTACGGGCTGGACGGTCCGGGATCGAATCCTGGTGGGGACGAGATTTTCCGCCCTTCTAGACCGGCCCTGGGGCCTACCCAGCCTCCTGTAAAATGGGTACCGGTTCTTTCCCGGGGGTAAAGTGCGGCCGGAGCGTGCTGCAGACCACTCACCCCCTTCTAATGCCGCGGTTATGGAAGAGTAGAGCTATACCTCTACCCACCCTCTGGGCCACACTGGGCCTGTAACGGGATCACTTCACCTGTAAATCTGCAAGTACTTAAATTAAAATAACGTGAAATTAATTTTCATTTGGCGAGTTTACATTTAATGAACTTTCAAGGGCAGCACACTTTTCGTAACTTGAAGAGATTATGGACACCTGCGACCTTATTTTTAAGGTGGAACTATGATTGTTAATAGCTTTCAAAATGAGACTGTATTTCAGTTTTGTACTGTACATGGTGGCTCCCTCAAACAGCAGTACAGAGACATAATGCTGCTGATTTTACACACGTCGTTCATATACGTTTTCTGCTGGCAAATTGTAGGAATGTTTGATGCCAGTGTATTGCAGATGGGACTGTTCAAGTTTAAAAAAATTTACAGCACACCATGAAGACATACAGGGGGAATTCAGGTTTGGCTACACTCATTTTTAACCGGGGCACTAGATGGAGGTGAGCGGTAAATCTCACGCCCCGACCGCTCTATCCCCGGGAAAGAACGCCGGTACCCTTGGAGTGTGAGACTGGGTGGGCCCCACAGCCGATCCGAACTGTTTTTGGAGAAGAGAAAATCTCTTGCCCCTCCCGGAATTCGAAGCCCGGACGTTAGTAATAAATAATTGACCGAACTGAACTGAATTGAGTTTTTATCACATGTGAAAGATTAAAAGTTATCGACTTTAACCCCTGACAACCAAGATTCTTCTCAATGTTAATATAACATTCAGGTTCCTGCTTTGCCGTTAGGCATAGCCTCACTCTGTGGCAGTACACGTCGCTGCAGCCAGAAGTGATCAGTTTCTAGTCTGACAGGTCAGGTGGTAAGAATTAAAAAGGAACACTTTTCCGTCACGACAGTCACCGAGTAGCTGCAAAACCGTTGCAGCCTGAAGTCCATTTAATCTATGGCCTATGTAAAGCTTCATTTCGTGCGTCCGAGGGAACGCGGTCCGTCTCCATTACAAAGACCAGTGAGCTAAGGCATGGTAGGGGAATAATCGGTGTTCATTGCGTGAATCCAACGGAATGCATAAATACAGTGTAAAGGTAAAGGTAAAGTTCACTCTAGAACGGGCCACGAAGGCACAGAGGGGGAGTAGAGGTATAGCTGTAATCTTTCTTTAGTCTCCGCGCTAGATGGTGGTGGGTGCTTTACCCCCGCGAAAGACCCAGTACCCATTTTATTGGATAGGATGGTTGGGCCCCAGGGCCGGTCTGGACGGTTGTGGAAAATCTCGCCCTCACTAGGATTCAATCCCCGGCCGGTCTAGTCCTGTAGCGAATCGCTATACCGACCGAGCTTTCGCAGCACACTACATAAATCCAATGTGCAGACAAAATATAGAGCTCTTAAGTGTTACAATTCATGGTACGTGCAAATGACGCTGGGCTCTAAAGGTAGAAGATTACTTGCTTACATTTTGAAATGCGTATGAGTTTTGGGGGGATGAAGTGTTTTGGAAAAGACGGGTGAAATTTAATTTCAAACTGATGTGATGTACGACTTGTATATAACCGAAATAAAAAAGTGAAATGTGTTGGGCGGGTATTGGTGTGAAGGGCAGATACGGAATTTTATAAAAACCGAGTATTTGCCTTCATAGATGCAAAGTGCGGCTGGCGAGCAGACAGGCACAGCCTCAAATTTATTCCTGAATTCTGTGCAGTATTTGTTAAGATAGCGTTTAATTCCTCACAATACCATGAAAGTTTTGTTACTGCTCCAGTACGGTAAATTCATGCATACACCACAATACTCTGAGAAGCAAATTTGGTAAGTCTTCTAATTTGCTCTTCAATGACATCGAGACTTAAGTGTTTCTTCTGTCGGTATGCGTGGGGACATTTACAAGTAATGTCTTGGAACATAATACGAGACACAAGTTATGTAGAATCCACAAAATATATGTTCCGCCATGCCATTTATTCAGCACAGTTTTCAAGACCTAGTATTGCATAACGTCTCTGTACACGACAACTCAGTTTGAATCAGCTATTTCAGAGGTAGGTGGGCACTCACTGTTCTCAGAGAAAGAGTTATGAGTGGACACGTGCACTTGACTGGAGTGTTCTGTGGCCGGAATGGAACCATCCCTAATAGGCTTGTGCAATTGAAGCACTGATGTGCAGAGTGGCTGACGGACCCTGCCGTGTCTTAGTCCATCGAAATTCTGTAATGTCATTTTTTTTAAATATTTTCGATTGATTGTTCTGATTTCTATATAAAAAAATCTGGTTTGCAATGATTCTTTGTCTGTTACGTGATGTGTGCAAAGTGCACAGCGCAGTCGGTCCGGTGGCTAGACTACATAAGTCTGAGCAATTCTAATTTGTTTCCCGGCAGGGAGTAGATATTTATGAAATAAAGTGAAATGCCAACTTCATGCAACTAGTTAATTTTATTGATGTATTCATAGCTCGACATGTTTCGGGTACATACGCCCATCATCAGGAGCATTAGATGTTGAGTTGCAGCATATGGTTTTCTGCACCGAGTTTTTGGATGTTGAGTTGCAGCACCGGGCCAGCACGACAGTAGCATCAAGCATAGAGACGTATATACGGCCACCACACACTCTGACTTCGTGAGAAATGTAGCAACAAAATGATTTTAACCCATTTTATTGTAAATAGGACAATTTTAATGTTTTAAATATTTTATAACATTCAGATTTCAAAGATTATAATATGAGAACTTGCATAAAACCTGTGTGAAAAATCTTAATTGTAAATTGTATTACCAACAGCTGCATTTGAAATACTTGTGTAACATGGCATGATATTGATTACAAGCTCCCAGAGGATGCCACGATAGTGTCGAAACATGAAGGAGTGTGATAATTTTTTAAATAATTGTGCATTTGTTGGTCATAGTACAAAATAATAAAAGATTCACGGTGCGTGTATTAAAATAAAAATAAAAAATACTGAACAGGTATTTCATGAACCGTGAAGGAAATCAGTGGGTAGTCATCAGCTTTAGTGATGAGATCTAATTACCTTTTTTTATTCACTAGATCTATTTGGTGGTATTCTAATTTTGTATCTCTCTTCGTGTTACAACTTACTGTACGTCAATATCAAACATTTATTTACATAGTCTGTATTTTTTCTGTAATTACTTTTTAATATCGCCAGTTTTTTTTCTGAAACGCATTTATGATATAGTTTTCTGCTCTGTAAAAAAGAAATTCCTGCCAAGTAAAAGTTCTTACAGACGCCAGTATATCCAAGTCAGTCTAATTTCTTCTACGTTAAAGAACTCGATTGAGAGTTAGAACGTGTGATCGGAGACGCAGTGTGTTGTGAACTTGCATGCAAAGTACCCAACTTATCTCGCTGTGTTTCGCTTCATCTGCCACTTGCAGGAACGTCCCTTTTGGAATATCGACGCCTTGAATCATGTCATTGTTCTTGGACTGATTTTGCTGTACTTCTTTGAAAGCAGTTTGCTTTCTCCACGTTTGCTTCGATATGTAATATTATATGTGAAAGTACATCAGTGCTACTAAACTCATCATTTATGTGAGCTTGCCGAATTGTGTCTTTCGGCTGAAACATTTTATTAAATGGACTATTGATTCTGAAAAAGATGATCCTTCGATATTACAATAAAATTCATTCTAGTGAATTTAATTGCGAATCCAGACCAATATTTCAGGGTAGAAAGTGTCTTTGAAAAAGGTTTCCTCGGTAATCTTCATGTTTGCACCGTACATCAGTGACAAACACTTTAGTGACAATTAAACACTTTATTGTCCAACAAAGACCGCCTCTGTGGTCTAGTGGTCAGAGTTTCTGGCTACAGATACAGAGGTCCCGGGTTCGATCCCCGGCGCTACCAGATTTTCTGAGTAGTAGTGGGTCTGGAACGGGGTCCAC
>Ga0131853_10018117_pt1 | contig 12816 bp, 12 predicted proteins | sample TergutLab28metaG_FD_92764 | JGI IMG/M metagenome (GOLD analysis project Ga0131853, IMG submission 92764) | Labiotermes labralis P1 segment gut microbial communities from Petit-Saut dam, French Guiana - Lab288 P1 (version 2) (version 2) | ecosystem: Host-associated > Arthropoda: Insects >...
ATCTGTGGTTTAGTCTAAATTTGGACCGTGGTATCAGTTCGTTGTTGACGAAGATCACCACCCCGGCTCCCACCCCTCGCTCGCCCTTGCTACCGTCTGTGTAGATCCGAATCGTTTGGTCGTCGCATCCGTTGGTTTCTGGGATTTTGATGAAGTCAGCAGGGTGCGGTCATTGGTTGAGTCCAACTTCTCGGTCAATCTTGTGTATGTTCGCTCTGTGTCCTTTCCAGACGTCGTAGCGCTTGGCTGCTTCTTCAGCTTTGATGATGATTGGTGTGGTACCTGCCAAAATGCATAAAGCTTCACTGGACATAGTGCGATATGCTTTGGCAATCAGTATGTTCATGAGCCTTTGCACCCTGACGTACTTGCGTCTGTTGTATTTATACCTAAGAGCGTCTATCAAAACTGGTGCACTGTATAGTAAGGGCGGTAGGATCGCTCCTTTGGAAATCGTTATTAAGGCTTCGTGTTTAAGTCCCCATTGGATTTTGGCAGATTTGGATAAGCTGAAAATTAGCTTAGCACATTTATCCGCAGCGTGGCTGATATGCTGGCTAAATTTAAACTTGTCGTCAATAACTGTTCCTAAATACTTAATTGTTGTAACTTGTTTAATGGTTTTGTTGTTTAGATAAATTTTAATTTCTTTTGCTTCCTTCCTTTCCCTCCTTGAAATTAGCGTGGTTTTGGATTTAGCTTCGTTGAAGCCTACCTTGCTCATTTCTATGTTAGCGAAGTTTCCGGCTTCCCTGACTGATTCTCCTCTAATGATTAACAGGAGGTCATCTGCAAATGCTATTGGTGTTGTACATTGGTAAATTTGAGGTGTAGTATTGTTATACTTATGTTCCAGAGACCCGGACCGCAACACGAGCCTTGGGGGCACCCTTTACGTACATCTCTATGGATCCGGTAGTTGTTGTTAGATAGACTGAGCGTTGGGTAAAGTAGCTTCTGGCTAAGTTGAACAAATTATTGGGGCATTCGTAAGTTCTCAGTCCGTTCAAAATGGCGGGCCACTAGGCGGCATCGAAGGCGCCTTTGACATCAAGGCTCACAATCACTAATACGTCTCCTGCTGCCAGTCCATCTGTTACAACGTTCTTAACCGTCATGGCCGCATCGTTCGTGCTCTTTTGCGGCGTAAATCCGTACTGGTTTTTGTTCATATAGTTGTGAGAGAATACATGGTGGTTAATTCTGTTTATAAATAATTTTTCTAGTACCTTACTCCTGTGTTTATAAGACTTATGGGGCGAAACGTGGTTACGTCTTCGCTGTTGTCTTTGCCGGGCTTAGTAATTGGAATCATTTTTGTTCTTTTCCATCTTATTGGGAAGATTACTCTATTGAGACAACCGTTGTATATTGCTGTTATGTATCTAGGGAAAATTTCAAAGGCGCTTTTATATATATATATCTCACCCGTAATACCATCTTCACCTGGGGCTTTTTTGTTCCCCAAGCTTCCTATTACTTTTCTAATTTCTAGTGTATTGAACTCTTTATTGTCAGCCGTGCTTGTGGGTAGTTGTGATTGTAGTGTGGCTCGTCGATGTTCGTCGTCGTCGTCGTTGTTGTTGTATTGTGGTGTGAACTGTTCAAGCATGTGCCGTAGTGTGTCGGCTGTGTCCTTCGTTTGAGTTCAGATATGTATGTATGTTTGTATGTAAGTGTGTATGTATGTATGTATGTGAGTGTATGTATGTGTGTGTATGTATGTATGTACGTATGTCCGTAGGTTATTCGGAAAATAAGTACCGTCTGCGCATATTTCTCGCGCATCCTCGAGACTGTCATTTTGCGCATGTGCAGTGGCTTCCTTTATTAACTGAGAAGCTACAGACGCCATTTCGTGAAATTCGTGTTGTGTTTATGATTGTTCCTGTGCGTTAATCATGTTTAAGACAACTGAAGAGGCCGCCGACCGTGAAATAGGTCTGTTTTTCGTTTTTTGAACGCTAGGAATGTGCTACCAAATGAGATTCATCGCCAGATCTGTCAGGTGTATGGTGACAATGCGAAGAGTGATGGCATGGTTAGGAAATGGGTTCGGATGTTCAATGAATGACGAGAGACCCTGCACGATGAAGCGCGAAGTTGGTGTCCATCTTTGTTGAATGATGCTTTGGTGCGTAAGGTCAATGAGAGAGTGTGTGACGACAGACGTTTCACAATTTGTGATCTGTACCTGCACTTTCCTCAGATTTCAAGGATTCTATCACATTGTCAGTAGTCAACTGGGTTATGGGAAAGTGTGTGCACGATGGGTACCCAAGATGCTCACAGAGGAGCACAAAAAGCAGCGTGTTGCATGTGCTTTGACATTTCTGATACGCTATCATGAGGAAGGAGACAGCATGTTGAGCCATATTGTGACAGAAGAAGAGACATGGGTGTCCCATATCATACCTGAATCAAAACAGAATTCCTTGAACTGGAAGCATACTGGCTTGCCGAAAAGGAAAGCGTTCAAGCAGACTTTTAAAAAAGGAAGATCATGTGCACCGTATTCTGGGACAGACAAGGTGTTCTCTTGGTAGAATTTTGCCCCAAGGCACAAAAATAAACTCTGATGTTTATTGTGAAACGCTGAAGAAGATGATGCGTGTAATTCAAAACATAATACGCGGAGTGCTGAGTGCCACCATTCTTTTCCTTCGCGATAACGCTCGGCCGTACTCTGCTGCTCAGAGTCAAGACTTCATCACCTCATTTAAGTGGGAACAAATGAACCCCCCCTTCAGCCCTGATGTGGCCCAAGTGATTATCACCTCTTTCTACATCTAAAGAATTTCCTGGGCGGCAAGCGATTTGACGACGACGATGATCTGAAAGATGCAGTGCAGAAGTGGCTGACATAGCAGGCGGCCGCATTCTATGAGGAGGGTATACTAATACTTGTGACCGCTACGATAAGTGCCTCAATAATGGCGGCAAATATGTGCAAAAAGTTTGAAGAATGTAGAATCTGATAATAATACAATTTTATACGAAATCTTACTCGTTTTTTACAGCGAAACGGTACTTAGTTTCTGAATAAGCCTCGTATGTATGTATGTATGTACGTACGTATGTATGTATGTATTGTATGAATGTATGTAGTATCTATCTATGTATGTATATATGTATGCATTATTGTATGAAAGTATGTATGTATGTATGAATGAATGTATGTATTTATGTATTGTGTGAATGTATGTAGTATCTATATATGTATGTATACATGTATGTATTGTTTGTATGTATGTATGTACTATGTATGTATTGTAGAATGTATGTATGTATGCATGTATGTGTGTTATGTATATATGTATGAATGTATTGTATGAATTATGTATGTATATACGTATGTAGGTATATATGTATGAATGTATGTATTGTATTGTATGAATTATGCATGTATGTATGTACGAATGAATGTATGTTTGTATGTAGGTATGTATGTATGAATGCATGTATTGAATGAATGAATGAATGAATGTATTGTATGAATGTATGTATGCATGTACATACGTATGTACTGTAAGAGTGTATGTATGTATTTATGTATATATGTATTTTACATACGTATTGTATGTATTGTTTGGTTTCTCTTTTTTTTATTTAGTGCTAGCTTGTATACCGCGTTCAATGGGTTTGTGCCTGGTATCAAGTTGCAGTATTCTTTCCATGATTTTAATTTTCCTTTTTTATTGGTGCTCAGTATATTGCTTTTTCCTCACAGTGTATGTTTTTGCGGTGCTCCCTTAACTCTTCATTATTTTTCGTTATCTGGTAGCATCTTTTTAAGGCGTTCAGTTTTTTCCTTTTTAAGGTAAGTTCCTCTGTCCACCATGGGACCGATTTTTGCTTTGTCGTTTTCTTTGTATACTATCAAGTTTTAAATTATTTATTGCAGGACATTGTTATAGCTTCCTAGAGTTTTTTGACGACGCTCTCTATGTCGCCTGTTTTCTTAACGGGTGTTGCTAATTTGCTATCCAGACTCGCTACGTCTTCTGTAAGTTCCATTTGAAAATTCACTGCAAGAATTCTATCAAGTTTTGGTCAAATCTGTTGTAGTTCTGTTCTTGTATAATGTATCTAAGCCCATAGTGATATGTATTGTATGAATGAATGAATGTATTATGTATTGTATATACTGTATGTACATATTTTATGTATGTATTATATGTAGTATGTATTGTATATATGTATGTATGTGTGTATTGTATGTATATATGCATTATGTATTTTATGTATGTGTGCATGTATTGTATTGTATGTATGTACTGTATATATTTGTATATATGTATTTATGCACCAGTTCTGTAGTATTACTACAAATATGCCATATTTCATTCACAAATATTCATGCAATTTCATCACTGATCCGCACAATGTAACTAACTGGGCTTCAACTGATTCATATTGCAGCTGCTGCAGTGTTCTAATGTGCTACAGCAATGTCAACTGATCAGACAGTGGACTGACAGTTTGCTCACAACTTGCTGTTCTGTTCTGCACTGCTAGATGTAATTATAAAGCAGCACAGTACACTATCAGCACACAGCTCAAGACACGTCATCAACAGTTGATTTAATTGAATTCTGTGTGATCTGTAAGTGTAAGGTCAGGGGCTGCTAGCAGTTCCGTTAGAAGCTTCGTCTTCAGAGCTGTCAGTCATACTGCCGGCAGCACTGTACATAAATTGTACTGTACCGCCATGTTCAGCTGTGCCTCACTACATATACAATATAGCTACACTGAACACACGGAGACGCATAAATGCGTGCTGAAAGGATCTTACTGCATTATTGTCAACATTAAGACACTTCAGTATATTTCGCGTCTCTTCACAATAACACGGTTGATGATTCCTTTGGGACATAACTCCGTGTAGATGAGTAAAGATCACGAAATTACACGGTACACAGAACACACTGTGGATATGCACAGCAATCAGATGTCACATGGAACAGAAGAGACACAGCATGTATAACGTAACACTGCAGTGCGTTCGCGTAACTATTGTTGGCGTTGAAAAGCAATAAATGTTACAAATTCTGAGTTACCCAGCATGCAAAGCGCATTGTAGCCTGTCTGGTTATACATTATATTCAACATTATCACATAAACCGCACGATTTGCGTGACAATTAATTAAACGTAAAACGTGGTTTTGATGTTCTATATAACTTTTGTCCGAAACATTTCTACTTGCAAGAAGAATTCAACGAGCTACCATAAACTGACATAGGTGTAAGGTACCCACTAATGTTGTCTTCAGTATGAAATGTGGATTTTGGAAGATAATCACCACACTGGAGGTATGCAATAAATTTTAATTAACTTAGACTGTTTGATCTCCTATATGAGAGTGTATAAGGTCATTAAAATATATTACTTAAAAATTCTCTGTGATGCTATGTATACCTGGTTCTATATTGTGTGTTAGCAGCTGGAATACATATTTGTGACTGAGCAAGGTCAGTGTTATAGACAGAGAGTTACTGCAGGGAATGCCCTTTATACAAATTATCCTGAATTAATGTGTCGAATATAACATTGTATTTGACTGTGCCTTTATCATTTATTTGATTATCAAGGCTCCTTACATTATATATTTGGAACTTTTTGAGAGTATTCATCTTATTACCCGTTTTAGTTACATATAAAATTTCCGTGATGTCTTCCATGGGTGCAATGGAGTGCTCGTTGTCTGTGAGATGTTTTGCGGATTTTTATTTTCCATTTTTATATGTAAAGTCTCAGAAATGCTCTTGAAATCTTGTGTGAAACGCCCTGCCAGTTTGTACAATATATTTTTTATTACAGTCTTGGCATGTTAGCTGGTAAATATCACATTTATTGTATTTATTGCAATTGGTGTTTTGTTGTGGGGTAAGAGTTTTCCTACAATGTTATCAGCTTTGAATGACATTTTTTGATCAGAGATTTTGAATAGCTTAGTGATGAATTTTGTTTACCATCCAATGTATGTAAATTTTTAATAATATAACACCAACAACCACTTCATGTCAGGTGCATCTTTTGTGGCTCAAACAAACAGATGTCACTGTGCCCTGCACTGCCAACAGGACCTGTCACTTGTTATGGCATGATGGCCAGAGTGTACATCTTTTGTCCAATGCTGCTCTCAGTTGACACACCTGGTCTCCTGAAAGGACTTCTTTTTTAAGAATTAGTCACTGTAGAAGGTTCAAGTTTTACAGAAAGATGTAATACTTACCATAACCCATGACACATACAAATCACATGATTTAATGAGACATGACAGACAATTATGACATGCAAATATCCCATATAATGGAGTAACAGCCTCCTTCACTCAAATAATGTATTTTATGCTTATAAAAATTGCTTGTATTTTATGAAAAAAACTTTAATGATATGGTTTTTGAGGTTGTTTCATATATTTATTATTGATGATTCATACATTCTTGTAACCATGCAGATGTTTTACACTGAAATTTGATGCTGGTATTTGTGATGGTTTTACTGGTCCCAATTAATCAAGAACATTGAGACCATACTGTACCTACAACTGTAACTATCAAATAGTGTTGAGACAACCATAAATATGGGTATCTGAGTACTGCAACATACAGCTAAATGAGGCACTGCAATTAAAATTAACAAAAATGAAGTTCATAATAAAGAAACCGTCATTCCATTGCAAATGCAGTTAAATGTCAGGTCCATTGGCTCAAGTTACAGAATACAGACACATCACTATTTTTCAGACCCTTATTATCACAACTACTTGTTCCTCAGCCACAAAGAAAAGTTACTTTTTAACTACATGTGGCAGGTCATATTTACCACGAACACATCTGATCTTAACACCGGGCACATCCTGACATCGCCCAACACGACACAGAACAATGTTGTGTTCCTGTAGGTTATGTCCAATTCCTGGAACATATGCCACCATCTCTTTACCAGTACTCAGTCGTACCAACACGCACTTCCTGTTCGCAGAGTTTGGTTTCTTTGGTTTCTTAATGAGAGTCTTTAGTACAACACCTTTAGCAAATGGTTTACCATCAAGAGGTTTCCGTGGAGGTCGCTTCTTGTAGTGAGGACCTGTGCAGTGCATCTGGTGCAGTGACGCCATGGTTCGTACCCAACATTTGGCACCTCCAAATAATGATGTTCCTGCTGGTTTGATCAAGAGTTTTCATTTTAGGTTTAGGTAAGAATTTTTTAAGAATTACACACACAATATAAAGAAATATATATCAATATTTCTTTATATGGTGTGTATATATACACATAAACATACATACACATAAACCACGAAAGATTCAGCTCTTCTGAGATATGATGTGTGTTTGAGTGAGTGTGTGTGTGTGTGTGTGTGTGTGTGAATGCACTACATTCCTTTGGCACCCAATGACACAGTGTCATATCACACATGACATAAATTCTCAGAAACAACAAGAGAACTTTAAATCTTGCAAGTGCAATACATGTCCAGGTAGAAATACTGACCATGTTACATGTACAATTACATACATATATCTATATATTAGGCATATAACTCAAAACATGGACTCCACAATTATAAACTCAATGCCAGTTATATTCCTAATAAGATTTTAGGACCTATGCGAAGTATACTACAATCATTGTTGCCACTGAAGAAGAACAATGTTGACGAATGTACAGAGAGGTCAAGTAACACCAGCAGTACAGATTATGCAGCTGTGATGCAGACCAATGTGCCACATTTGTACACTGACAGCATACACAGGTACAATATTCAAACATTCATAAAGAACAATACAATTGTTACGGTATACTCAATTTGGCCAAGTGTTGTGAGCAGTGATATAATCCATTTATTTACTGAGAACTAACTGTGGGAAATCCTTTCAAAAATAATCACAGAAAACTGGTGAGCCAAATTCAAATACATTCTCATATTTATTGGGCCATTAAGTTTGAGACTGTGTTCCCTGACAGTGGTCAAACTGTTGACAACTGTGTATTGCTACATTTCAGTTTCAACCCATTCCCTTCTCTGCAGTTAAGCTGATAATATTAATTTTATTCCAATATTATACTGAAATGCGCGGGATAAGCAGCTTTTATATTCATTTCCAATTGTCTGTCTTACAACATTCTACCTTCAATACTGCAGTCAATATACTGACTAGGCTATAGGCTGCAGGTCTGCTCAATTACAGTTCAATTTCCTGCAGTGTCAAGAGATTTATCTGCTCTCCCCAACAACAAGACCAGCTCTAGGGCCGACAAAGGTACCAGTTCAACAGGCACCAAGGGTTCTTACTCTGGAGGTAAAGCAGCCAGGGTGTGAAACCAACTACTCACCCAATCTAGTCAGATCTCAGTTACGAATGAGTGAAGCTGTAACTTCATGGACAGCACATGGGAAAACCTTTATTACAAATACTATGAGACCTGAACTGACATATACACTGGCCTCTTTCCATGATCTTATCTTTATTAAAATGCATTTCAGAAGGTGCCTCTATATCATAAATATTTTGCATTGAAAACAACACAGTGGAAGAAGCCAAGGGTGTGGTCAATTCATTAACACAGAGAGTGAAATATGAGGTTCTAAATTTCGTGCAAGACTAAACTTGTGACAAGAAAAAATTCAATAGCTTCTGAACGTAAAATATAATATATTTTAATTTCCAGTCCAGACCAACAATGATTAATTACCAAAAAATCCTACACATCCATACAACTACTCAATGTTATGCAGTCTTTAAAATTCTACATATATCTTAATGTAACTGTAAGCATTATGGGATTTAATACTACATAATTGTACCTTAATTTCAGTTTCTGTAAGATGGCCTGATGAAGGTCGGCAAGACCGAAACATGTCCCCATTAAAATAAGGAAAACTAAATATATTGTGTTGGACGGCAGCTACAAACAGTTTTTATTTTTAATCTTGTAACTCAATAAACACAACGGGATGTCCTATATAAAAAATTACCTGTTAGAATAGTTCGTAGAACAAAACACTGTTCTCACAGCAGCATATACCGTGCAAAAACAGACGGGAAACACATTTCACATAACCATCAGTTTTGCCTTTAAGAGATTAAAACCAGTTTTAAAACAATGAATTTAACGAGTCTTGTTCAACCGCTTAGTTTGACGGTATATGAAAAGATCGTATTTCCAACAATTACTATCATTGCACACTTTATCTGTTAGACACTGAGATTGTATCACATTAGAGGACATAATAAATATTGGCTCTTATCCTTACCTGATGATAAAGCTACTGAATATATACTGGGAAGCACTATCTGCGATAACTTCTGCAACAGGAAATTCATATTTTCGTTGTGGTTGTTTAATAAAGCGAAAATTCAAAATATACAATCAATTGCACACACACTATAAAACTGAAAGGTCAGATATTAAAAGACGATATTGTAACTACTCCTCCTGTTATTATTCCAGGTAGTTCCTGCTAGAGAAAAGGTAAATCAACGACACACACTTCCAACTTTTCCTACTACTCGGCTACCATATTGAAAAACACCTGAAACACGATCACGTTTAACAGTACAGCCAATAGCGGTCTTAACATTTCCCTTACTCGTTGTATAACATTCTCTGTAACTTGAGGAACTGTAAACTTTATTGCTGGGTAGGGGTGTTTCGCTCCCTTACAGCCGTCTTGTGGGGCTAAGTTACATCCCTCTTATGCCCTTTTTACCGCGTATGAAATGAGAAAATAGGAGATGTTGGCAGAGCCACCCACTAGCAGAATTTGCAACTACATGCAACCAGGACGTGCCGCGCTCTATCGGACATACGTGTAACCATAATAGCACGCCATCATCGTGACCTATGAACTGTGATCGTGACGATAGTAACACGCAGTGGCGTCAGGTACATTACGAGGTAAGGCGAGCACGCTGTGATGGGCCAAAAGGGGCTCAGAGCAACAGCTCTGCTCTCTCCGTAACCGCACTGCTGGATGGGGATGGGCTGTCGACGCCACGCCCCGGCCGTGGCGTCGACAGCCCGGGAAAGAGACAATTGTACAGGAGCCGGGTGGGATCCAGGACCGGTCTGTGCGGGTGCGGAAAATCTTTCATTGGGGTTCTATCCCCGGACAGTGCAGCTCGTAGCATGTCGCTATACCGACAAGCTAACACGGCCCACAAAGCAGATGGGTACCCTGAATGAAAGTAGGCAAATGAGGGGACTGTGTACAGACATTAATTAATGGTAACCAACTTGGAAAGAGGTTAAAAATAGAGCTGAATGGGAGAAGTCTATTAAGGAGGCGAAGGTCCGCATTGGACTGTGGTGCCATCTGAGAAGAAGAAGGATCGCGACTTTTTTAGTTATTGTTGAGTTTCTTCAGTGGCAACATCTGTGTAAGCATTCCCTGTAAGCACAGGCAAATTCCAGCACTTCTAAGCCTGAAACCCACTTGACAGGAAGCTGCCACACGCCTGCGCAGTCAGTCGTCGCTCCTCTGGCAGCATACCAACACTGGTCGAAGGAACGCAGTAGCCACGCGACCAACGGTCATTACGCGATCGTTCTACTGCACGCGGCTGACATGCAAACTAGAGTTCCCTTCAAAATTTTATAACCAGTTTTACGATCTTTCCCAATAGAACATTTCTATTTACAAAATGTAGAGAAGTTATGCAGCCCGACTGCCAAAATCAAACGGGCCCAAAACTGCTCGCTGGCCGCAAAGTTTGTATGTTTGTTACAGTACCAGTGATCCGTGAGCCCGCTGATACTCCTATATTTCGTGTCCTCTTTGGGGGTTCATTGGAATCGCATTAGTTTAGCTGTCAGTTCGCAAGTTACATGATGCCTGCACTTCGGTCTGATGCACCGTTCAGACGTTTCGGAGGGCGTTCTGCCCACATTCTTAGGGTGACTGAATAAGCTCGAGTGAATGCTGAATTGATGCAGTGGAAGGAGATTTCCCAGTCATGCGCGTGCGAGACGGTGTGGGGAAATTTGTTAAACTGCGGCTTCTCCAAAATGTCGGAGCGAACATCACTATACGGCGTCAAACCCAACAGACGACCTTGACTTGAACAACGGCCACCGTGACAACCTGACCTCTTGCTTCTCTTTACATGTGTTTCTGCGCGTGCCATAAAATTGGTTCGTTGCGTATCAAGTATCGGACGGAAAAGTATTTCGGACTAACATTATGGAATAGAACGAAATGCAAATTAAGTGACCAATACACGACTTCTGAAAAGTCTTAGGTTTTTGGGACAACCAAACAAGACGGACGGACGCTGTGTGTCCATTTCGAAACTGGCATATTCAAAATATTAACAACAATTTTCCGAACATACAGCAAGATTAAAAGAATGTCTTGTTGTTGATAACAACACTGGTCAACAAAGATTTTGGCCCATGAGGAAAAATGTTTGTTTCTGCTGTATTTTTGGACGCTGAATTCGAGTATGTTTCCACAATTTCTCTATCACCCACGCCTTTTGCGTTGCATCAGACTATGTGACCGAACACGCCTACATATGTGAGTCACTGGGGGCCTGTAGGAGGTAGTCCGGACATGATGTAACAAGCCAACTGTCACGTGTCATACTCGTGTGACTAACAGAACTCTGCAGGCTGCTGGCCAGAGCTCAGTGTGTTATCGCCTCATAAGTACGTATGTTTGTTTCACCATCAATATGCCAAGATAGTGCGTAAATTCATCGGATGCATTCTGCTACATCTGCGGTGAGGTGACATTTAAATCCCGAAGACGGTCTTTCACACCCTTGATTAAGATGAGGTGACATTTAAATCCCGAAGACGGTCTTTCACACCCCTGATTAAGAAATCCTATGAGCATTATTTCGGCTGCAAAGTGGGTGATAGGACAAGAGTTGCGCTCCCCATTTTTGTTGTGTGACACCTGGCAGGCGTCTCGCGGAATGGGCAAAAGGTTCACGCTGTATGCCTTTCGCCATTCTGGAGCATCATGAAAAACTATGTGAAAGGTATGGATAAAACCGGCCATGGATTCGAATATTTGAGTAATAAGTTCCCAAATGTGAGTGACGCAAACATCAAGGAAGATACATTTATAGGACCCCAGATCAGGGAACGGATTCAAGATAAACAGTTCAATGAAGACCTGAACGAGACTGAAAGAAATGCATGGTTGTCTTTTAAGAGGATTTGCAAGGACTTCTTAGGAAATCACAAAGCAGCGAACTATCAGGATGTTGTGCAGAACCTGTTGACTCCGTACAAATCTATGGGATGCAATATGAGCCTGAAAATGCACTTTTAGGAGTCCCATTTGCATTTTTTCCCAGAAAATCTCGGCGAAGCCAGTGACGAACACGGTGAAAGATTTCACCAAGACATTTTGGCTACGGAAAAGCGGTACCAAGGCAAGTGGACCTCAAGTATGTTGGCAGACTATTGCTGGACACTGAAGAGGGACGTACCTGAAGCCAATTACCGGCGAAAGCCATACTCCTCTACATTTTAGCGGTAAGTTTCTGCCTGTTTCATTAGTACGTAAAGTACTATTTTGCACAAATAGAGCCCTTTGTTTCTTTGAATCTCTGCCTTATAGAAAAATTCTGTATACATATCTGAATTCAGCATAAAAAGTACTGCTAAGTTCACGTATTGAAGTTCGTGGGCCAAAAAAAGTTAATTTTGTTGTCCAGTGTAATTAAAAGCCGTGTAGTGGGTCCCTGTCACCACGGCATGGCGCGTCCTCAGGTTGCGGATAGAGGAACGGCCTCCTTTATGGAGGGTAGCTGCGAATAAATTGAATAAGCAGTCGTGGACAGCCGAC
>Ga0131853_10018118_pt1 | contig 12815 bp, 9 predicted proteins | sample TergutLab28metaG_FD_92764 | JGI IMG/M metagenome (GOLD analysis project Ga0131853, IMG submission 92764) | Labiotermes labralis P1 segment gut microbial communities from Petit-Saut dam, French Guiana - Lab288 P1 (version 2) (version 2) | ecosystem: Host-associated > Arthropoda: Insects >...
GCCCCTCCTCCCCCCCTGTTTTTTTCTTTCCCTTTTCCTCACATTTATTTCTCCCTTTTGGTCTTTTTTTTCCTTTTTTTGAATGAAAATTTGGTTCTCCTTTTTTGTCCCCCCCCCCCCCCGCCCCGCCCCTTGTGTTCGCTACATGCCCTTACCATTTAATAGAAGCAGCCTATTGCAAACTACAAACATAGGTGGTGACACATATTGTTAAAAGAATGCAAAAGACAGGGTGCCCAAAATTGGATTTCAGAAGAAGGAGCTGGTAGGTTCAAATATCAAGATAGTTTTTTAATCTCAGATTTTATACTAGTGACTCTGTTTGGAATAACAAGGCAGATGCCTTTGTTTCTTTTGGCCGGTGAAGAATTGGCAGAATTGATGGACGACCTTCAACGAGGTGCGTAAGGTGGTGAGGCAGGAATTGCCCACGCCAAAACTAACAGATGACCTGTTGACGCCGACTTGCCGGCCTGATTCAGTGCAGAGTAGGGGTTCAGGCGCTGGGACAGGCTTTCCGTCTGATATTTCCTGTCGCAATCATGCTAACAATGCAGTCTTTATTTTCACGTCCGTAACATGGGGAAACTTGAGCTGTTGCTGGGAGGTTAGGACGTGGATCAGTTTGTGCGTGGACAAAGTGCCGAAGAAGCTCTTTGTAAGAAACCAATAGGAAGAAAGTCCAAAATAAGGTCATGTTCTTTTTTTTTTCCCCCTTAGGGCAGAGGTGGACAGGGGTGCACAAACCTCGGGTAAGCCGCTCGCCCTGGCAATTTAAGTTTATACGGTGGGAAGAATTTTTGTATGTCTTCATTTTCGAACTTACCTCATGTCTCCCGTCTGGCGCCCAAAATTTTGAGGTGGTTCTTTGATTTTGGGGGGGGGTTTGTAGACCCCTGTGATACACGGTACTAAAATAGTGAGCTCGGTGTAATGCAGCAGGAGTAATCGATTCTTCTAGATTTATGAATAATGAACAGTGTCTTGGTATGTAAGGGTGTGTAGAGCGTGCCATTTCTGGCGCTAGACATCTGCACAACCGTTAAAACGCAGCACTGACCGCAGCAAAGTGGGTTTTTACACTACTTCAGTGCTTTTCGCAGACACTTTTTCATGAACCACACTTGTTCCATTATTACGTTTAACTTCCCAGGTTTTTGCAGAGACGAAATGCCTTGTAAAACGGCGTTCTTTGCACACGTTTGAAATTTTTCTTCGATTTTATGGTGGGCTTGTGTACGAGTAGCTCAGTCAGCCGACTGGCCGCTGGCTGCTTTTTGTACAGGGCACGGATTTTTCTCTTCGCCAACATGTCTGGGTTGGTTCGCAGGCCCACACACTGTTGTATTTCCGCAGGCTACCGGGGTAACTTTCCCTCTATTATGAAACCGTCGGAGAGTTCAGTTCGCCACATCCTTCGTCTGGTATCGGGTTTAAGGATGCGAGGAGCTGTACCTCGCTTTCCCAGTGCGTCTTCGTGGCATGCGAGACACGTTAACTCCGTTCAGAGACGAGCCTAGTGGCAATCCAGAGTGTATGTCCGATGTACTCATCGGGAAGACTGGATATCTCGGAAGGGATGTGAATGGAATCGGTTATGGCGTTGTTTGGAGGGACTGAGGAAAACAATGATATTCATCATTGGTGGTAGATGATCTGCCGGCCACCCCGTGAATGCGTCTGCGTTGTGTGTGGCAAGTGCTTGGTTTGTATTTGAGCTGGTATTATCGTTACTACGGCTGAGGCATGTCGTGTTTTTCGCTCACCATTCAGGCAAATTCAGGCCAATACCTTGAATTAGGCCATGACCGATTCCTGTCACGTCCTTTCTTGCTCATTTATTATTCCCTGCCTTTCAGTCATTCGCATACTTTAATTTCTACTCCTGAGTGTTTCAGGATCACCCGAATTGTCTGTAGAGACATGATAATCATTCGGGGGCCCCGCGAGAGAGATGGTAGGGTACGCATGTCGGGGGGAGCATACGGCGTATTGAAATATAGCAAGCATTGTATTGAGTTGTGTGACAACACAAATGAAACACTGGAACTACGTATCACACGTCCGCGGTTGAACCTTCGTACCAGCTTGGTCAGTGACGTGACTGATTAAAGGGTGCAGGAGCGAGGTTCGATTCCCGTAAGCCACCACGCCTAGGCCAACTCGAAAGTCAGTCCAGTGCCTAGTGTAATTGATATCTATGTCGTTTCTTCGGTTGTAAAGTAACTGGAATGTGGGTCTGACTACATAGCTACATTTGTGATCCGTACAGGTTTGTGGAAAAACGGCAGATACTGTGGACTTGGATGGCTGTTAACGAATTTAGCGTTTTGTTTCCTGGCTCTGAGGTGTGATGTAATTACGCTGCTTCTGTGTACTGGTTGGGGATACGGATCATGGTTTGCTTGGTCAGTTTTTAAGCGGTAATATAATAATAATAATTAATAGGTAATATAATAGTAATAATAAAATATTGAAAACAGAGGCGGATAGCAAGTGCAGACTTTGCCATCAATTTGACGAGATAATAGACCACATAATATCAGCATGCCCAATACTGGCAAAAGAACAGTACATAAAAAGACATGATAGAGTGTGTGCACAACTACACTTCAACATATGCAAGGAAACAGGGGTACAATTGGACCAAAAACACTGGTATGAACTTGTGCCAAAATCAGTAGAAACAAGTCAAGGAGGTAAGGTAACCATGTTGTGGAATCAACGAGTACAAACTGACAGAACTATCCCCAGCAACAAACCAGACATTATAATCCGTGATAATGAAAATGGAACATGTATGTTAATAGATGTTGCAATCTCAGGAGACAGAAGTGTGATTAAAAAAGAAGCCGAGAAGACTATAAAGACCTTAAAATAGAAATACAGCACATGTGGAATGTAAAAAATAAAGGTGATACCAGTAACAATAGGGGCGACTGGGACTATTTCAAAGTCATTCAGAAAATACGTGAGCAACATACCTGGAAAACATGAAGTCAAGGAACTCCAGAAAACAGCCATATTGGGCAATAGATTCAACACTGAAACTGTCGATATAAGCACCATGAATAGTAACAACAGAATAGCTGCAACACTGTATTCCCTAGGGACATAGTTTGTCTCAGGAATATAAGTATAAATACCCTGCATAAAGGTGGTGGTGGTGATGATGATGATGATAATAATAATAATAATAATAATCCGTCATAATCCATGATAATAAACAAGAAGCATGCATGTTAATAGATATTCCTTTTTCCAGGAGACAGCATTGTGATCAATAATGAAGCCGAAAAGGTTTTAAAATATAAAGACCTCATAAGGGGTGCTGATAAGACCTTAGCCCGACCAGGAAAGAAACAAGCTAATGTTTCTGTGAGATTGGCATCAATTTCATTCGGCGCCTTGCCTTGCAGGGGGGGAAAAACTTGATGACAGCTCGCGTCTCGATGTTGTTGAAGTCGCGCGCGTCCTTGGCATGCTTCCGAGCTTGTTTCCTTCCTGGTCGGGCTAAGGACTTACCAGCACTCCGGTAATAGAAATTCAGCGCATGTGGAATGTGAAAGCAAGCGTGATACCAGTAATAACAGGGGCGACTGGAACCATTGCAAAATCACTCAGACAATACCTGAGCAACATACCGGGAAAGCACGAAATTAAGGAACTGCAAAAACACGGCCATATTGGGCACTGCACACAAACTGCGGAAAGTGCTAATGTAAAAGCGAAAAACATATTTCGCGGGCGAAATAACGTTACGTGTAGCAAAAATTGTAAATACAGAACAGCTGCAACATTATTTACTCTAGAAACATGGTTTGTTTCAGGTATATAATTGTAAATACCCAGCATAAAGGCGATAACAAGGATGATGATGATGATAATAATAATAATAATAACAATAATAACGTGTGGGTTATGGTCTCTTTAGGATTTTTTTTTAAATTTGTGAATTCGCTCAAAACTACAAGTAAAACAGGGTTTATAACGGGTCTGCCCAAACCAGTTTTAACGTCCCCAACTTTGAAAGTGGATTTCTAGTATAAAATTTTGTCGAAATGTGTTGAGTAGCTTCGGAGGCGAGACAGATGGCCAGATGGACACGGCGTCACTCTGCGTTCATTTCATACACGCTGTATAGAGAACACAATTCGCTTCGCTCTGGTTTCTGTACGAAAGCGCTGCTTCTTCTAATATGCGCCAGAAGAGAGAATTTTTTTTTTACAACGTGGTCATTGACTCGTTAGGTGAGATAAAGAACACTTTGCACCAGAACGCTGAACTACGTTGTAAATTGTGAACTTGGGTAGATGACTCGTTCGAACAGCCGAGTGTTTGCTGTCACTGCGGTTACCTGAGGCCCACTGTGACAATGACCGGACGTTTGAAATTCAGTATTTTAACACTGCGTTCAGCAGGATTTGCTTCGTTAAGCGCCATGGACGTTAAGTCGATATTGTGCATATTTTTTTCTCTTACCCCCACCGGTTATTGCGACTCACGACCATCTATGAATTCTGTTACACTTAACTACTCTTTTTTTTTGTATAGTTTGTTCTCGTACGCAGTGTTCTAAAACGCACAGTGTGGCGAATTTCAAATTTCGTCGTATTACACGTTAATTTTATTTATTTATTTTGCAGTGGCTTGGTAATCTTGTTTGTTTTTGCATTCAGATAACATGCATATGCGTACCTCGAATTTGGTGTTTACTACATAGCTATTGGAGCCGGGATAGCTCACTCGGTATAGTGACTGGGCTGTGGGATGGACGATCGCAGAATGCCTTTTCGATCCAGTAGGGGTAAAAGATTTGCTGTCAAATGTTTAAACTGTTTCCATGGCTATCCGGCCTCATGTTTATCGCGTACCTGGGACTCTTGGTGCCGGTGGTAAAGAGACAAACCAGGATGTGAATGTGACCACTTAACTCTCATGCTAAGGATGTGCACCTTAATGTCCACACCCATATTGTGTCATGCAAAGGAAACGCTTTATACCATCAATATTAATAAAAATCCAACCAGATGCAACAGTATGCAGATATTCATTTACTGCAAAGTCACTCTACATGTTTCGGGTGTCACAGCACCCATCATCAGGAGTACTAAAAACTGTAACCGCAGCCTCCGGCACAGGTCATAATATCGGTACAGCCACTTCCCTCCAACCGTGTATGTGTGTCGTTACTTTTGGGAATGTATTCGTAATTCTGTGTAATCTGGCACAATCCTTGAGACATCACTTTTCCTTTTAGACACTCCTGTCGTTCTTAACCGGCTTTAATATAAAACCGCAGAATCCGTGATGAGTTCCATGCGGTTTCCACTGTGTTCGTCCCGCTGCTTATAGTCTGCTGCTTACTAATAATTCAACTTTTAAAATATCATTTCTTGTGTCAGGTTCTGTAGAATTAGAAGGAAATCGATAGCAGAAAAGTGACGTCTGGTGGTAGAAACGTCTATGTCCGAGAATGCCTGATTTACTAATCAGACACCAATATAAAAGTAAATGCAGGCCTTAATTGTGTAGGGGCTATTGGTGATTGATGGAAATGTCATTCGGCAGGATGTATCGATTAGGTCACCTACCGTCAGCTGCTTCATACCGGAAAAATGAAACCAATCAGGTCGTCATTCAAGACATAAGAAACTGAACTTCCGACCTGTGACATCATTTTGACGTAGTGAGCCTGAAGGGCATTAATACTGATCCTTTAGTCTTGCGTGATTGAATTCAGGGTTGAGTTATTCGTACGTATCGTTCGTCCCACGAGAGTTTACAGAAGTATCTTGGCCCATGCGGTTGGCTGGTTGTGTTGACAGGATGGTTACTGTCTTGTCCCCTCTAGACGAAACATTCCGAAATGCTCTTGTTGTGTCCCTCGGTACGATTGAATACATTCGACCCTTGTTTTACGCCCTAGTTGCCTGTCTGAAAAGGTTGCCGTGAATGAAGGAAGGCGTGTGTCAAAGATGATATTCCAATCAGAAACAAAAGATTATCGTAATAGAACGCAGCAGCCAGAGGGAATAAGTGAGCGGAAATCAAGAAGTGTAAATTCACAAGGGACGTTAAAGCAGAAAGACGTCAAACCGGCGGGCGTAAAACAAGGGCTGCGTCTACTCGTTCATGAAAATATTGTTAGTCGATTAGGTTTGTTCATGAACTGCAGTGAATATTACGAAGCATGAAGAACAGGATGAACGCGAGCGCGTGCGTGCGGCTTTACAGTTGTGCGTGATCTGGTGTGCCGGTGCGTGGAGAAGGTGGAGAATCGTTGGTCACGGTGGCCAGTCTTTTTGAGTGAAAGACTACCCGCAGGCGTTGTGGAGACCCCTGAGCCCTGGTGCACTTACACGCCGTTCAGCTTGTACGTGAAAGTTTGTGTGCCTGCCATTGGGGTGTCATCATCATCGTGAATACGCCTGACTTAGAAACCACAACAGCACCACAGCCGCTGACCCTGTTTGAAGTCCGTAACTTGATGTTTGTTGGCGTTTGTCTTGTTAAGTGCAGTAAGCGATGGAGGAACGCACTTGAAGTTCAGAAACTTTGCATATTACTTTTGTGTAAGAATGTGATTGTATTGTGTAAAGGAATCAGAATGAAAGTAAAGTTATTAGGTACCACGGACATAAGGCTTCCGGTCGACCTGACGAAAGGGCTTTGTATACTCTTGGCTTGAATGCGTGAAACCTGCTGCGCGTACGTTTCGATTAAGGACAGGCAGATGCTTGCCTTTGTCGTGTGTAGGCCTATGATTGTGTGTGTGTGTGTAAAATGAAGGATTTCACATTGAAGTTTAACACCCACGGCACATAAACAACAAAAACGTCAAAACAGTAGTTGTCTTAAGATGCTCTTTCTTATGAATTACGGAAAATCAACTCCGCTGTTAGTATCAGTGCTTCAGAATTTGTTCTGTACATTTTCATAGATTTTTTTTTGTGAGTGAATCATATTGGTATGCTTTGTGAAGCAGAAATGAAGGTGCTTTGATTGCATTATAGTGCCTTGTGCTGGTAGGGAAATGAATTTCCCGGTCCTGTTAAACGACGATAGACGCAGAATATTTACGAATCTCTAAGTTGAAGATTCGACTATTCTAGCCTGTCAGCCCTGTCGACTTTACTAAAGCGTGACCTAGTCCAAGGTGCCCTGAAGGTGAAGGTAATGGATATTTTTCGAGACGTCCGTGACAGTTTGTCGGTAAGGTGTGACGTTCCATAAGACCATTCTCTTCAGCTGCACCGCTGTGAGAACCTCAACTCTCGCCGTATCTCAGTTGCCTGACAGTTTCTTACATTATAACGTCACTTTGTGACGAAGCTTGCTAATTAATGTATACGTATGTGCCCTGAGTCTTGAAGAGTGTGGTCAGACGTAACGACTGGTTTGCGTGTCTTACACGCCGTTATTTTTGCATTAATGTTGTCACTGTATACTGGAGGTACGCAACGTCGTTGGCTTTTGTGTTTTAAAGAATAAAGCTCTTGGAAAAAATTTAGGTCGCAGACTCCTAACCACATTTATCCTCTGATGTTCAATATAGGACAGGATACCCGAGTGTCGGACTTCTTCATCGTATAAAGCGCTACTACCTATATAATGTTCTGGCTTGCTCAGCCACTTTCTTCCAACTATCTCTGTTCTGTGCTACTTTCTTCCAATTGCGTATGTTTATGCTCTTTATATCTTCCAAAACGTCATCTTCCCAACGGGTTTTAGGTCTTCCAATTGGTCTTTTAGGACATGGGTTTCCATCTCTTAATCTTCTGCACAATATTATACTCAGCCATGCGTTCAACATGGCCTAACCAGTTTAATCTTTGTTTTTTAATAAACCCAATTACATTTCGTCCTTTTAATGTATCATATATTTCTTGATTAGTTTTAATTCTCCTGTAGCCGTCTAGTGTCGCACTTCACTTGATGTTTATTTCTCTTTTCCTCCCCCCACTCCTTCTCCTTTCATCTGCCGCTGAGTTTTGAAACTGAAACGTGACATCATATAAAAATATTGCTACACTGTTTTGGTAATTTGTTTCATTTAATGGTGGTACCATTATTTGCAACCGTTGTTTTGTGATTCCTATGCCCCCTTCAACCCGGTTCTCTGTTGTGGTGACCTGTGAAGTGTGGCGGCAAACGAACGCGTATCGATCTTAAACTTCTGGTTTCAGAAGTATAGTATATCGTTTCAGAGCTTACAGCCGTACCTAGCTAGCCTATGGCATAATACCTTGCCCTGGACTGATATCGTCGCCAGATGTTCGCTTCACTTAAATCCGGTTTGATGAACTCCATCCGTTACCCTAATCCATACGCTTGCCCTTTCATCCTGCCTTTTTGCTGTGTCAGCTCTTCCGAAGCTGTTCATGCCCATCTATACCGCCGTACTGTTTCGTGTACTTTCTTGTATTGTTGTCTTCTTTGCGGAAGTTTACGTACTTCGTGTGCATAGTATGAAACGTCTTTTATTGCGACGTATCATATAAGTTTACTGTTTGTTAAATATAAGTGTTAGGGAAATTAATTAAAATATTGATAAGTTTACTTACTTTCTTACTTATTTATTTACTTCATGGATCATAGTCCTTCTTTAGAAGTTAACCGGTTCTCAGTCAAGAAATTTCCCGCATTTTATGGAACCTGAAGGTTTTTTTTTTACAGCATTCACAAGTGCCCGCCACCTGTCCCTATCCTGAGTAAAATAAATAGATTGCATGCCCCCACATCCCACTTCCTGAAGATCCATCTTAATATTATCCTTCCACCTATGCCTGGGTCTTCCAAATGTCTTTCCCTCAGGTGTTCCCACCAAAACTTCATATGTACATCTCTGCTCTCCCCCTAAGTACTAGATGCCCCGCGCATCTCTTTCTTCTCGATTTGATTGCCCGAACAATAATTGATCAATTTATGCCCGAACAATAATTGATCATTTTACATTTTGAAGAACCGTATGTTCAGGATCCATCGGCCTCCATCTAGCATCGGGGTTAATGGATCTGTGACTGTGACTTCCCTGTCGTTGTCTTCAGGGCGTGGAGAGGGACAACTTAATTTATCTTTACCTTCGTCTGTTGTACCCCTCGTGCTTGGTATTTGGAAGGCCCTTAGTACTGTCATATCTGCTTCTATGCCTGACATCCAATCGCAGATTGCTCGCCATGTTGTTCTGATACACCTTCTGTATGAAGGATCCTGCATACCCTCACATTCCATATATGTTGTCACCAGCTTTGTCAAAATTGATTATTTTACTTAGCCCGACCAGGAATAAAACAAGCTCGGAAGCATGTCAGGGACGCGCGTGATTTCAACAACATCGAGACGCGAGCTGTCATTTTTTTTTGCAAGACAAGGCGCCGAAGGAAATTCACGCCATTCTGACAGAAGCATTAGCTTGTTTCCTTCCTGGTCAGGCTAGGGACTTATCAGCACCCCTGCACGAATTACCGAAAGCAAAAATGTGTTAGTTTCCCAGTTCGGCCTGCTTGCCCTATCATCTTTTGTCATACAAACAGTTTCTCTTATGCTAACAGCAGTAGATGCCAGTTGAAATATGATGGCACACGCGCCGAAAACCAGATTTCGTCTTTCGGCGAAACGGACAAGTTCAATAAATCGGCAGGGGCGTCAGTTCGGTCGACTACTGACAGCCGAGGTGTGCGCATCAGCGGTAGTAATGCTGGATACATCATGTTCCGAGGTAGTGTGAAGGGTACTGGCTAACCACTCCATTCGCCAGTTTCCCCTTCACTTCCCCTCCCGTGCGTCACCGTGTGCCATCACATTTCAACTGGACTCTACTTCGTCTCCATTGTCACTAAAGCGGAAAGGCGACTAGTCTGATCCTACGAGTGACGTAGTAGACAGTGGGATGTAAGGAAGGATTGCTGTCGCTTCCGTGGGGCCGGCCAGTCACCTCTAACTGCAGTACAATGCCTGCAGACTCACCAGACCAGTCTGCGTCAGTTGTCAGCCCGGTGGAAACATCACTTCTTGTTAATGGTGACGAAGCTGGTGTGAAGTTGGCTCGTAACTCACTGGCAGTGGGGAATGGAGCCTGATAGCATCTAGTATTAGAGACCGACACTAGACAAGATCTAGTACAGTTCATTCTAATTCATGTCTTCACAATGTATTTCCCTAATCGGCATGTTCATATTAGTTCGGAACAGATTAGCGGTGGCGGATGTCCTTTTGTCCTTAGGCATATTCAGTCTAATTGTATATCTGTTACGAAGAAGACTGTTCTTTAAGACTTCAGTAAGGCCCGTGGTATTATATGGGGCGGAGTGCTGGACGTTTGCCTGAACAGATGAAATATGATAGATGTGTTCGAAAGGACACATCATTGGAGGCGTAGGCTCAACAGGGAACTCTGTAGCCTGTTTAAAGAGTCCAGACTCTCAGAGGTAATTAGTATTGCTAAACTGCGATGGGCTGGTCATGTAGCAAGGATGGAAGAGATCTGTGTGCCTAGGAGACTGAGGTACGTGCAACCTGAAGGACTAAGGAAAGTGGGTATACCGCGTGCCAGATGGAGAGGTGAAGTAGGAAATTAAGCAAGGATGCTGGGAGTGAGGAGTTGGTGGGCAAAACTTGAATCGAGAAGAGGGGAGGAAACTTCTGAAAGAGCCCAAAACTGTTTATGAGTTATAGTGCTGATTATTATTATTATTATTATTATTATTATTATTTCTTGTGACGCTGCGGCCCAACACGGGCCATGGCCTCATTCTTGAGGTTTCTAGATTACACACAACGACGCATCACAGTCGGTAGGACTCCTCTGGACGAGTGATCAGCTCGTCGCAGAGACCTCTACCTGACAACACACAACATTCACAACAGACAAACATCCATGGCCCCGGTGGGATTCGAATCCACGATCTCATCAGGCGAGCGGCCGTAGAACTACGCCCTAGACCGCGCGGCCACTGGGACCGGCTGATTATTATTATTATTATTATTATTATTTGTTCATGGTAGAACATGGGAAGATGTTTTTCCCCCAAACTTCCAGACCATCTCTGGGGCCCCACACCGCCCTCCTGTGCAGTTGATATCGGGTTTCTTTCCCAGAGGTGTAGCGGCCGGGGCGTGAAACTGACCACTTACCGACTTATGGCGACGAGGATAAGACGAGCTACGCCTCTACCCCCTCCCCAAACGTACTTGTAAACTCAAAAAAAAATGTAAGTTTAGGATTTTTTTTTCTTTCATGGCGTGGGCAGGGACGACTTCACATCTTCATATTATCACCACATCTCTTCATTCTGCCTTTGAAGTGCCGGTTTCAAAGAACCTCCCCGCACCTGCCTGAATTTTACAGGTCTTCGTTTTCCTGCATTCATATGATCAGATGTTCAAATCGTCGTGATTTAAATGCCGTCAGAATTGTATTTCACCGGTACTTTTTCAACTGACAGATTACCTCTTTGTGTAGTGAATACTTGGAATCTCCGCTTTCTTTACATCTCCCAAGTCTATATATATCCCAGAGGACTTCTTTTCATCCACTTACAACTTATATTCGCATCTCATAGCAAATAAACCTTTGTTTGAATCAGCCCTTCATATCCTGTGAACTCTTTTTCTCCTTGAGGTATTTGATTCAGTCAACGAGTTACATCGTACTAGACAGCTACATTTCCATTAAAAGACAAAAGACTGCCACCTTTAACGCTGTAAATCTTTGAACTTCAGAGTCGTTTAGCAACCTAGGAATCAGCCGGCCGAAGTAAACGCCTAGAATTGATAATATTTCTTGCATCTGAGCGTCGGTGTGGCGTGCGATGCGTAACATCGAAACAAGGCTTGACGTTGGTGATGCTGTATTTATCTTCCCGAACGAAAACTAAGGATGTAAGATCGGTTTACGTATACGTACTCGTTTAGACGGTAAATATGTCAGCACGCGTAAAAATTGGTTTTGTGTGTGCGTTGTATGATCGTGTTCGCTGAGCTACCACGGTTGGAATGATAATGGGCGAGGTGATTGTTTACTTGCTGCATGTGTTGGGTTGCCGCATTTGTTAGAATCTGCACATGGTACACAACCTTCCAATGCGAATCGAATCTGTTGAAGTCAGCTTTGCTGATTTCCAGTTTTTCATAGGAAGAACGTGGCGTGATCTCTTTGCCAGCGTCAGCGTTCGTCAGAAAGGGATGAAATAGAAATCCAGAACCCACTTCCGTATCGTGAGAAGAAATGATGGTTGCAGTCTGATCGGGGCTTCACAAGAGATAAACCACAGACTTCACATCCCGTGTCACGAGGGTTGAATCAGGACACTTTATGGGTTGTTACGAAACATGGGGATAGTGTGATCGGAGGTCTCCGACTAGTTTCGGTGTAGCCAGCAAATGTGGAGACTTGCAGGAAGTCTACTTTGTGTCTGAAGTACTTGTCAGCCCCAAGACATCAAGATATTAGTTTCTGAAGAAGAGGTTTCTGAACAATAGACACACAGCTGTGACGATGTTTCTGCCTTTTTTTTTCGTCATTTACTTCTGCATTCATATTCCTTTTATTGTTACTGTACTCATCGTGCCATTCTCTTCTACTTCTCCCTCTTCTTTTCCTCCTATTCTCCTTATTCCCTTTCAGTATTCTAAGAGGAATAATTGTGCGCCCTTGCCGTGGCAAGGGTATGTGTCTGAAATTATTATTTTTATCATCATCATCATCATCATCTCCTTTATGCAGGGTATTTATACTTACATTCCTGAGACAAACTATGTCCCTAGGGAATACAGTGTTGCAGCTATTCTGTTGTTACTATTCATGGTGCTTA
>Ga0131853_10018121_pt1 | contig 12813 bp, 12 predicted proteins | sample TergutLab28metaG_FD_92764 | JGI IMG/M metagenome (GOLD analysis project Ga0131853, IMG submission 92764) | Labiotermes labralis P1 segment gut microbial communities from Petit-Saut dam, French Guiana - Lab288 P1 (version 2) (version 2) | ecosystem: Host-associated > Arthropoda: Insects >...
ATCATAATGGGAAAGACCTTTCTGGTTTAATTACCCTAATTATATCAGATATTGCCTATCAATTATATGATTGCAAACAAAATCCGCCATTTTATGGCGGACTTTGTCAACAGCTCCATTTTGCGACTTTTCACTTTTATATGCTCCGAGGTGAATCTACTTATTTTACCTCCAAACCATTATCATACAATTCATTACAAGAAAGGTCAATTTCATCACACCAACTTATCCCATAACCACCAACGTCTATCTTAACCTGCTCAAACAAGCCCTTAACCAAAGTAAGTGCTTTGAACTGCTCCCATTTTTCAAAAAGGGGTTGTATTTGATATTGTTTTCTTTCGCCATTTTGGAAATCAATTAGCAAATTGAAATCCGGCAACGTCTGCACTGCCTGCACTTTGTAAAACATATTACATCCTATTCCAACGGCGGCAACAACTTGAAATTCTGAGTATTCCAGATTTCAAGCAAATCCGTTTTATGCTCTTTCATCCACTCACATACCATAGAAAGTGCTTTCGTAGGCAAATCACCTTCAATCATCTCCAACGTTTGAAGGTCAATCACTCCTATATACTCCCCATATATCGCGTGAATATGTGGCGGATTATGTTCTCTTTGTCGGAAATACATCTTAATTATAATACCATAAAATCTTGCTATTACCGGCATTAAGCACCTTCTTTCGACATACGCTGAAATTAATTCATACTTCCATAAATCAAAAAATAAGCAACATTTAAGTAAAATATTACTTGCTTTTAAAAAAGTGGAATAGGCGGGAGTCGAACCCGCGTCCAAAGACTCATTCCCTGTCCTTCTACTATCATAGCCACTTATTTTGGGGCAGGCCCCGCATTCCCTTGCCGACTAAGAAAATGACACCTTATGTCAGTTCGGTAGCTTCATAATACGCCCACAGGGGCAAAGCTTAGCCTGTGTCGTTTCCTACAAAGTCGACGCCCGGGTCTTAATGTGTAGGTGCACTAAGTCGGACGACAGCCATTAGGCTGCGTATGCTAAATTATCTTCAGCGTTTGTGTTTAATTTTTCGCGAACTATCGCAACGCGAACTCGGATAGCTTCTCCAGCTGCAAAATCCCTGTCGAAACCTTGACTATCCCTTATTTAATTATTTTCTGACTTTATAATTCCTTTCTCATCATATATACATTATACCTTTTCTTAACTAATTATACTATGATTTAATAAAAATGTGAAGCTTTTAATACGAAATTCCTATGTTTCCCATCTAATTTAGTTACTATTCACGGCAAGCCGTAAACAGCAACAAATGTGCACACAAATCGCAAAAACCGATTTGGCGCTATCACAACTCGGGATTTTGCGCAAAATACGCGCAAAACACCTCGCGGAATAGTGACGTCTGAACAGTAACCTAATTTACAATTCGCCATCAGCTTGATTTGTTTCACAAAACTTCGTTATGGAGAATGCCATTTAATTAAACTGTAACCAGGTATTCCACACAATTCTTAATCAGCCGCAAATAATCTTCACAGGCAAATACTGCTTCATCATGCCCCGGCATCAGATAAATTAATTTACCTTTGCCGTGGTCTTTTTCCCATGCTGCCGGTACTTTTTTCCCATCAAATTCATAATTTGCAAAAATATCGAAATCCTCATATACCTCAAAGTGATAGGGTTCATCGTTAATCCGGAAATCATTGACTCCTTCGGTCAATCGATGCCCTTTCGCCACATTTACTACTATTTCACAATAAGGCGGATGGTCGAGGAACTTTGCACCGTGGACATTCTCAAGGCCTTCGGTTGCTTGAATCGACATTCCGGTATGGATACTCAATATTTTTCCGCCATTATTAATATAATCAAGTAAAGCGGCAGACTGTTCTTTAGTAATTAATTTATTTTCTTTATTATCTTCAACTATCCAGGCATCTACAAAGCAAATTAGTAAATCAAATTCATTCAGTTTTGTAAAATAATCATAATCGTTGGTAAAGGTCAGCTTCTCCTTGCCAAGCACATTATGGATGGGAAATATACAGTGGAGGGGATGATATCTTGCCTCTGTATCACCCATAACTAATATTTTTCTCATAATCATAATCCATTCCTTTCACTGCCTGCAACTTTATCCGGAACGTAGTTCCATTTCCGCAGGCGCAATTTTGCCGTATGAAGAGTCCAAGATAAACAAGTCTGCCCGCAAAGCGGGATTTCGGGTCATTACCCGATATCTTAGATACTCTTCATGCCCTCAACTTTAGTTTCAAATCCTTCTCTGCTTCCCGCTTTTGGTCTTTCTTTGCGATATCATGGCGTTTATCATAAAGTTTTTTACCTTTAGCAAGGCCGATTTCGATTTTGGCGCGGCCATCCTTAAAATAAACTTGCAAAGGCACCAAAGTATAACCTTTTTCGGCAATCCCACTGGCTAACTTACGGATTTCGGATTTATGTAGGAGCAATTTTTTTGCCCGCAGCGGGTCTTTATTAAAAATATTACCCTTTTCATAGGGGCTGACATGCATCCCATACGCAAACATTTCGCCTTTTTCAATCTTAATAAAAGATTCTTTGATACTGCATTTGCCAAGGCGCAGGGATTTAACTTCCGTACCATGAAGGACGAGGCCTGCTTCATATTTTTCTTCAATAAAATAGTCGTGGTAAGCTTTCTTATTATTCGCGACTAATTTCATTCCTTCTTTACCCATAATAATGTTCTCTTCCTGATCCATGATAGCCCACGGGTGCTCCGCACTAACGTGCTCTCGCACTCCTAAAACCACTCGAAATTCACTCTATTCGAGTTACTTTCTCGTGGTTTTGCGGGTTCCAAAGTTATGTGTTATCATGCAAGCACGATTCACATAACCTTTTAACCCTAGGTATCAAACCAATTCAAAATCAATCAATCTACTCCATTTATCGGCGGCTTTGACCCATACCTTTACCGGCTGGCCAAGGCGGTAGCTTAACCCGCTACGGCGGCCGGTGAGGCGCATTGTCCGTTCATCAAAGATATAATAATCACCGGGGATAGTCCGGATATGAACCAGCCCTTCAACCGTATTTGGCAACTCGACATAAAGCCCCCAGGCCGTTATCCCGGAAATTACCCCGTCATATATTTCACCGAGATGGTCTTCCATATATTCAGCTTTTTTGAGCTTGTTAACTTCTCGCTCAGTTTCTTCGGCACGCCGCTCGCGGTCGGACGACTGTTTTGCTACTTCATTCAAAATACCAGCATAATGATTGCGGCGTACTTTTGTCAGCCGGCCTTGTAAATGCTCCTTGATAATGCGATGAATCTGCAAATCAGGATAACGTCTGATCGGCGAAGTAAAATGGCAGTAACAGGGGCTGGCCAAACCAAAGTGGCTGATATCTTCTGCCGAATACTCTGCCCGTCTCATGCTTCGTAATGTCAGACGGCTAATTGTTGCTTCATAAGGTGTGCCCTTAACCTGCTTTAATATTTTCTGGATATCACGGGGATGAATATTTTCCTTTTGCTCTACCGTTTCCCGCTTTGACCGGCTCCGGGTTTTGCTCTTTCCTCTTATCAGCTTCCCTTTTGCCCTGCTGCCCCCCATTTTGTAACCAAAATTCCCCAGCGCAACTTTTAATTGTTCAATTTTATCCGGCTCCGGGTCTTCATGATAGCGGTAAACAAAAGGGGATTTCAATTGATAAAAATGCCCGGCAACCGTTTCATTGGCAAGAAGCATAAATTCTTCAATTATTCGGGTCGCCGTATTGCTTAAATAAGGGAAAATATCATAGGGAAAACCCGTCTCATCAACCAAAATCTTCGTTTCAGGAAATTCGAAATCAATTGCCCCGCGTTTTCTTCTTTTTTTGCGCAAAACCGCCGCTAGTTCTTCCATCAAGATAAACATCGGCCGCAGTTTTTCATATTCCGGCATTGTTTCGGTGTTTTTATCCTCAATAAGTTCAAGTACAACATCGTAAGTCATCCGCCGGTTGACATTAATAACCGATTCGATTATCTCATGTTCCAGTACCTCACCCTTTGGCGAAACCAGCATAATACATGAAAGGGCTAAGCGGTCTTGACCGGCATTAAGCGAGCAAATCCCGTTTGACAAAGCCGGGGGTAACATCGGGATAACCCGGTCAACCAGATAAGTACTGGTTCCACGAAGCCTTGCTTCACGGTCAAGGGCCGAGTTTTCCTTAACATAATGAGTCACGTCGGCGATATGGACAAACAGGCGAAAATTTTCGCCTTCTTTTTTGATGCTGATTGCATCATCCAAATCTTTGGCATCGGCACCGTCAATCGTTACTGTTGTCACCTTGCGCAAATCTCTCCGCCCGGCCATATCATCTTTGGAAACTGTCGCGGCTGCTTTTTCTGCTTCCTGTAAAGTTTCTTCATCGAAAATATAAGACAGGTCAAACGATTTGACAATCGCTAAAACATCCATACCCGGCTCGGTTACATCACGGAGGATTTTGACCCTTTCATCGGGTTTCCGTTCAAATTTCGCTTGGTTTCTCTCCGGGTTTATTTCCGGTTTCCGCTCAAATTTAGCCGGCTTTTTATCCGCTTTAAGATTTTTTTCAGCTCCGGGCGTTTTTTCATTCGTTAGCTTCTTTTCTTTCCCGGCCTTTACCGCACTATATTTTCCCCGCTTGGTAATCTCTATTTTTTCTTCTTGCAAAAGTTCATCCAACACCCTTTTAAGGATGGGACGTTTTTCCGCTTTGACTTGTAATAAAATTGCCAGCTCTCTTTCTTTCATCGGCACATACAAATCTTCACGCATCAGTTTCAAAACTAAATTTTTTCGTTTATTAATATCCATTTTTTTCCTATCTGCTTTTATATGCAATAGAACATAGGCTCTCATTTCGCGGCTCTGCATACAAATCGGGTATGAAGGTTATTTTTTCAGCTTCATGCCCGCTGTGCGAGCCGCGTTTGCCTTCGAAATTTCAGGATTCATTCCTGAAATTGAGTGTTCAAGGCAAAACTTTCATTTCGCGGCTCTGCATACAAATCGGTATGAAGGTTATTTTTTCAGCCTCATGCCCGCTGTGCGAGCCGCGTTTGCCTTCGAAATTTCAGGATTCATTCCTGAAATCGAGTGTTCAAGGCAAAACTTTCATTTCGCGGCTCTGCACATAAAAAGCACTCTTTTTTACAAGAGTGCTTGCTTTCGTTTATTAATCAGAACTTTATATAAAAGTCAGATTAAGGATAACGGTCAGCAGTAAGAAACCGATTGCCAGATACTTGGTGATTTTCACAAGCGTACCTTCCATTGAGCGGCCCTTGTTTTTACCCCAGTATGTTTCGGCGGCACCGCTAATTGAACCCAAACCGGCGGATTTTCCCTCTTGTAATAAAACTAATATAACTAACGCTATACATATTAAGATAAACAATAATGTCAAAATAATTCGTAATACCGTCATATTGACCTCCAAATAATAATCAAGCAGAGTTTATTGTAACATAAGAATAAAGGCTAGGCAAGTACTTTTTTTATTGTTATACTAACGTGAAGAATAATTCTAAGAGATGAAAAAATCATCTCCAAGAATTATTAAAGCTTCATGAGCGAAGAACTGGTAAAAAACCGCCATTCTTCCGGGTATTGGAAGATTAATATGACAAAAACCGATTACATTATCCTGGGGATTATTACTTTTATCTTTACGGTTCTGGTTTTTTACCGGATCGGCAGTTTTTCTGCGCCGGAAACTACATATCTCGCAACCCAGGACGACCGTGATATCGTTCTTGACCTTGGTACAAATATTCATATAAGCCATGCCTATATTTTTTTGGGCCATCTCGACAACCGCACTTTTACCGTTTCCGCTTTTAATATTGAAAGAGATATGTGGGATTTGCTGAATGGCAATATCAACGTCGCTTCGGTTTTCGCCTGGAACCGTATTGAAATAAATCATACACTCCGTTACCTCGGGTTTGTAGCGATGAAAGAGGAAACATATATTAACGAGATGATTATTGTCGCCGATGACGGCAGGATTATCTTGCCGCGTAATGCTTCGGAATATCCCGGACTTTTCGATGAACAGGACAAATTTTCACCGGTATACTCACCGACTTATTTCGGAAGTACCATGTTTGATGAAATTTATCACGGACGCACCGCTTATGAATTTATTCATGGCCTTACAACTTATGAAACTACGCACCCGCCTTTTGGTAAAACAATAATTTCCTGGGGTATCCGCCTTTTTGGCATGAATCCATTCGGCTGGCGCTTCTTTTCTGCTGTTTTCGGTATCCTAATGCTTCCGGTGATTTATGCTTTCGGCAAAACCCTCTTCCGCAATACCCTTGCCGCTGCCAGTGTTACTATCCTACTCGCCGCTGACTGTATGCACTTTACCCTATCACGGATTGCAACGATTGATATTTTTGCCGCTTTTTTCATTCTGCTGATGTTTTATTTGATGCTGCGTTATTTTCAAATCGACCGCCGCGGAAGTCAAAAACTACTATTCACAGCTAAAGCTGCTCATAGTAATAATGCACACAAATCGCAAAGAACACAATCTGGCGCTGACCGCCGTTCCAAGCGAAAGCTTCAGATAATTGTCATCGAATCATGGGTACCGTTAGGGTTATGCGGGATAATAATGGGGCTTGGAATTGCGGCGAAATGGACCGCGATATATGCCGGGGCCGGCCTTGGCCTTATATTCTTTTGGTATTTGATTAACAGCTACCCGGTTAAAGTCCGGCAGCTAATAATCTTCTGTATGACCTTTTTCGGAATCATCCCCTTTTTCATTTATCTGCTGTCCTACCGCCATTTTGTCCCGCATACCCCCACCACGGGCTTAATTCAAATCATCATCGATAATACGGTTGGGATGTTTTCTTATCATGCCGATTTGGTAGCAACTCATTATTATGCAACACCCTTTTATGACTGGCCAACAATGCGGATGCCCTTGCTCTATGCCACTGACCCGGTTAGCGATACGCTGATGAGTTCCGTAAACTGTATGGGAAACCCGGCGATTTGGTGGGTTGGTATCCCCTGTATCCTATTTTGTATTCTTCGATTTTTGTGGAAAAAAGATTTACGCGCCGGTTTTTTAATCGCCGCTTATCTCGCCCAATACCTGCCATGGTTTTTTGTCTCACGGATAACTTTTATTTACCATTATTTTCCGGCGGCACTATTTATGATTCTGATGATTGGATATACTTTGGACAAAATTGCTGCTTTCCGTCCTTGGGGAAACAAAGTTGTTTATGCTTATTTAATCCTGGCTGTCGCCGTTTTCTTCATTTTTTATCCCGTTGTTTCCGGAATCCCCTTTAGCCGTGACTACCAATTCAGTCTCCGCTGGCTGCCGGAGTGGATTCTTGTTTTGTAAAGAATACCGTATCATCGTCTGCCGGTACAAATCTAACCCGACAAAGATTATCAGAATTAATTGCAAAATCGCATGATGAAGCGGCGGCATACTTTCCCGGCCAAACAAAAATAGCATATAAGACATCAGTGAACTGGTAATCAACCCGATTGCAACCGGAATTTTCCGCGGCCGGAGAACCGCATATACAACCGCAAGGACATCAATCAAAATTCCATACCGCTCATGCATATATGGCAAACCATATAATAACAAACACAGGCTAAACAAGGCCGTTGTTATCATCATGTTTGCATTCATCCGGACATTTTTTACATATATAAAATAAGCCAAAGCCCCTAACGCAAGTAACGTCGTTAATAAGCCCGCCCGGCCAAGTTCGGCGATTTGCGGTTCAAGCAAATAAGTCTGGCCGAAAAAGGCATAAATATTCGGATAATTGAGGGTCAGCCATGGATAATAAGCATCGGCTTGTTTCAGATAAACACCAATCGAGTTCCAGATATCACGACCCAGAATAATACCCGGGACTGTAAACAGCAAATAGGGGATTGGCAGGGGTAAAAAATGAAGCAGCTTCACCTCACAGCGCTGCCCATTCTTAGTCACATATGGGCGCAGCCACATGATAATATAAAACGGCAGGATAAATAACGCCTGTAACTTAAACGCAAACGCCACCGCGGTAAGCCACATCGCCCGCTCAGTGCTACCCCGGCAATAATAACAAAGGCCAAGCAGGATAAAAGCCGCATAAATCATGTCACACTGCCCCCAATAGGCACTATTTAAAATCCCGGTCGGCATCATCAAAAAAGCACACATTCCGATAACCGCCCGGCGGGAACTTTCCGTCAGGACAAAAATCAATGAAAATATCGCAAGAGCGGCGACATAATCGAAAAAAACCGATACTGCTTTGATTGAATAAAGCGGGTCAACATTCAGATAAGATAAAAAACTCATGATAATCATATAAGCCGATGAATAATTCGATACTTCATAACCGAGGGAAGAAAGGCCGCCAAGTTCACGGATCCGGTTCATCCACGGCCCGAGAAAACCGACATAGTCGCCGGAGACCATCGGAAAAAGGGCAATGCGAGCATTTAAAGACAAAATGACAACACAAAAAACAAAGGCAAGGTCAATCATCTTTATCCTAATTTTCCCGAAATGGATTTGATAATTTAAGAATTTGTCGATTTTACGCATGGTTTATTATAGCATAAGCATTCTGCTATACAATGTTCTATTAATTATTTTTCGTTTTTTCATCCTCTAATATTTCCTTAATTTGTTCGGCATATATAGGTAACTCATCAGCAGCATAAATCCAAATATCAGACATTCTAAGAGTAAAATAACCGTGAGCGGTCACATCTCTTAATCCAGCCAAGTCTTTCCACGGAATTTTTTTGTTTCTTTCGCGAAAATCATCAGTCAAGTTCTTTATCAGCTCGCCGATATTAATGAGTGTCATGCAAACTGCCCGCATTTTTTCATCATTAACTAAAAATACCGTTTCGTCAATTCCATTCAATAGTTTTGCTACTATTTCGGCTTCATCTACAATTTTTTCCAAGATTTTTTGATTACGATTTGTCATATAATATCCACTTGTTTTCCTATTTCAATAATCGACGATTGCGGAAGCGGCGCATGAATAACATCAACAGGTTTTAAAAGTTGTTCTTCCAAAAACCTTTTTAACCGAATAATAGTTAAAATGGAAACGGCAGGTTGTTCAAATTCGACAAGCAAATCTAGATCACTATCTTCGGTTGCTTTTTGTTCAGCATATGAACCAAAATAGGTCGCTTTCGTTAATCGAAATTCGTGTGCGGCATTTTTAACAGCGTTCACAATGTTTTCATGTGTTAGCATTAATCAAACCTCATTCACCTACATTTGTTAATTACGAAAAAAGATAATTAATCAAATACTCTCTTGATAAAAACATTATATCCGAATCAGATAAAATTAACAAGGATAATCTTTTAGTGCATTCTTAAAAACTAATCCCCAATAAATTCAACAACGGGTACAAAATAAGCGGGACAAAAATCGCCGGGACATAATTCATAACCCGGAGTTTAGTGATTCCCATCATATTAAGTGCCAAACCGATGATAATAACCGAACCAACGCAAGTCATTTCGGCAATCACGATATCGGTTAGAAAAGGGGCAATCCACTGCGAAAGCAGGGTGATAGAACCCTGATATACCAAAACAAGCCCGGCGGAAAACACCACCCCAATACCAAGAGTTGAAGCAAAAATGGCGGCGGCAACAAAGTCGAGCATCGATTTATTAAAAAGAATTTCATAACTTCCGGTTAAACCGCTTTGCAGCGGGCCGACAATCGCTAATGCCCCAACACAAAAAAGTAGGCTTGAGGTAACGAAACCTTCGGCAATCGAAATTGAACCGTCATTTTTGGAAAACTGTTTTTCTAAAAAATCACCTAAGCGGTTTATTCTTTTATCTAAATCGATAACTTCGCCGATGATAGTCCCAACAACGATAGAGAGGATTAAGATAAGTGAATTATTGCCTTTAAGTGAACCGGAAATGCCTAGGAAAAGGGTACATAAACCCAAACCTTTCATTAAGGTATCAGTTAATTTCGCCGGCAAGCCTTTTTTTAACGACATGCCAATCAAAGCGCCGGCGATAACAGCTATGGTATTGACGATAGTTCCGAGCATGGATGCTTCCTTTGATTATTCAATACTAATTATCCCTTAACCAAAAGTGACACGCCTGTCATTTCAATAGGTTGCTCTGCGCCCATCATCGCGATAAGGGTCGGTACTATATCAGCGAGACAGCCGCCTTCGCGCAGGGTGTAGGCAGGGTCATAATTTACCAATATGAAAGGAACCGGGTTGGTGGTGTGGGCGGTGAACGGTTCACCGGTTTCGTAATCAACCATCAGTTCGGCATTTCCGTGGTCGGCACAAATAAACATCGCCCCATCTGCTTCACGGACAGCGGAAACTACTTTGCCAATACATTCGTCAACCACTTCAATCGCTTTGATTGCGGCAACTTCAACTCCGGTATGACCGACCATATCGGGATTGGCAAAGTTAACGATAATAACATCAAAGTCATCCGATTTTATCGCTTCAAGTAAGCGGTCACAAACTTCGTAAGCACTCATTTGCGGTTTTAAATCATAGGTCGGGACATCTTTTGGTGAATTGACAAGTGTCCTGATTTCACCGGGATTCGGGACTTCAACACCACCGTTAAAGAAGAAAGTAACATGGGCATATTTTTCGGTTTCGGCAATACGGGCCTGGGTTTTGCCCCCGGCGGCAAGCCATTCACCGAAAGTATTAGTGATACTTATTTTGTCAAAGGCTACTTCTTTGTTCGGAATCGTCGGGTCATAGTCAGCAAAACAAACATAGGTAGTATCTATCCGTTTATCACGTGCAAAACCTTTAAAATCATCATCACAGAATGCCCGGGTGATTTCGCGGGCACGGTCGGGGCGGAAATTATAAAAAATAACCGCATCTTTATCTTCGATTACCGCAACCGGACGGCCATCTTTCAGAATAACGGTTGGAATCATAAATTCATCAGTTTTTCCATCATCATAAGAAGCCTGAATCGCGGCCGGGGCAGTTTCAGCCGTTGGGCCTTCGGCTTTGGTTAAGGTATCGTAAGCAACTTTGACCCGGTCATAATTGTTGTCCCGGTCCATCGCATAATAACGCCCCATCACACTTGCGACTTCACCGACACCGATTTCTTTCATCTTTGCTTCAAGTTCCTCGACATAGTGCTTGCCGCTGGAAGGGGGGGTATCGCGCCCGTCAAGGAAACAATGGACATAAACTTTATTAAGCCCGTTTCTTTTTGCAAGCTCGAGCAGGCCATAAATATGGGTATTATGACTATGAACGCCGCCGTCGGAAACAAGGCCGTATAAGTGAAGTGCCGAATTGTTTTGCTTGCAATTGTCAATCGCCTTTAAAAGCACCGGGTTTTCAAAAAAAGTCCCGTCCTGGATTTCTTTGGTAATGCGGGTCAGTTCCTGATAAACTATCCGCCCGGCCCCGATATTTAAGTGGCCGACTTCAGAATTGCCCATCTGCCCTTCCGGCAGGCCGACAGCCATACCGCTTGCGTTCCCTTTCACAAAGGGGCAGGCCGCCATCAGCCCGTCCATCACAGGGGTATTTGCCAAAGCAATAGCGTTGTGTTCTTTTCTTTCATTAAGGCCGTAGCCGTCGAGAATCATCAGTACGATAGGTTTTTTCATGGTATTCCCTTCTTGTAATTTATTATGAGGCCAAAATTTTTTTTGACCTCAACATCATAACATACCAATGTTCTTAAAGCAACTCCGGGAACTCTATTTCCGCGCGGACAATCTATATAATAGTTACTATTCACGGCTAATATTGTTTAAGCAGTCAGGCAATAAATACTATCCGTTGCCACGGCCTAATTTGATGTAAAATAAAAATTTTCTTTTGGGAAGAAGGCGGCCTAATGCAACTCCTAGTTATTTCTGCCTTCCTTGCTTATTTAATTAATTGGCTGTGAATAGTAACATATAATCCTAAGCTAAGCCTTTCTGCCTTTTTTTCTCCTCATACATCGCTTCATCTGCCCGTTTGAATACATCACGCATACTTTCATCAACCCCTTTTATAAATGTCGCCGCACCGCAAGCGCAACTAAATAACTGAGTTTTGTATGCTACTCTTCTTTCGTCACGCAAAGACTGCATAATCCGCCTGATATCGCTTTCTCTTTTTCCGGCAATGATTGAGGCAAACTCATCACCGCCGATACGGTACAAGGGAAGCCCCGCACCCAAATTTTCGTAGATTAAGTCAGCCGTATTTTTTAGATATGTATCACCCGCTTCGTGCCCTTGATTATCGTTGATTGTTTTTAAATTATTAACGTCACAAATAATCAGCGTGACATTAGTACCTTGCTCTGCCAAATCACCGCATTTCCGCAAGTAATGCTCAAAAGCCATCCGGTTTTCGTAACCGGTCAGCAAATCCGTATACGCAAGTTTTTTGTAAGTTGATTCGGTGACCCGGCTCATTGACACATAAGCGATAACCGAAATCAAAACGAATAATGCCGCCGACAAACCAAGGCTGTACAAACCTGCCTGCCGGTGAGATAAATAAATAATGTTTGCATCAAATTCCATGCAGACTACCCCGATAAGCATATGTTCCTGATTATTGACCGGCCAGAATATCGTATATACGGCCCCGGTATCCGTGTGATAAATCCCTTCCCCCATGACCGCGACACCTTCACGCAGACTTAACTTAAGGTCGGCTTCAAGTTGCCCGGCCGGAAGATAACCGGCACCCCCGCCGCCGGATAGCGCCCTCAAGGTTGTAATAATTGCGCCCGCCTC
>Ga0131853_10018122_pt1 | contig 12813 bp, 11 predicted proteins | sample TergutLab28metaG_FD_92764 | JGI IMG/M metagenome (GOLD analysis project Ga0131853, IMG submission 92764) | Labiotermes labralis P1 segment gut microbial communities from Petit-Saut dam, French Guiana - Lab288 P1 (version 2) (version 2) | ecosystem: Host-associated > Arthropoda: Insects >...
AGGGTCTGAAAAACCAAAGACACCTGCGCCAAGTCGTTGAGCTGCCGCCTGGAAAGAAAAGTTTGTTCGAGTGCTTGGTTCGTAAAACATTGAAGCAAGTATTTTTCCGCTACAGGAGTTTGCGTACACTCCCGGTCGTTCAATAATATCGCAACATCGGGCATAAAGCGCATCCCACCACGACCTTGACATATCTTCAACATTTACCATTTTTCGAATTGTTGGCATATCGTGCCCTCCAGATTTAGAAGCTTTGCGCTATTTTATCACACAGAGTTGCTTTTTTTCAAGAGCAACATGGAGAGCAATATGGCTAGCCAAGCTTTTTGGTGAGGAGCAAATATTCGCAAAAGACCTTCATACCCCATGTGCTGTAAATCTCTATATTTCTGCCTTCGCCTCTGAGGAAATAGGTGTAGAATATACGCTTTTCATTCATGCTCTTCATCATTTCGTGAAACAAAACACTTCCTACCCCTGTTCCTTGTTCAGTAGGGCTTACTCCGAAAGGACCAAAGCGTTCGCACGTTCCATCAATTCCTCGTGCTGTAAAGCCTACGACTTTTTGTTCAGGGTTTTTCGCTATAATTAATGTGTCTTCGGCTCGGTCAGATGCAATAGTTGCACGTATAGTATTTAACCAGTCGGGAAAATATTCTTTCATAAAATCAAATAATGGAATGGAATCTTTTAGTGAAAAGGGTTTAAAGGTATAGCCGATTTCTTCGAGATTCTTTTTTTTCTGAGTGTATTTTGCGGGGACAGTGTAGCCTCGCAAAGACATATCCATGGACACACAGCTCCCTGTTTCTACATAACCAAGGGCTTTAAAAAACATGACACCTGCTTCGTAAGCGTCTTTATTAACGCCCGGGAAGAAGTAGTTGTCGGGATTGGCGCCTAAATCTATACTTTCCACACCACTTTCAGCAAATTTTTCTTCCAGCGTGCTAAGTAATGTTTTACCGATGCCGCTGCGTCGATAATTTTGATGCACAGCCATAGCCGCTACCCATGCTTTAGGCTCACTTTTGACCATCACGCCATAGATAAAGCCGAGGAGCTTTTCACCGTCTACAGCCAGAATAAATAACTCGGGGTCAAAATTCACGTCACAAACCACTCGCTTGTAAAAAGTCCTTTCGTCAACAGTATCATTGTGCAGACAATCATTCCACAACTCGATTACGGCTACATCGTCCTTTTCAGAATATTTTCTAAGTATCATCACATGTATCTCCTTTTATAGTATATAGAGTGCTCGAACTTAAAATAGTAATGGAAGGCAGAACGTTACAGTTCAGGCGGCACTCGGCAATTTATAGTATTTATCTCCAACAATGCTCGCAAACACTTCGTGTTATATGAAATTCATAGTATGTGATGTGTTCGCCCAGCATTGGTCGACAAACACTACAAATTGCCGAGTGCCGCCTGAACTGTAACGGCAGAATTTCTTCATGATAACGAAATCATATTTCGGCTTGACATATGCAATGAAAATGGCATAAACTGGCATAAGAATAGTGAAAGGCTCATTATCATGATGGTAGATAAGGTTAATCCGCTAGAAAATGAAAAGATTTCATACGCAATTGTGCGACAGTTTGTGCATATGATTAAGGAAGGGGATCTTAAAGCAGGCGATCGGTTGCCTCCTGAAAGAGATCTCACAAAGCACCTTGGCGTTTCACGAGCATCGCTCAGAGAGGCTCTTTCGGCGTTGTCGGTTATCGGAGTTTTAAAATCAAGCCATGGGGCGGGCACGTATATCGGCGATTTTAATCTTTCGGAGTTCATTGATATAATTGCGCCTTTGCTTATTCAAAACGACAAAATGGAAGAAGATATGCTGGACTTTAGGCGTATGTTGGAGCTTGACGCGCTTAGGCTCACTTTTGAAAGTAAGTCAAAGGACACATCGGTTCTGCGTCGGCAAATCGACATTATGAAGAAAGCTCTTGAAACAGAAGATATTGACATGAGTGTTCAGGCGGATATTAATTTTCACAAACATTTCTTCGCTATGTCGGGCAATCATGTTTTGCAACAAGTATACAAGTATGTGCGTATCATAATGGAAAAGTCGGTGTCGTCTAACGTTTCGAAAATCATTAGAAAAGATGATAATATAGTTATACTATATAATCAGCACAAGGCTCTTTGCTATTATATCGAGAACAATCAAGCGGAAAATGCCGAAGCTTTGCTCAGAGAGCATTTAGACTTTGTTAAGACTGTTAATTAGTGTTACGGAAAGACTAAACTAAGCGCTTTCAGAGACAACTTTTCCGGGGTTCATTATACCCACAGGGTCAAATGTGTCTTTTATATTTTTCATGAGTCTCATTTGTACGGAACCAAGACTTTTTGCCAGATATCTTCGTTTTGCATGCCCGATGCCATGTTCGCCCGATACTAAGCCTCCCATTTCATGAGCTTTTGCATATAGTGCGTCCATCACGGCAAGTACGGTTCGCTGCCAAGTGTCATCATCCAGATTATCTTTGCAAACATAGATATGCAAATTGCCGTCACCGGCATGCCCGAAGCTTCTTATACGAACTTGGTGTGCAACTTCAAGCTCCTTTGTAAACTTAACAAATGGGGCGACTTTGTCTATTCTGAGAACGACATCGCACTCGTCCATAGATGGGGTGGAACTCTTTATTGCTTCCAAAAAGGCACCCCGCGATCCCCACAAACCGTCTTGACGGTCATCTGTGTCAGATATAAATACATCCAAAGCTCCGTGTTCCATGCAGATGTCCGCGGCAGTATCTAAAATAGACTCTAAAGATTCTTTTGAGTTCCCAAAATATGAAACGATCAGATAGGCTTCGGCAGTAGAATGTGGGAACGGTTTTCCCAAATATCGTTCAGCCTCAAGTAAAACTGCTTTTTCGGCAAACTCCAGTGTTATTGGAGTTGTTTTTAAAAGTGAGGGGACACAGCAAACACAATGGTTTATATCATCAAAAGGAACAAGAAGGGACACGAACTTTTTAGGTAAAGGTAAAACCTTTAGAATTAACTTTGTAATTACTCCAAGACTTCCCTCGGAGCCTATCATCAAGTGCATGAGACTGTATCCGGAGCTGTTTTTGAGAGTTTCTCCACCTAACATTAAAATCTCGCCATTTGCCAGAACAACCTCTATTCCCTTTATATAGTCACGAGTGACGCCAAGAGCAACAGCGCGCATACCACCAGCGTTTGTCATTGCGTTGCCACCAACGGTTGCAGTTTTTTCGCCCGGATCGGGAGGGTAGAGCAATTCTTGTGTGCTCAAATATTCGTTTAGTTGGGAAAGCAATACTCCGCTTTCGACAGTTATAGTCAAAGCGTCTTTATTTAAATCCAGTATTTTGTTCATCTTGCTAAGAGACAGTAGAATACCTCCATAAAGAGCAACGCATCCCCCGCAAAGACCCGTGCCGGATCCTCTCGGCGTGACAGGGAGCTTCCTGTTGTTTGCGTACTGCATTATATTTGAAACTTCGAGAGTACTTATCGGTTCTAATACAACATCAGGGGCAAAACGTCCGTATTCCGGCATTTCGTCATGCAAAAAATCTTCGTGAATATCGGTGCCTGTAAGCACTCTGTCAAATGAGAGAATACTTTCAAAATAAAGAATATCCTCTGATGATATTTTGTTGAAAATCATATGGTGCTAACTCCTCTTTCAGAAACGGGCTTAGATTAGTTTTTAAAGATACATTGCTTTTGTTGTGGAGAAACTAAGGCCACGCCTCAGTTTCGGTGAAGAGCCATCAAGGCTGCGCCTTTTGCAGCGTCTGCTTTAGGCTCGCAAACAAGAAACCGCTCCGGAAGGCTCTTGTCGAGAACTGTGCGAAACATTCTACCTTTCTCAACGGCGCCACCCATTAAAACGGTATCTATCGAAGCCACAGCTAACTTATCTGCAGTGGTTGACAGCAATGCAACTACGGAGTCTGCTGCTATCTTCAGAATTTCTATGGAAGGCTCATCACCCATCTTTGAGGCCTCATCACATAATGCAGCCAGTGCGGCAATTTCTTTTTTTCCGGTTTCTTTAGCATAGGCTTTAGTGATAAGCTCGGGGATATTGTTAATATTCCAAAGATCGAATAATTTTTCTGCGAGCACGGTAGCCTTTGCTCTGCCGTCAAATGCCTTTACAACAGCTTTCAAAACATCCCTGCCTATGGCATATCCACTGCCTTCATCATCAAACCTATGACCCCAACCTCCGCAGCGGTGAAAGGCTCCGGTCTCATTCATTCCATAGCAGACTGTGCCTGTGCCTGAAATTAACACGATGCCTGAAGCGCCTGAAAATGCGCCATAAAAAGCCGTTTCAAAGTCGGAAACGAGGTCGTAAGGGGCATGAAATCCTCCGGCTTCCAAACTTTGTGTCCATATATTGCGTGTATCCTTTCCGCTGGCTCCCGCACCGCCTATGCAAAGCCGCCTGAACGCTGCTAGTCCTCCCGGAAGAGTAGACATGTGGCTAAGTGCATCTTTAATTGTTTGCCCTATTTTTTGCGGCGAATTGCCATGGGCGTTGAGAGGGCCTGCTTTTACTCGAAGAACAGTTTCCCTGTTTTCATTAATGCACTCGATTGTGGTGGATGTTGCCCCACCGTCCCAACCTGCAAAATATACTGTACTCACAATAACCTCGCATTTAAAATATTTTGATTATACTGTTTTTTGTAACAGAAGTTTTCATGGGGATTTTAAACGTTGTTTTTCTTGTCGGCTTCATCTGAGAGCTCAGAAAGCCATTGCTCGCCTAACATAAGAGCTCTGGGTAAATGAAAGAAACCTTTCCACTTTCCGCCTTTTAAAGTAGATGTGGGATTGCCTTGGCGGTCAAGATATCCGAACCATTCCCCACCATTTTTTTTGTCCGAGAAGTGTTTAAAGCTATAATCACATAATTTAACAAACCACTCCCAATGAGCTTCGCTCTTTGTTAATTTATAGGCAAGCAACATGGCGAGTATAGCTTCTGCGTGAACCCACCAAAGCTTCATGGATGACTCCAATTTTTCGGTAGGATATCCCATGTAGTCTTGGTAATAGAAAATACCGCCGTATTCCTTATCCCAACCACTGTCAATGCTCCAAAGCATAGCCTCTGCACAGTCGTTTACCATTTCGGTATAACCGCGGCTGTTTGCAGCATCCATAATGAGCCATAATGTTTCGAGAGCGTGCCCTGGATTGAGGAGGCGTCCTTCCATTACTTCGAAATTTTTACGGCCATCAGGTAAAACTCGTTCAAAAACGCATTTGAGTTCTTTATCGACATGAAGATTCCAAAATGTATCCAGTGTGCTCTGTACTATGGGTTCAACGATTTCGTCCGCAAGATAACCTGAAAGCTCACGAGCTATAGTCATTTGAATCATGGGAAAGGACATTGCACAAAATGCTCTGGAACCTTGCACTTTCTTTTCCCATATGCCTTTTGGTGAATCCTTACGCTCGTTTATTTTTTTATATAAGCGAAGCGCCTCTTCCTTTGCCCATGTGTCGCCTGAAATGCGAGAATAAGCGGCATATCCCATACATAAAAAACAATCAGAATAGATGTTGTATGGATGTACAAGAGGTTTGCCCGAACGTTCGAGGGCGAAAAATGTATCTCCATTTTGAGAAGAGCCGAATTTGCGCATAAATGAAACTCCGTGTCGGGCGGCGTCCATCCACTCATCTTTTAATCCGTATTGCTCACAGAGCGTGGAAAACATCCACATTTCGCGCCCTTGCATCCATGCGAACTTGTCGGTATCAAACACAGTGCCATCGCGCTCCAAACAAGAAAAGTAGCCGCCATAGTCACTATCTATAGAGTGATTTAGCCAAAAAGGTACAACAGATTCAAATAGTTCTTCCGAGAAAAGACGTTGATATGATAAAAACTTGTTCACGTAATACTCCTTATTGCTCAATTCTTTATTTTATAGCACCTGATGTCATACCCTTAATGAAATACTTTGACATCAGCAAGTAGAGAATCAAAACAGGCACAATAGCTATGCTTACTCCTGTAAACATCAAATCCCAACGAGTTCCATACTGACCAATGAAAGTGGTGAGACCTAAAGGTAATGTCATAAATGAATTGGTGCGTAGGAAAATGAGAGGGAAGAAAAAGTCGTTCCAAATGGGCACCGCATTGAATATTGTGACCAGGGCGACAGATGGCATAGCAATAGGCATTACTATTTGGGCATATATACGTACTTCACTGGCTCCATCGATTTGAGCGGCTTGTAACAGAGACTGGGGTATAGTTCTCATAAAGCCTGCAAGAATAAACACTGTCGAAGGTAGACCCATTGCAATAAATATCAGTATGACTGCAGCAGGTGTATCGTATAAATCCATGCCGACAATTAGCTGGAAGAGTGGAATGATAGCAGCTCTGAGCGGCAACATAATTCCGCTTAGGAATAATAGGTATAGGAATGTGCTGCCCTTGAACTTGAAACGAGTTATTCCGTAGGCTGCCATTGAGCCAAGCAAGACTACAAAAATCATAGCAAGGCCTGTAATCCAAATGCTGTTTGTAAAGTAGAGAGAAAATCCTCGGTCTACCCAAACACTTATATAATTAGTAAAGTCGAACTGCTGTGGCAATGCAAAGGGTGTCGTTAGGATTTCACGAGTACTCTTAAAAGAGCTCATAATCATATTAAAGAGAGGGTATAAAATCAGTAAAATATAGCCTATTAACATCACTTGTAAAAGTATGATGAAAAATTTCTTGAGTGGGCTTGAACCTTTCCAACGTAACAACATTACATCTCAACCTCCTTTGACCTGGTTATCCATATAGAAAGCAAGGAAATAGCGAAAGTGGCAACATAGATTAAAACAGCTATTGCAGACCCAACTCCTATAACGGGAGCTCCTGAGTCCACACCACCAAAGGCTGTGCGATAAAACAAGGTTCCAAGTGTGTCGGTTGAGAAATTGGGAGGACCTTCTAAACCGGCCATGCTAAAGACTTGCTCAAATACATTCAAGGAGCCGATAATGGTTAAAACAGTAATTACAGTTACAGCAGGTATCATCAATGGGAAGAGAACTTTCCAAAAAGATTGCCACTCGTTGGCACCGTCCAGCATAGCAGACTCTACAATTTCTTCATCAATAGCATCACATGCAGTCATGAATACCAGTGACGGAAAACCTACCCAGCGCCAAATGTTAACAGCAATTATAGAGAATGTTGCAATCTGTGCATCGCCGAGCCATGCACGAGTCATATCAGATTGGCCGAACATTATCAGAGCTGCGTTTAAAAGACCTTCGGGGCGCAGATACAAGCGCCATAAAAAACCTACAGCGACCATTGAAAACAATACAGGGATGAAAAGCAATCGACGATAAAGCTTACCTCCTCTAAGTTGCCTGCTTAAAGCATATCCAAAAAGCAATCCCAGGGTATTTTGAATAAGCATTGAGGATAAAAGCCAGCGCATATTATTACCTAATGCATTACTGAGTCTATCCCAGAACGGAAATGTCGTGAAAAGTCGCCTGAAATTCTCCAGACCAACAAAATCTTCACGAATCATATGAGTCCAACTATACATACTATTACTCAAAGACATGAATAAAGGTAAAAGAATGAAAATCGCAACAATAGCTAGTCCCGGGGCAACAAAAAAAGTTATCCATCCGTATTTGATCAAAGCTTTTTTCCGTTTTGAAGCTTTTTGTTTCGCCATAGTTTGCATGGTGGTTACAACAGGTTCCATATTTGCTATCTCCTCGCACAATTAAGTGGGAAAGATGAAGGGGCGAGGTATACCCCTTCATCATTCTCGAAAAAACGTCTAACGTTTAAAGCTTACTGGAATGGTTCAAACCATTCGGCAACACCTCGTTGCACTTCTGCAGCAACTTCCGCAGCCGTCATATCGCCAACCATCATTGCTTGAACAGCAGCTTGGAACAAAGAAGAGCCTGTGGGCTGTTCAAATCTGAATCCTACCAACAGAAGATAAGGTGTAGAGTTTTCTTGAAGCTCTATGACACGTGCAATAAAGGGGTTTGCGGCGACATCAACGCCGGGAACAGATGTTATCATTGCAAGTTGGTCTACAACAGCTTGGCCAAACTCTTGAGAAGCGAAGAATCTCAGCAACTCGAGTGATGCGTCAAGCTGTGATGTATTTGCATTGATAGAAAAGTTCATATCAGCCCAAGATGAAACATATGCGGGATCACTTGCGCTGTCGCCCGGTGTTGCAAAGATATTGAAGTTTATGTCAGGGTTAAGATCTGCAAATGTACCGGCTTCAAATGAGCCGCCTATGAAGTGTGCACTGATACCGTTTGCAAAGGAAATTTGCATATCTGTGTAAGCTACACCTTCAAATTGATTCGGCATGTAAGGTGCAAGCTCGTTTAACCTGTCAACTGCGGCTATGAATGCAGGGTCTTCAAAGGTTGTTTCGCCGGACATTATTCTGTCAAAGAAGTCATTGGCACCGTAGAAAGTCGGGCCGATTGCACCAAGCATTAGTTCGCCGATCCAGCCCTCAAGTGTGCCGTTTGCAATTCCAACATATCCGGCATCTTGAGTTGCTCTGAGATTTGACAAAAATTCCTCCCAAGTGGTGGGGATTGACAAACCGAGTTCTTCATAGATATCTGTATTATAGAAGATAAACACAGCTTGGCTGACTGCAGGAACGCCGTAAATGTTTCCTGTGGCAGCAGCAATAGCAGCATTCAGGCTTTGTTGGTCAAACGTTGCTAACTCTTCAGGCAATAAATCGTCCAAAGGCATCATGAATCCCGATTCAGCAAAAACAGCGATACCGCCATAAGGGCGGCTCATGAATACGTCCGGACCGCCGCCGCCGGCAAGAGCAGCTGTGAGCATGGTGTTGTAATCAGTACTTCTAATCGCATTTTGGTTTACACGAATGTTAGGGTTCCGGGATTCAAAGATATCTATCATTCTGTTGTAAAACTCTACGTCCTCGACACGCCACGTCCAGAAATCAAGCGTAACGATTTCACCGGGATCTTCGGGAGGTGTGGCGGGTTCCTCTTGATTTGCATTGTCATCTTGAGTTGTTTCAGAAGCATCATCACTTGGAGTCTGCGGCTGAGTTGTTGTGGGGGACGCACAAGCAACAAGCAAGAGTGTTGCTGTGAGCAATAGGCATATAAGCGTTGCTACTTTTTTTAGTTTTAACATTTTTATTTCCTCCATAATAGTTTAAATTTAATGTGGGTGCGCTTTCGCATTGTTTGATCGACCTAGTCATAGATTGCTTATTCCGGGCGCCGCCCCCTTTCGTGAACTTGTTAATAGTCAAAAGATATATTTAAATTAGTTTAGTGCTTTTTTGAGAATTCCGTTGTTTTTTTCAAGAAGCGCATCTGCATCGCTTTGATTTAATCCTTTCGTGATCATAACGGCAGCAACTTTTACGTCATACCCCGAAGATAAAAAATACTTCTTCGCTTGTTCTTCGCTACAACCTGTTACCTCACATATGATACGCTCTGCGCGCTTGATGAGTTTAGAGTTAGTCGGACGTAAGTCAACCATTAAATTTCCGTATACTTTTCCAAGCTTGACCATTGTGCCTGTTGAGACCATATTTAATGCCATTTTTTGCGCTGTGCCTGCTTTCATTCTCGTTGAACCTGTTATTGCCTCCGGTCCTGTTTCCAGCACAATGGCTACATTAGCAAGCTTTTCTATCGGCGAATTACGACTACAAACAATACATGCTGTTTCTGCATTTAGAGTTTTTGCGTATTTTAGTCCTCCAATAACATAAGGAGTTCTTCCGCTGGCAGCAATGCCTATTAACATATCTTTTTTTGTAAAATTAAGAGATTTGAGATCTGTGACTCCGAATGCTTCGTGATCTTCTGCACCTTCAGAGCTTTTGCGTAGAGCCCCGTCTCCGCCTGCAATAATCCCTACGAAAAAATCTTCAGGGACATTGTATGTGGGCGGACATTCGGAAGCGTCAAGGACACCGAGCCTACCGGAAGTGCCGCAACCCATATATATTATACGTCCGCCGTTTCGAATTGTTTTCTCGGCCGCATCAACACAAAGAGCGATATTGTCGATTTCTTTTTCAACAGAGTGAGCAACGGTTTTGTCTTCGTCATTTATTATTTGAAGTATTTTTGAAGAGTCAACCTCATCTATATTAATGCTTCTCGCATTTCTCAGCTCAGTATCGGGTAAATATGTTTTTTCTATCATACAAAAACTCATTCCTTTCAATTGCGATATTGTCTAGTTTGCAGTTCGGCTTTTGTCATTGCCGATTTTGGATTGAACGTTTCCTTTAATACGTTCAATCAGTGAAGGCACAACTTCGAAAACATCGCCAACGGCGGCATAGTTTGCAATCTTCATGATAGGCGCTTCTGCATTAGTGTTAATTGCAAATATGTGCTCAGAAGCTTTCATCCCTGCGACAAACTGTACAGCTCCGGATATTCCGCAGGTAATAATAAGTTTTGGGCGAACGGTTCGGCCTGAAAGACCGATTTGCATAGTGTGGTCAGCAAGGCCTGCTTCGATTACAGGGCGGGAAGCGGCAACTCGACCACCTAAAAGTTCTGCAAGGTCATAGAGCATATCCATTTCACGAACATTTTTGAATGCATTTCCTGCAACGATAAGGCATGAAGCTTGTTCGATACTCTTAACGACAGGTTTCTTTCGGACGTTTGAGAGATTTATTCCGGATTGCAACATAGTAGAATTAACAGGCATGTTTAAAACAGTGCCGAAAGGCTTCACTTTCTGAGGCAAGTCGAGTACGTTTGGACGAACAGTGGCAAATTGCGGGCGGTGCTTTGTTGTCACAATTTGAGCCATTACGTTTCCGCCGAAGGCAGGTCTGGTTTGCACTAGGTCTGTATTCTTTCGCATTGTGAGCCCTGTACAGTCGGCAGTCAGTCCTGTCTGACATCTTGTAGCTACTCTTGGAGCCAGGCTGCGTCCTATGGATGTACCTCCGACCAAAACTGCTGTTGGGTTTGACTGCTTAACGCAATCGGCAAAAACATTTGTATATGTGTCAGACCTATAATGCTCGAGGTCTGCATGAAGATAAGCAAAAATAGTGTGTGTCCCATAGTCAAGCAGGTCGTCGGCACTTTTCTTATCTAACTCACTTCCGATATAGAGGCATTTTACTTGTTGATTGACGCACTTCGCCAATTCTCGAGCTTTTCCGATAAGCTCAAATGTCACGGGACTGATTTTCCCATCTACGTGTTCGGCATAAATCAATATGTCTTTGTACTCAGCTTTGTTGAGTGTTTGTGGAAGCGCTGCGTCCTTGCCTATTGCGCCGCATTTACACACAGTCATGCAAAGATTGCAACCCTTGCATGCAACATTAATATTAAATTTTTCGTCCTTATCGATTGCGCCGAAGGGGCAAGCTGTTACGCAAAGTCCACAACGGTCACATAAATTTTGATTTATGCTAATCATTCAAAGATTCTCCTGAAGTAATTTCAAGTTTTTTAAGCTATCAAAAATTTGAGAAGCAACACGTTCATTGTTACCCACAAACTGTAAAGCGACTTCGCTAATTTCGGGCGGGAACAACTTTTCTACTTGTGTGGGGGAACCTGTCAAACCATATCTTTGAGGGTCTTTATCAGCTAGGTCGGAAAGTGATAATTTTGTAATTGGGTGATCCCTAAATTTTCTCTTTCTAATGTATGAGGGTAAGCGAGGACGATAAATACCCTTTTCAACGGTAATGAGGCATGGTAACTTTATCGTTGCGTCGGCAATGAAGCTTCCCATGTCTTGTTCAACGCTGATTTCTGAATCTTCGATATGTAGAACGTTGTTTACCCAACTTACGTGAGGAATATTCAAGCATTCAGCTAATGCCGGGCCTACTTGAGCTGTATCGCCATCAGTGGTTTGGCGACCGCATATAATTAAGTCAAAAGTACCCACCGCTAAGATGGCTTCAGAGAGAGCGAAACTTGTTGCCAGCACGTCAGCACCTGCAAAAACAATATCAGTGAGCAAAATAGCTTGATCTACACCGAAGCCGAAGGATTCTTTGAGGATGTCTTTACTAAAAGGCGCTCCCATAGTGATTGCTGTGACACTTCCTGCGGTTTGCTCTTTTATGCGCATAGCAGTTTCCAGGGCATATTCGTCATATGGATTCAACTTTGAATCGCTCGCTGAGCGCTGCAACACACCTGTTTTGGGATCTACTTTTACGTCAGAAGCAGAAGGCACTTGTTTTATACAAACCAGTATTCTCAATGAAAACCCTCCCTTCGACACCGTTTAGTTTCGATGCACAAAAGTGATGCAATCAGCCTGTCGAATTGGTCAGACCACTACAGAGTAGCGCATTTTCCCGAAAAAGTCAATAGTAACGAGAAAAAAGAGTGCAATTTTGTACAATATAGACAGAATAATGTAGCGAAATTCACAACAGATTCCATCTAAGTATATACATTACATTTTCGTTGACTATAGTAGCAATACTATAGTAGAGTAAAGGAAAGAGAGGTGTAAGATTTATGCGTATTTTAGTGATTGTTTTGGCACTTATGGCGTTTTTTCAAATTTTGTTCGGTTGTGCTGATGATTCTAACTATGAAAATATTTTCGCTTATGAAAGCGAAACAAGGTTGATTGAAGCTACTTTGGGTGAAGTTGAGTTTGACGCCTTTATTGACGAACTTTTTGCTGAGTGGGTGATGTGTTGTACGCTTATGCATAACACATTTTTGATAAGCCCTGAAAATAGGGGGTTGGTGCGCCCTACA
>Ga0131853_10018123_pt1 | contig 12812 bp, 12 predicted proteins | sample TergutLab28metaG_FD_92764 | JGI IMG/M metagenome (GOLD analysis project Ga0131853, IMG submission 92764) | Labiotermes labralis P1 segment gut microbial communities from Petit-Saut dam, French Guiana - Lab288 P1 (version 2) (version 2) | ecosystem: Host-associated > Arthropoda: Insects >...
AGTTCTAACGGGAGCAATTCCTCTTATTCCTCTTGTTGTGATGTCATATTTTGACGCCACAATACCTTATATGAATGGGAATTTGAAGATGTTTGTTCCATGTCCAAAAGCTATTCCCGGAACAGAGAAGATACTCACAATTTTCTCGCTGTCAGTATGGTTGACAATTGGCCTTGTGCTGCTGTCAACTACGGCTGTATTCTGGTGTGCCGGTAATGGTCCCTACCGGTCTGTGTGTAATGAGACACAAACATATCGGTCACTCTCCAACTGTTTCCAAAATACATGGGCTGTTTTTGTGGCAGTGTCTGTTCCCCAGCAGCCAACAAATTCTAACCTCAGGGTTTTCTTCTTTCTGTACGTCTGTTTTTGTTTCGCTATTAGCACAGTATTCCAAGCAATCTTTGTTTCTTTTCTGGTGGAACCGAAATATGAAAAGAAGATAGAAACTTTAGACGAACTCCAGCATTCAGACATAGTTTATGGCTACTACCCAGCTCTACAATTTATTTTTGAAACTATATCGCATCCCGAGTTTGTGACGTTCTTTGAACATAAGGAAAGTAAAGAAGACTGCGGTGGTATGCGAAAATGTATGGAAAGAATGTTAACGAAAAAAGGCGTTGCTGTTGTTAATGATCCAGTGTTCGCTAATTATGTTGCTAGGGGTATGGGGACAGGGGATGTCGGTAAAATAATCTGCCCCTTTGATGAAAACCTACTTTCAACACTTGTATCAATGCTTTTTAAAAAGGGAAATCCACTTCTTGACAGATTCAACATTGTAATGAGACGATTTTTGGAAGCGGGTTTGCTGGAACGGCTCTCGGCAGAACTGCAGCATGGAGCTTCTTTGAGGGGAGAACGCAGATCTATTGAAGCAAATAGAAGCAAATTTTTCGCGTTCACATTTTCGCACTTAATGCCGGCATTTGTGGTAATGTTTTTAGGAACAGTCTTGAGTTCAGTGGTATTTATTGCTGAGATAGTTGTGAAGCGTCTGTGTAATCGTAGGTAAAAAAATAGGATCCGTACTTGAGGAAAATGAGAATGTTGTGCTGTATCATCGCTCATATTACAGATTTAGATCGATGTTACTTTAAGCAGACACGTTGCAAGGGGTTCGGTATGTATTTAAGTATGTGTGTATGTATGTATGTAGGCATGTATTTATTTGTGTATGCACGTATGGATGTGTATATTTATGTATGTATGTGTATATGCACTTCATAGGTCTGTATGAACGTATGTATATGTGTGTTTTTTTATGTATGTCTATATGTGTATTTATGTATGTATTTATGTACGTGTTTCCTCATGTATGTATGTGTGTAGGTGTGTACATATGCATATATATATGTATGCCCTTACGCATGTGTGTATGTGTTTAATTGTGTGTACGTATATACGTATGTGTGTATGTATGAACTTCTTTTTATGTATGTATATATGTGTATGCATGTTTGTATGTATATATATGTATGTATATACTAACGCGTTCCGTAGGTATGTTTGTATGTATATATGTATTTTTGTGTTTAGTAAGTATGTATTTTTGTATATATGATTGTATATATATGTATTTGTATGTATTTTGTATGTATGTATTATGTGATTATTTACGTATGTAATGTTTGAATTTATACTTTACCTGCTGTATTACATGTAGTAATACTAAATGCTTATTGTGGTATTTACAAAGCAGTGTTTAGATATAGTTATATTGATGTTTCATACTATGAAATTAGCTTAATCTACTTGGTTTGATGGATTGAACAACTTGTTAAGTTTGTAAAAAAAATTATTAAATTGAACTAATACTTTAAAATGATTCGTAATCATTTTTTTAACTATTGGCTATCGTCTGTCTTTAGTACTGTTGATGTCAGGCTGTCTCTAACCTTATTTAGCAGCACACACTCAAATAACAAGTGATATATTGTGTGGTCCATGATGCCACAAGGAAATGTTGGTGTATCAATTATTTTAAATCATTGCAAATATGACCCTATATTGCCATGCCCTGTTACCATTAATGAAAATTATGGGTAGTGCTTATTCTCACATTTAGCCTATCAGCAACTACCGGGAAATATTCTTTTGTGATTTCTCCCTGTGTTCATTTGTCCCATTCCCTTTGCCAATTGTCAACACGTATCTTACCAACTTCACTTATCTCAACACTTTTTGGATCTTAGGTATAGGATTCTATGATGTCCACGTTCGTAGCTGAGTCCTTTGCGAGTGTGACGGCTAACTCATATCCCTGTATTCCGACATGAGCCTTGGGTCAGCTTAATTGAATTTCCAGTGTTTTTTTCACAACTTTGTCAATTTCATTTTTATTTCTTCGTCGAAGTATGTGTGGATGTTACCGTTTTTGGACGAATGCAGTTTCTTTCAGTTGTCTGTGTATATGGTGGCCGTCTTGTCTTCTATTTGTAGATTTTCTATAGACTCTAACGCTTGTAATGTCTTTAGCTGCTAGGCTTTATTGTTGGTGAAAATTTTTTGGACTAAAAATTTAGAATTTAGGTTTTAACCGGTCTCAAGTTATGCAGGCTTTCGCCTTCCCCCTGTTATGACTTGCTTCGGTCAGTAAATATTTAAATTGTACTTGGCTCTTCGTTGTTTTCTGTAAGGTAATTTATCGTGTCTGCAAGGTGATGCACATATCTAAATTCATTTCACGGTTAACCAGTGCTTACTCTTTTGTGTTAACATTGGTTAGATGGCAGAATTGACGTGCCTCCTCAATTTTCATGGCGATAGGGTTCAATCCTGTCAGCATGAAGAGGGTTTCTTTCGACATCATACGGTGTGCTGATATTATTTTCTTTCGCCCACGGTGAGATTTTGCTCAATTTCACAATGGCGAAATTCCCTGCTTCTATAATTGATTCTGCTTTTATCATGTTTACCACGTCGTCTGAAAATGCTAATATTTTCTTAAGGTTAGTGCATCTCACGTTAAGACGGGCGGTCTATTGTGTGTTCCAGAAACCTGATGACTGCAGAATGACACTTGTGGGCAACCGTTGGTTATGTTCCTTTCCATTTTACAGCTGTTAATTGATATTACTGCTCTTCTTTGTCTAAAATTTTCCTAAGTTATTTGGTGAAGATTCTGGGGGCATTTGACGTCTCTCGGCTTCTTGTATGTGGCCGGTCACCATGCTGCGTTAAATCCTCCATAATGTCTAAGCTGACCATGATGATTACTCTCCATTTTAAGAATTCGTTTCCTATAAATTGCTTCACTGTCATACTTGCATCCGTCGTGTTTTTTGAGAAGTAAACCGAAATTGTTTTCATTTAAAAACAAATTTTATGGACGTTGTGCATAATTTTCTAAATCATAATTTTTTTAGCACTTTGTCTTCACATTTTCACCAAACTGAGTGGGCGGTAATTGGAGGAGCCTGGGCTAATTTTTCGTCAGGTATGGTGACTGGAGTTATTTTGGCCATCTTCCATTTTCTTGCGAACCATCTGTTTTCAAAAATTCGTTGTAAATAGAAGTTACGTTTTTGGGTATGCTTTTGAAAACACGCATTAAAAATTCTCTTGTGATTCAGTCTTGTCCTGGTGCTTTCCTGGGACTTAAACGTTCAATGGTCACTCTTAATTCGTTCTGGGTGAAATCTCTGTCCTCAGTTGAATCCATCGGTTGCTCTATTATTCTTCAGGTGTTCATGTGATGATCTGTGTTTTCTTGGGCGTTGTCTTCTGGACTCAGCTCTTCTATCATAAACGTCAGTGTTTATATTATGTTTGCTGATTTTGAGAAGTCTATTTTTTTAGAGCAGTGAGCTGTGCTCAATTTCTTGTTTTCCCTGAGGCGAGAAATTACGCCCCATTCTATGGTTTAGGCGGGATGCTGTGTCGCAATATTGTTCCATTGGGTATATTTTCTCTTTCCTAATCGCCGCTTTTTGCTTCTTCTTCTTTTCGATGTACTGGTTTTATTCTATTCTGCCTTTGTTAGTCGTTATGAGGCGTTTTATGTTACCTTTTCCTAGTGCAATTTTCCTTTTCCTCACCATTTTCAAATCTTTGTTGCACCTAGGAAATAACTTAAATTTTGAAGTAGTTTGAGGTGATTTTGGGTATTTAAACATCTTGTTGCTTGTTAGCCGTATAGTTTCATCTAACCTCACCATAAATATGAGTACGTCTTTTTGAAATCTTATTTTCGTGTTTAGATTTTTCGTCTATTTCTGTAGTGTTTACCTCGATGTTTTCAATCGGAAATTCCTTCGAAATAAACTGCAAAAAGTTTTTATGGAAATCAGCATGTAGCTTACCTTTCATTATGTACCGAATTCCCAGGAAATTTTATATTTATGATTTGTTGTTAGCGACACTTAGCTTAAACGTTGTAAGGTCACGGCCTGAGTAAATGTTTTATTCTGATATCTTCCAGCTTTTAATTGTCGATAACATCTGAATACTCAGGATGTTTTAATGTATAATGCATTAATCGTTGCAGCTTTCAAATGTCTTGGAACGCTCTTCGTTAATTATACGAAATAATTTGATTACGATAAATCCTCCAGCAAATTGCAACTGCAAAAATTTCCAGAAATAACTGGTTTTTGCCTGACAATTGTGTGATAAGAGTAGAATCTATTGAAATATAAGTACGTATGTATGTATGTATGTATGTATGAAAGTATGTATGTATGTATGCAGGTGTGTATGTATGTGTATGTATGTAAGTATGTCCACTTGTGTGTATGTATGTATGTACGTATTTATGTTTGTGTGTATATATCTGTTTGTGTCTTCGTATATATTTATGTATCTGTATATGTATGCATGAATGTGTGTACGTATGTAAGTATTATGTGTGTATGTATGTGTGTATGTATATTTATTTGCATATATATATAAGCATGTGTGTATGTATATGTATGTATGTGTATGAACGTATGTTTTTATGTAAGCATGTATTTTTGAATGTAAATATGTAACTACGTAAGTATATATGTTTGTGTGCATGCATGTTTTCATGTATGCTTGTATGTATGTATTTATGTATGAATGCATGTATATATTATGTATTTATGAATGTATGCGTGTGCATGTAATCATGTATGTATATGTGTGTATTTATATATGTGTGTATATATGCATTTATGTATGCATATATATGTATGTATTTATATGCGTTATTTATGTGTGCATGAATTAATGAATGTGTGTAATTTTCTACGTATGTGTGTATGTTTGTATGTATGCATGAATATAAGTATGTACGTATGCGTCTTTTTATGTATGTACTTATATATGTATGTATGTATGTGTGTGTATGTAATTATATGTTTTTATATGTATGTGTGTATATATATTTGTACATGTGTATATGAATATATATACATTTATGCATTGCTTCTGTATATATATAAATGCCTCTATGTAGGTATGTATGTCTGTATTTGTATATTAATTTGGGTTTGTATGTGTTTATGTATGTAATTATGTGTGTATACAGAAATGTGTGTTTTTATGTATGTACGTGTCTATGCATATATTATGCTTATATTATGTATGTATGTACGTATATATGAACGTTTGTGTTTCGTAGGTATGTATGAGATACGTATATAAGTAATATGTATATATATGTGTACGTACGTAAATATATGTGAATATATGTGTTATGTGTATTTGTAAATATGTATGTATTTGTGTACGTATACGAATATATGTGTACATGATGTTCTATCTGTACATATATATGAATGTATGTGTGTATGTATGTATGTAAGCGTGTTTATCTGCGTACTTGTATGTATGCATGCATGTATGTATTTAAGTATGCCTTTTTGTATGTGCGTGTGTACGTATATATGTATGTGTGTGTCTGTGTGTTTATGTATGTTGTGTACATGTGTATATCTATGTATATGTGCGTGTGTATATGTGTGTAAATATGTATTGTGTATGTATGTACATGTTGAATGTATTTGTGTTTATGTGTGTGCATGTGTACATTCAGATGTATATTCGTGTGTGTACCTGTATTTATGTATATATATATTTGTGTATGTGTATATGCATATATATATATATATATGTAAGCGTGTGTATATGTGTGTACATATGTTTGCGTAATTGTTTGTATGTGCATTTGCAAGTGTGTTTATATGTATATATGTGTGTATGTATGTATGTGTGTATAATTATTTATATTTGTATATATGTGAGTGTGTACATGTACATATGTATATATAATTGTATTTTGTACGCGATTATGTGTATTTATCTACGTATATATGTATATATGAGTGTGTATATATGTTTATTTAAGTATGCCCGTATGCGTGTGTGTGTGTGTGTGTGCCATTGATAATTGTAGGACGAGTTGCTGAAAAATTCTTAGTTCGAACCGGAACCTAACAACTACAGCGAACGAACTCGTGTTTTATTCAACATATTACCCTCGAAGCTCAGTACACTTCTTAGCCCCTTGCTCTAAGTGCTGCAAGCCACTCAAATTAATACATGCATGTGTTTGTCCGCACAACTATTTCTCCACGGCAGCAGTGACCTTCACTTCGGACAAAAATGACGACCATTTGTTTTCTTTCTCAGTTGATGGGTCAAGCGGTATTCAGTCGGGGTCAGATCTGGAGAGTTGGGTGGGTGGTCAAGACATTGGAAGACCACTTATTCCAGTTTCTTCTGGGTTGCATGTGCTCCGTGAACAGGAGCATTACCGTGTAAGTTCATGAACACCTCGGTGAAATTCCCGCGTCGTGTTTCCTTCAAGATACCCCTCAAATGCACCGGCAGAGATGAGTAATATTCCGCTTTCATAATTTGGCCCTTTGGAAGATTATCAAAGTGGAGGATCCCGTCCTGATTCCAGAAATGTCAAGTCGAGAAATTTTCCTAGTGAATTTTACGTTAGGATTTTTTTGGGGTGAGCCGCTATGCCGGCACTATATTTATTGTTGCCTTCGCTCCATTTCATAATAATATAACCAGATTTATTTTTCATGGTCACCAATCGAAAGAGGAAATCAATTTTTTAGCACCGAAAAAAAAATTCAAAATTTGCTTAGAAGACCGGCACTTTTGACGTTTTTATCCGCGTTCAGACACTTGTAGACGCACTTCGAGGACAGTTTCCGCATATCCAAGTCTTCATGAATGATGGACCCAAACCGCTCACGATATATATCTACATTTTTGGCTATTGATTTAGACGAAATCCGGCGGTTTTCCAAGATTAGCTCGTGAATTTGATCAATAACCGGCGGGGTGGTCGGGTTTTGCTTCTTTCAGAACGAGGCGCAACACAGGTGGAAAAATCATCACGTTTAACCTGGGTCACCCAGTTTTTGACGGTGACACACGAAGGTGCATATTCCCCTATCGTTTCTATCAGAAAGGCGTGAATTTCCTTCTGCGCCTTGCCTTGCAGGCAGGAACTTTTAAGACAGCTGGATTCAACGTTTTGTTAAAATCACCGCCGTCTCTTGACATGATTCCTTCTAGCCTCTGTAACAAGAAAATCTTGCAAATCGACACATAAACCGATCCCTGTTTCCAACGACACTCTGGATTCCGACGTACGACATCGGGAAATATGTTGGACTAAAGACTTATCAAAATTCCCTCGTAGAGATGCAGGGGATCCCAATCCGTAAAGCGACTGGCCGACGGTGTCCGGCGCATGCGAGAAGTATTTTCTTCAATTGGTCGAAAATATTCAACTGGCAGATCCTGAAGTTCCACGGAGGTATCGCCATTTCTCGCAGTCTGTAGCTGTAGATCAGTCTGGCTTCATTCATTTTCTCCTTCCTTCAAAATATCTGTACTTGTTCTACTCAAGTTTTTGGGTGATTCATTCGGGTCTATTCCCCTTTGCTCTATCTTACCATTCGAATTTGGGATTAACACCCCCCCTAGTTTTTACAACGCGTCCAGACTACCTCAACGATGGTAATTCTGTCTTCTCTTCTAGTGGATATATTCCTCATTTTTTTCTTATTGTAATAATTAGTGATCCAGTCACATTTCTTTTTACCCTGTATTTTCCTTACGTACCCCATTTCAGGGACTTACAAACCACTGTTAATTTTGTAGGACAAATCCATGAATCCCACCCACATGAATTTACTAGGACACCATGAATAATTTTTCTCTTATCAAATTTCTGGTCCTGCTCTTTTCAACGCATATTTTGTGTTCTGTAGTCTACAGTGTGGGATCGTGCACGGAATGGAGCAACACCTTCTCGGATGTGACAGGTTCCCTTTCCAGTTGGCGTGTTGTTTCAATTAAATATGCAGACGTAACTAGACGCCCACAAGCACCACTTCTTATCCGGTTGATTTAGCGCGTTCAAAATAAATTTTGCAATGGTTTATATTGATTGTCGGTTCCCCTGTCATTATTATTAACTGTAGTAATGTCTTATATTCACATTTCCAACATGTTCTCTCACCACATATCTTGTATATATAGCTATAGACTGTGAATGTGTTAATATTATTATTAAATCTAATATTGTCCTATTACCACATTTCGTCCTACTCTCTAAATACATATACTGTATTTACAGCTACAGACTGTGAAACATATTTACTGTATTATAAACTTAATATTGCCCCTATTCATATTACCCCCATAGTATTTCACTACATATACTCTACATACGGCTACAGATTTTGAAATTTATTTACTGTATTATAAACTTAATATTGTCCTATATTCATATTACCCCCATATACTCTCACTATATATATTCTATATACGGCTGCAGATATTGAAATATATTTACAAAATTATTAACCTTATATTGTCCTATATTGACATTTCCCCCATATTCTGTTTCTACATATCCTATATATACAGCTACAGATTTTGAAATATATTTAATGTATTATTAACTTAATATCGTCCCATAATCATGTTTCCCTCATTTTTTGTTATTACATATTCTATATGTATATAGCTAGAGACTTTGAAATGTGTCAATCTCTTATTAACTGTAATATTGTTCTATATTCATTTTTTACTCATGTTATACTACTACATATCCTGTACATAGAGTTACAGAATATGAAAAATATTAACTTTTGTATTGTCCTATATTCATATTTCTGTATGTCCTGTTACTACATATTCTGTATATATAGCTACAGGTTTTCAAATATAATAAATGTATTACCTATATAATATAGTCCTATATTCATATTTCCCTCAAGATCTCTCAATATATATCCTGTAGGTAAATTTCAATTGCTTGTGGACAGTGTTCATCGCAAAGACACATATTCAACATTCGTGAACAACGCAAAATATACATTTTCATGACGGTATACTTTTTATTAAGGAGTGGTTCTATAATTTCAGTAGATTTTCATATTATATCATTTAATAAGGCATAGAAATCTTATGATATTTTACAGGGTTATTCATACGTCCCTCCGGGAATTCCGAAATCGACTGCGCAACAATCAAGACAGACACGGCAGAAAGGAGCATATCAACAGAGACAGAGACACTCCAAGTTATTGTCCTACCTTACAGGTGCTCGAAATGTGCACCATTGGTGACGCGGCAGATGTCAATCCTGTAATCAAGTTCCTGCGACACGCGTTGCAACATTCGGCGGTCGATAGCAGCGACGGCCTCCACGATCCTTTGTCGCAGCTGTGGTAAATCACGTGGCATAGGAGGCACGCACACACGATCCTTGATGTAACCCCTTAAGAAAAATTCGCAGGGTTTATGTCAGGTGACCGTGGAAGCAAGGGAAATAGAGGAGAGTCATTGTGAGAAACGCGCCCAATCCAGCGACCGGGAAGACTAGCATTGAGGTGAGCACGGACATTCAAATAGTAGTGTGGCGGGGCTCCATCTTGTTGAAAAATGAAGTCCACGATATCTTCCTGTAATTGTGGCATTAGCCACAGTTGCAGAATTTCCAGGTAGTTAATACCGGTAACAGTTGACTCCGCAAAGAAAAATGCAAGAAAAAACGGCACAAAACACTTTCACTTTAGGCGAATCACGGACGTATTCAATCGTTGCATGAGGATTTTCTGTGCCCCATATGCGCACGTTGTGACGATTTAACTTACCACACACAAGAAAGGTCGCCTCATCACTGAAAACCAGCTTCTCAGCAAACCCGTCTTCCCGAGGCCGCTGTTGGAAATCCAAGCACAAGCGTCAACGAAGATTGTGATCCTGGGGATTCCGCGCATACAAAAGCTGCATCCGGTATCCTTTTACGCGAAGACGTTTGCGCAGAATGCGCCAAACACTTGACTGAGACATCTGCAATTCCCGGCTCGTGCGAGTTGTTGACTTCTGAGGACTCCTGACAAACGTTTCTCGCACACGCTCGAATAGTCTCAGCCGATGTGCCTGGAAGGCCTGTTCGTTTCGCAGCGCACAGGCAGCCGCTCTGCTGGAATTTCATGTACCATTCACTAATTGTGTTGTCTATGGGTGGTTCTGTGTGGTACATGATCCGAAACCTGCGTTGCAACGTCACAATTGACTCAGTTTTGGCAAATTCCCAGACACCGAACATTTTCTTATTTACTATGAACGCCATTTTACGTCACGAATACCCCCTAGCGGTGGAACCTGCAAGTACGCCAAGGCACCTAGTATAAAAAAACTTGGAGAGATTCTCTGCCTATTAATAAGCTCCTTTCTGCCGTGTCTGTCTTCGTTGTTTCGCAGTCGAGTTCGGAAATTCCGGAGGGACTTATGAATATCCCAGTACATGATATGATATAGTATGGTGTATGATATGTGATAGGATATGTTATGATACGACATTTTATTTACTTTCCATGAATTCACAATAACAAGAAGTAGGATATAGAATAAGTCAAGCGTAACACTTTATGTAAAATTTTAATTTCATAAATGTTTAAATAAAAAAAATTGATCTCATTTCAAGTACATGAATAATTTTTAATACAGACAGGACAAGAACCACTGTGTAACGACAAAAGCATAGAAAAATATGGCTATAATTATAGAATAGAGAAAAAAGTCAAGTACATACAACGAGCAATTGTATCAAATGAATACATCAAGAAAATTTATGCATATGAATAACAATAACGTAACAATGTTATTTTCTGTTAGACGTAATGCCAAAACAGATTATTAGAACTATATATTCAGTATGTTCGTCTTATGAAAAGTGGTTAATTGCACATTATCATCTGGTAATAGATTTGTATTGAAAATATTCTTCTATGAAATAAGAAGAATGTAATGTAGGAATCGTAAGCAAATTTAAAATTTCTTGAAATTATTGGATATATCTTTAACCCTTTACCTGCTAACATGAAGAATTTGTTGTGCTCCGAAAGGCGGTAGCAGTTGGCAGATGCGATTTAACTCGGCGTTTAAAGGGTTAATATATGGAGGAGGAATATGTAAATCTTAATGCCCATATAATCTACTGCCGTTTGATATAAAGCGAAATTGGTTATGAGCTGATAGAAATTGTGAAATTGTCTTGTACTTTTAGTGTTAGTCTCTGAAATCAATATAAAGAGTTTTTGTAACTAAAAAAGCATAATGAAGGTTATAATTTTGGATACAAATGGTAGAAATTGCAACCTTTTAAACATATTCCTACATTAAAACCTATTTTTACAACACATCATGATTAATTAAGTTTCTCGCAGTCGGACATATATCTAGGAGTTGTTCTGGATTTTCGGTTGACCAGAAGAGAGCATGTGGATGTCAAGATGAGGAAGGCACACAATTTGCTGTGGTCACGTAGGGGAGCGTGCGGAGCGTGTGGGTGCATGAAACCGATGGAGGTCCGCTGGCTCTACTTCGCCATCATTCGGTCGACCATTTCTTATGCATTATTAGTATGGTTGCCTGGCTCTCAGACAGCTAGCGCCAAGAGGAGACTAAGCAAAGTACTAAGAATGGAATCCTACTGATGCTATGGAGGCACTAACTGCCCTCCCTCCTTTGCATCTTGTGATAAAGTGAGGGGGGAGAGTTTGGCGGCATATCGTCTCTGGAGTTTGGGTGTAGGGCTTACATTGGCCCCAGTCATGGACATTGTTGTATGTGGGCAAGATTTAAGAAGTCTGATTCCATAGTGAATATAGGGGTTGACGTTATTAATCCTGTCTTTAATTTGGAACCTAAATAAAGAGTCACTGTGAAAACTAGATTAGGAAAGACCAGAGAACCCGCGTCTCCTACTGAGTTTAACAGATCTCGTCAGGTTTACAGATTTGTCCAGGACTGTTTTGGGACCGGGGATGGGTTGAATAGGCAATCTGCAGACTGAAGGCTGGGTTGTGTGTGCAATCTGCAGACTGAAGGCTGGGTTGTATGGACAATCTGCAGACTGAAGGCTCAGCATCTTTCTACGAACACACGCTGTAGCCTCTGAGGCTGAAATGTGTATACGCAATATTCACCTGTGTCCATGAAAATGAAACTCAGAACAGCTCAGAGAAATGTGTTAGTATTTGTTGTGATAGTCAGGCTGCTCAGAAAGTGCTTCAGGTTGCCAAAACAGCGTCTCTCTTGGCACGAAGATGTTAGAAGGCGTTGAACAATATCTCCACCAGCATATTGTGGGGCTGTACTGGGTCGCTGGGCAAGCCCTTGTGCGAGGAAATGAAATCTCCAAGAGCTTGCAGAGGCCGGCATTCTTCAAATAGTCGTCGCACGTGAGCCTTTCTTGGGGGGGGTTCTAGGCAGAACACAAGAAGAAATATTACGTGTTGGATGGGAAATAAGCATCTGGTTTTGTTGTGTGTTCCTTGTAGTAGACAGAGACTGGC
>Ga0131853_10018124_pt1 | contig 12812 bp, 13 predicted proteins | sample TergutLab28metaG_FD_92764 | JGI IMG/M metagenome (GOLD analysis project Ga0131853, IMG submission 92764) | Labiotermes labralis P1 segment gut microbial communities from Petit-Saut dam, French Guiana - Lab288 P1 (version 2) (version 2) | ecosystem: Host-associated > Arthropoda: Insects >...
GCGGGCTACTCGATAGACCAGCAAATGAAGCCCGTAGACGTGGAAGCCATCGCAGACGCATTATTAAAGGAAGAAATAGAACGCTGCATGTTAAACTCGCTCACCATTTGCTTGTTTGCACGCAAAGTATACGACAGGCAAACCATTATAGAAGCGTTTGAAGCCATTGGCGTATCCATGGACGACGAGCAGCTATCTGCCGCAGCCAAACGGATATTCGCTACCAAGCTGCGCATTAAAAAAGCATGGGACTTCGATTTAAAAAATATCAAGCTTCCCAAACGTTTCTTTAAAACCCCTGCCCTTGGCAAGGTGATGGACGAAAATATAGCGCAAGAAATTATCATGAAATATAGGGAAAAATTAGAGGAGTTCGAATGAACATTATCATAGAAACATGGAACGGCAAGCACGAGGTGGAACTGCCAACAGGTGCAACCATTTCTAACGCAATAGAAAAAGCCGGCATTACAGACGCAGGGCTTGCAGTTATTAACGACCACGCAGTGCCAAAAGATTACGTGCTGCAAAACGGAGATGTAGTTAAACTGCACCCTCCAATACTGGGTGGCTGATATGCAAACATTTTTAATAAGCGGCATGACTTGCGCAGCCTGCGCCCGCAATATAGAGCGTGTTGTAAAAAAACAACCCGGCGTAACACACGCACAGGTTAACTTTGCTACGGAAAAACTGAGCCTTACATTTGATTCGGGGGTTACAAGCTTTGACATTATAGAAAAAGCCGTCATCCGTGCGGGCTTTGGTTTGCATACGGAAAAAATTGACGAAAGCCGGGAACTTTGGCTACGGTTCAAGTGGTCGTTAATTATCACCATTCCATTATTCATTTTCTCCATGTTGCCGATGATTTTTTATAGCCTAAACGTAGAAGTTATCCCCGCACGATGGGATCCTATGCATTTCCCCCACTACAATGGGTTGGTTCAGCTTATAGCTACACTGCCCGTCATGTGGCTGCACCGCAACACGTTCCGCAAAGGTTTTACGCTGCTGTTTACAGGCAAAGCCAACATGGATTCGCTTATCGCAAAAGGCACGATGATTGCGTTCCTGTTTAGCCTGTACATTACTGTGGAAAATTTCTTTTTGTTCGGCACTGCGCTGCACGGCACGTTTGAAGAAATGGTATTTATGGGGCGCAACCAGTTTTATTTCGAAACCGTGGCGGTTATTTTAACGCTCATCGTGCTGGGCAAATATTTGGAAGCCAAAACCAAGGGCGGCACATCGGAAGCCATAAAAAAATTGATGGGGCTTGCACCAAAAACTGCAAAAGTGCAGCGTGACGATGCGGAAATTGAAATTCCGATAGAAGACGTTATCGTTGGCGATATTATTATCGTGCGCCCGGGCGAAAAAATGCCCACAGACGGCGTTGTCGTAGAAGGCGCAACCTCCGTAGATGAGTCCATGCTAACCGGTGAAAGTTTGCCTATCAGTAAAACCGCAGGCGACGAAATTATTGGCGCAAGCATAAACAAAAACGGCTCGATTAAATACAAGGCCACAAAAGTTGGCAAAGATACTGTACTCCAGCAAATCGTAAAACTGGTAGAAGATGCGCAAAACTCTAAAGCACCCATCGCCCGCTTTGCGGATATTATATCCGGCTATTTTTCTTACGCCGTACTTGCAGTGGCAATTATCGCCGGGGCGGCGTGGCTTTTGGCAGGTTACAGCTTTGTTTTTGCCATGGTTATCGTCGTTTCCATTTTGGTTATCGCCTGCCCGTGCGCCTTGGGGCTTGCAACGCCAACGGCTATCATGGTTGGCACAGGCAAGGGCGCAGAAAACGGCATACTTATAAAGGGCGGCGAATCGCTGGAAATAGCGCACAAAATTAATGTTGTTGCGCTGGATAAAACCGGCACGATAACCGAAGGCAAGCCACATGTGACGGATATCATAGGCGACAATGCAGACGAAATTTTGCGCCTTGCCGCCGGAGCGGAAACAAAGTCTGAACACCCGCTGGGCGAAGCGATTGTTAACCATGGGCGGGAAAAATTCGGCACACTACCCGAACCTGAGGCGTTTAACGCCATCACCGGGCAAGGCATAGAAGCCGTTATAGACGGCAAAAAAGTTTTAATCGGCAACAAGCGGCTGATGGACGGCATCGAAATAAATATAAATGACGCAGAAACGCTTGCCGCAGAAGGCAAAACCCCCATGTTTGTGGCAATAGACGGCATATTCGCAGGCATCATAGCCGTTGCCGATGTGATAAAACCCACCAGCCATGCAGCGACACAAACCCTGCAAAGCATGGGCATAGAAGTGGTCATGATAACCGGCGACAATAAACGCACGGCAGAAGCCATCGCCCGCCAAGCCGGGATAGAAAAAGTGCTTGCCGAGGTGTTGCCACAGGATAAAGCAGCAGCGGTATTGGCTCTACAGGCGGGTTCGGAAAGGTTCACCCAAAAGAACAACGTTACTCATGTAGCCATGGTCGGCGACGGCATAAACGACGCACCTGCCCTTGTGCAGGCAGACATCGGCATAGCCATCGGCACAGGTACAGACGTGGCCATAGAATCTGCCGAAATTGTGCTCATGCGTGGCGACTTAAACGGCGTAGCAAACGCCATAAAATTAAGCAAACGCACCATGCGCAACATCAAGCAAAACCTGTTTTGGGCATTTTCCTACAACGTGCTTGGCATCCCCATTGCGGCAGGTGTTTTGTATATCTTTGGCGGGCCATTAATGAACCCAATGATAGCCGCTTTGGCAATGAGTTTCAGCTCGCTTTCTGTAATTTTGAACGTGCTTCGCATAAAAAAAATGTCCTTCTAAAAGGAGTTTTCAACATGAAATACATCACACTCAAGCAAGCCTTAGACTTGGTGCAAGACAATTTCCACTTGGTAACCGGGCTTGGCGCATCAGAAGCGCAAGATTTTTTTAACAATATCCACAAAGTTGCGGGGCGGGCAAAAAATATTTCCATCACCAACTGCCTGCCGATGTCTAGCTGTGCGTTTTTGGATAAAACTTACGCCGATACATTTACCGTAAACGGCTGGTTTTATTCTGCACCGTTACGTGCGGCGCACAAAAACGGCAATGTATCGTTCATACCAAACCACTTACATCTTGCAGGCAAAAAACGCTTGCCGCTGTTTACATCCCCCACAGTATTTGTAGGCGTAGCAACCCCGCCCGACAAACACGGCTATCTTAGCCTTTCTGTAGGCAACACGTACGAGCGGCGGCTACTTGAAAGCGCAGATATCGTCATCTTGGAAGTAAACCCAAACTATCCACGCACCTTTGGCGATGTGGAAATTCACGAAAGCAAAGTAGATTACGCCATTAACGCAAGCTACGCCGTACCATCCTTGCCCAATGCCGAAATTACCGACCGAGACAGAACCATAGGCAATTACATTGCAGAATATATAAACGACGGCGACTGTGTGCAGTTCGGCATAGGCGGCATACCCAACGCCGTTGCAGATGCGCTCATGAGCAAAAAAGACCTTGGCGTGCATACCGAAATGCTTACCGCAGGCATCGTACGCCTTGCAAAGGCAGGCGTTATAACCGGCACACGCAAAACCTTGCACAAAAATAAATTGGTGGCAACATTCGCCCTTGGCACACAAGACGTATACGACTTTGTAGACGACAACCCCGCCGTGCAAATACTGGACGGCAACTATGTAAACGACCCGGCGGTTATCGGTTTAAACGACAACCAAGTTTCTATTAATACAACATTGGAAATTGACCTTACCGGGCAGTGCTGCTCCGAGTCCATCGGGCATAGGCAATTCAGCGGCACGGGCGGGCAAGCAGACACTGCCATTGGTGCGCAACGTGCAAAAAACGGGCGTTCTTTTATTGCATTGTATTCCACCGCCAATGTAAAAACTGAAACGGGCGAACGTGTGCAGGTTTCCAAAATTGTGCCGATGTTAAAGCCCGGTGCAATCGTATCGCTTTCCCGCAACGATGTAGACTTTGTCGTAACAGAATACGGCGTGGCTGCGTTGCGTGGCACAAGCGTAAAAGAAAGGGTGGCTGCATTAATTTCCATCGCCCACCCCGACTATCGAGACGAGCTAAAGCAAAAAGCAAAGGAACTGGAATTCTAATGGATAATCTAACACCCATGAACACGGCAGAACTTATGGACCGTGCCATTAGCGTATACAAGCAGTCGTTTTTTAAGCAAATATTGTTTGCCGGCATCTATTATTTGGTTTCGTTTTTTGCGCTTTTGTTTTTGGGCGGCTTTATAGCCATTTTTATAGCGATAATTGTGGCTGCAACCGTTCAAGGCGCAAGTACCTCTGCCGTAAGCACTACAATTGTAATCATCACCCTTGCTGTGGCTATTGGTATACTTTGGTTTGCTGTTTCGCAAGCAGGACATATTATACTTTCCAAGCAGGCATTTTTTGGCGAGCGGGTTAAGCTCATGCCTAAACCTATGGTTAAAATTTCGCTTAGGGTTTTTGGTACAATTTTTGCACAAGTGCTGGCAATGCTGCCATTCGTCGGGTTTGTTATATTATTTTACGCTGCCACTACTACATCATTTTTTGACGCAATATGGGCGTACATTATTTCCGCAATTATTTTCATCTTTCTTTTCTTTCTGTATTTTCACATGTTTTCGTTATCTATTGCCGTGTCTGTTTTCGAGCGCAAAACCTTTTTTTGGGCATTGATACGCTCGTGGCAGCTTGTAAAAGACGAGTATTGGAAAACATTCGGCGCAAGAATCCTTTGGCTTTTGGCGTCTTCTACTATTTGGGCAACATACTACGGTATTATTGGTTTTTTAGCCTTCGGTTTTGAGTTTTTGGCGGATACATTTAATTTGGCGGCAGGCTGGGCAGTGTTTTTTGGCTTCATTGTCCTTATTTTGGGGCTGCTTTCCATCGCCATTTATTTTGCTGTTGCACCGCTTGACGGCGTTTTCCATACTACGATGTACTTCAACCAGCGCATTAAAAAAGAAGGTTTAGACATAGAGCTTAAACTTTCGGAATTAGAGAGAGAACTAAACCATGTCAACTGAATTTTACGATGCCATGAACAGAGTGTTGGAGTCGCCAAGGTACGACCACTTTAGAGACGGCAACAACGAATTTGGCGAACGGGTCGCAGGCTGGCTGGAACAATGGCTGGAGGAATGGCTTGCAGAGATGGTGTTGCGTATAGACGCTACCCCGGCCATAGAGCCGATTAATGCACCAAACCTCGGCTTTCTTACGCCAACTTTTGCCATCATCGGCTTGATTGTTGCCGTCATTGCAGCCGTGGTGCTTATCTACACTTTTATAAACGCAAGAAAGCGAAAGTATTACGACCTTTCGGACATGTTTGAAGAACTAAAAAAAGACCTAACCGTTTTAGACCTTTTACAATTGAGCGACCAAGCAACAGACCGCAGGTTTGCGGTGCGCTATCGGTACATTGCGGTGCTGCTTCACCTAAACGAAAAACAAGTTATAGAAATAAAACCGTCTTGCACTAACGCAATAATTTTGCAACAGCTAAAGGCAAACGCCCCTGCTTTGCTTCAGCAATTCCAGCAGACGATGGACACGTTCCATTTGGCGTGGTTTGGCTACAAAACCATAGACAACACCCTGTATTCGCAATTTACCACGGCTGTTAGCGTTATTATAGGGGGTGGCAACCATGCGTAAAAAATATGTATGGGCTATCATCTCGGTAATTGTAGTGCTTCTTGCGGCGTTGGTTATACATCGGCTAAGCAATGCCCGCGAATTTGGAGAGCCATACAGCTCACGTTCCGTAGATGCAGACGGCGCAAGCCTGTTGTTCGACACGCTGCATTATATGGGCTATCCCGTGCGCCGCAGCCGTAGCCCGCTCACATCCGCAACAAATATTAACGATGCCTACATCATCATCCAACCACGAAATCCCATGGTAAGCTCCGACATGGCAGACGACATGATTGAATGGGTGCGGCAAGGCGGCAGATTAATCTTCCTGCAAAACGGCGGCAACATAATGGATGCACGCATCGGGTCACCCGGCGGCAGTTTCGGCAACCTCACTATTTACGAGGTTGGCAGCGGCATTTTGGTAACCGGACGAGCCTTGGACATTGCAAACCTTGCCATGATAAACAACCATTACACAGGTGCGGCAATTGAGCGCATTTTAGACACTTGGGATGCAAGCCGCATAATGTTTGCGGAATATTACCACGGAGAAAGAGACGACGGAAACATGTTCTCCCGTCTGCCGCTGGTGGTGCGGTTGATATTTATCCAGCTTATTTTGCTAAGCATTGTAGCTATTTGGTACTTTGGCAAACGCTTCGGCAATGCAATCCCCTACTACGAAGAAACCGAACGTGGCGAAAACGAACATTTGCACGCAGTCGTACGGCTGCTGATGAAACGTAAGTAAGTGGGCAGCATGCCCACCCCGAAGGAAGCGGAAGTGGGCTTTGCCCACTGTAGCGGCGGGGTTTGGGGCAGAGCCCCATTTAGATGGAGGATAACATGATTACAGACATTTCAAACAGAATTAAAACAGAGCTTGGCAACCGCATTTTAAACCAAGAAGCGTTAACCGACCTTGCGCTCACCGCATTGTTTGCAGGCGGACATGTACTCCTAGAGGGTGTGCCGGGGCTGGCAAAAACGCTTTGGGCAAAATCCATGGCAGAGCTTATAAACGTGCCGTACAAGCGTTTGCAATTTACATCTGACATTATGCCGTCAGATATTTTGGGTACAAAAGTGTTTAACCCCCGCACGTCAGACTTCGAGCTGCGCCGTGGGCCACTTTTTACGCAACTATTTTTGGCAGATGAAATAAACCGTACGCCACCCAAAACGCAGTCCGCATTATTGGAAGTTATGGAAGAGCGTGCGATAACAATAGATGGCGAAACTCACCGTTTAGACGAACCATTTTTTGTAATGGCAACGCAAAACCCGCTGGAATACGAAGGCACATACCCACTGCCCGAAGCTTTAACAGATCGCTTTATGATGAAAATAAACATCACCTACCCCGGCGTTTTGGCAGAAAAGCAAATGCTGCAAATGTACCATAACGGCAACACACCGGGTAAGCTTCCGGCTTTGCAGCCCGTTTGCAACGCCGCAGACATCGCACAAGCCAAAGAGCAGATTAAAAACGTAACCGTAGAAGAAGGTATTTTCAACTATATCGTTAGCATTGTAGAAACCACACGCAGGGTAGCCGCCGTTCAGCACGGCTCAAGCCCAAGGGGTAGCGTTGCGCTGCTGATGGCTTCCAAAGCATACGCCGCAATAAGCGGGCGTGATTTTGTCATCCCCGACGATGTGCGTTTCCTTTCCAAGCCAATACTACGCCACAGGATAATTTTAAAACCCGAAGCAGAGATAGAAGGCACAAACACCGACCAAGTAATAGACAGCATACTTTCCCAAGTTAAAGCACCGAGATAATACTGTTTCCACTTTTCAAAAGCTTTCTTTTGCGTGAAGTGGTGAATGTTTGCTTAACGCAAACGTTTATGAACCATAGCAAAATAAAGGTTTCTAAACGGAAACAGTAAAGTAGAAAAATACTTGAGGGAGGAAACAATGGGTTTAACCAAAATTTTTGTAGCTGCTGTAGCATTTGGCATCGTGCTTACACTTTTCGCTTGGACATTCGGCTTCCATATGCAAGTTTTTGTGTTTTACAACCTGCTTGCCGTGGGGCTGTTTGGGCTGGATTTTTTGCTTACCCCAAAACCAACAAACATAAGAGTGTTTAGGGAAAAAGAGCAGCATCTATATTTTAAAGCAGAAAACACGGTTGTGCTTTCTGTGAAAAACACCTCCCCATACGAACTAAAAATCGAACTAAAAGACGAGGGAATGCGGTATTTTACCGTAACCGACAAAGACATGGTGCACATCCTCAAGCCCCAAACCGAGCAAGAATTTTCCTATACCGTCATACCCACAAAACGTGGCGGGTTTGATTTCACCTACGTTTACGTGCGTTATAACGGCATCTTGGGGCTGTGCAAAAAATATAAAAAAATCCACTGCCCCACCTATTCCAAGGTGTACCCAAACATAAAGGAACTGGGCAAATACCGCCTGCTTATGCAAAAAAGCCGCCTGCTTCCCCTTGGGGAGAAAAGCCTGCGGCAATTTGGCGAAGGTGCGGAATTCGAAAGCTTGCGCACCTATGTAGAAGGCGACGATTACCGCAAAATAAACTGGGCGGCAAGCGCACGGGAAAACAAGCTAATCGTTAATCAGTATCAGTTGGAGCGTGACCAAAATGTTTACATCATGCTGGACACAGGGCGGCCAATGAGCTACATGGTAAACGGATTTAAAAAGCTGGATTATTCCATAAACGCAGCAATAATCCTCACCGATATTGTAAACCGCCAAGGCGATAAGGCGGGGTTGCTGGTGTTCGAATCGCAAGTACATTCGCATATTTCGCCGGGGCAAGGTGCGTTGCATCGCAACAGCGTGCTGGAAACGCTGTACCATGTGGCAGACAGCCGGCAAACCGCAAACTATGGCGCAGCCTTTAGAGCGTTGAACGAAAAGCAAAAACGGCGCAGCTTGGTTTTTATATTCACCGACTTCGAAATTATAGACGAAGCGGACGACTTAATTGCCAACATAAGCCTTCTAAAACGGCGGCACATGCCAATAGTCGTTTTTATGAAAAATGAAGAACTTGAAAAAATGGCGAACAACTCAGACACATCTACGCTGTATAATAAAACCCTACAGCAAACAGCAACCGAATTCCATGCCGAAAGACGCTTGGTTTTGCGCCGCTTAAATGCAATGGGCATAGCCACTGTAGAAACCGGGGCAGAAAATTTTGCCCTCGCCGCCGTAAATAAATATTTGCAGGTGAGAAGATGAACACAATTAAAATAATAACCCCAACAAATATTGAGGTCGAATATAAACTTGCAGGGGTTGGCGCACGGCTGGCCGCCGCAACGCTAGACCTTTTAATTCAATTTAGCATAATACTTGCCGTGGTTATTGTATTTATTAGCATAGAATCGTGGCTTACAAATTTGGGCGTATCTGTTGACGGCGGCGTTATTGCAGCAATCTTGATTCTTTTAGTGTTTGTAATAAATTTTGGTTACTTTATGGTTAACGAACTGGTTACACGAGGGCAATCGATTGGTAAACGGGCGTTTGGCTTGCGTGTCTTACGGGACAACGGGCAACCTATCGAATTCACTCAAGTACTGGTGCGTGGTATTTTGCGTTCCACCATTGATATTATGTATGTTGGAGTTTTTACCATCTTCTTTTCCAAAAGGCACAAACGTCTTGGCGACATGGCGGCAGGCACAATCGTTGTAATAGAAAAACTGAATGAAGAATACGAGCAGCCGCTTACCGCAACAGCTAAGGAGTTGCCCGATTTTCTTCCGCCGACTTTAGAAATGACACCAGAACAGCGTAGCGTGGTAGAAGCTTGGCATCGCAGACAAAACACTTTACCCAACAAAGGACAAGACTTTGCCCTTAGACTAAAAAATTATTTTACAGCACTGGAGGAGAAAAAATGCAAAGACGCAGACGCCGCAGAAGAAGATCCAGCCCAATAGGCAGGTTTTTCAAGCAGTTAATAATAGTAGTTGCAACATTTATTACGGTTGGAGCATTTTCGCTCGCCGTGTTATTTATGCTGGGTTTACCGCCCAATGAAATTTTACCGGTATTTCAATCGACCCCGGAAGAAGAAACAGTACCGGCATTTGCCATTGAGCCAGAGCCGGAAGCTGAAGCAAATAATAACAATACTGCATACATACCTACACCAAGCTCAGGCTCGAACGAAGACTCATCGGAAGATGAGGACGTTCCACCGGCTTCACCATTTAATGTGTTCTCATTTTACATACCCGAAAATTCTCATTTGTATGCACCATTTCAAGCCCAAAATCCTCATCTTTCGCCAGACGAAGTGGTTTGGAAGGTTAACGCTCACCTGCACTTGCCTTTCTTCGGCAACATTATAATAAACGACCACCCAAACCCGCTTTTAGTAAACACGTTTTACAGGCTGCCGGACGGGTTTGTTCCGCATGAGCTTGTACCGGTAAACAACGCAAACGACCATCTGCTTGCCACCCCGGAAACCGTGGAAGCCTTCCGTGCATTCCGCACCGCCGCAAGGGCTAACGACCTAGACCTTACCGCAATATCCGCATACCGCACGGCCACACGCCAAGCAGAACTATGGGCTAACCAAAACAACCAAGACGGCGCAGTTGCACGCCCTCACCACAGCGAACATCAAACAGGCAGGGCGTTAGACCTTTGGGGACCCGGCGGGCTGCTGGACGCAAGCGGTCCAACGCAAACCGGCAGATGGGTGGCGGATAATGCACATTTACATGGCTTTATCATTCGGTACAGGGCTGACACCACGCATATAACCGGCTATATTTATGAACCGTGGCACATTACATATGTTGGTTTAGAAATTTCTATGTATATGCACGAGAACGGTATTTTGAGCTTGGAAGAATTTGTGGGCAGAAATCCGGGTAGGGTTTCGTTGTGATAATCACACATACATTTGCTCCAATCTACACTCCAACTTCACAAGTTTTAATCCTCGGCACTATGCCGTCGCCAAAATCTCGTGAGGTTGGTTTTTATTATACGCATCCGCAAAACCGCTTTTGGAAAACCATTGCAGAAGTGCTGGACGCCCCTTTCCCCGCTACAATCGAAGAAAAAACAGACCTCCTGCACAGCCGCAATATTGCCATTTGGGATGTTTTATCATCTTGCGAAATTTCCGGCGCAGATGACAGCACCATAAAAGAAGCCGTAGCAAACGACTTTACACATCTGTTTGCTACGGCTGATATTCAAGCTGTTTTCACTACCGGCAAAAAAGCCACGGCTCTATTTCAAAAACATTGCGAAGCCAAATACGGCTTTACGCCAATATATCTTCCATCCACAAGCCCTGCCAATTGCAGAATGTCTCAGCAAGAGCTAACGGATGCTTATAGCGTGTTAATACCCTATCTTTCCTAAGCTATCGTCATCAGTAATCCAATCTTCTACCAATGCCGTGCGATATTCGGTTGGTGTGTTGCGGTACATCACGGTTTCTATACCCGCATTTATTATCATTTTTTTGCACATTTGGCACGAGTCGATATCCTTAGCAAGTTCACCCGTGGGTGCATCTATGCACGCTTGGTACATGGTCGCACCCAGCATAAGCTCCCGTGGTGCGGCAATAATGGCATTCGCCTCCGAATGCACCGAACGGCACATCTCGTACCTTTCGCCACGGGGGATATTCAATTGTTCTCGCAAGCAGTAACCCATGTCGCAGCAATTTTGCCTGCCACGTGGCGCACCACAATATCCCGTAGATACAATTACATCGTTTTTTACGATAATCGCACCATATTTTTTTCGCAGGCAGGTGCTGCGAGATGCTACGGTTTGCGCAATATCCAAGTAGTAATTTATTTTGCTTATTCTATCCATTATTTAAACCCCTCTCACGAATTGTGTTTAATTCTTCGGCTGTCATAAGCCCTGCGTTATACAAGTTCAAATATTCCCCGGAAGCGGTTGCATTAAATATCAGCAAATCGTCTGTGTTTATCGTCACGGGAACGCCGTAATCAACAAGCGTGCGTATCTGATGGGTTGCATAGCTCCCCGTATTGCCCAACAAAATATTGCTCGCGGGGCAGACATTCAGTTGTATATCATGCTTTGCCAGCCATTTCATCACCTGCGGTTGCTCAGCCGCTGCTATGCCATGCTGAACTTGGTCAAGTTCCAGCTCCTCTGCGTAACGCATAACATCATCTGCGCCGCCAAATTCGCCCACATGGGCTTTTTTTATTAGGGCGAATTCTTGTGCTTTGCGGCTGATCGCTTTCATTTCATCCGGCGAAATTAAATTCCAATAGTTGATTATGTCTATTCCTTTAAACCAGCCTGTGCTAAATACTTCATCTAGCTTAGTCAAATCGTCGGAGTGGAACAAGGATAAATCGGGCAAAAATATAGTTTCCGGCGCAAAGGTTTTATGCAAACCATCCATTACAGCAATAAAAATATCCACACCACCTAACCAGTAAACTTCCGGTACGCTATAACTCAAAGCTAAAACAGAAATGTTATCCTCTTTTGCCTGCACAAAAGCAGCAGCGATACGTTGAATCCATCCGTTTTTATCGGGGAAGTGAATTTTGATATTATCGTTAAACCATTTGTCCATTTTCGGCACAGAATTAAGCGGTGTGATAAGCCTGGGCAATGTTACGCCCAGCATATTTTCTATGTAAGATGGATTGCCGCCACGCCCCGCATGGCTGTGCAAGTCGCTTTTGGGTATGGCTTGCAGTGCAGCAAGGGAGTTGTTTTCCAGTGCTTGCATAAATGTTTCTTTGTGCATCAACTATTACCTCCCGTAATTTCATACAATGCATCAAACACTATTCTAACATCTCCAAACGTTTCCGGCTTCATATTCATGTTCATTTTCCCGTGGCAGGTTGTCTTTTTAACGCCGCTGTATTCGTAAACCGTTGGGCATTTGCTGCCATGGCTTGCGAAAGGACAAATGCCACACTCACCGTAGTAATCAAATATTCTTGCCGCACTCTCCGGTGATTTTTCTGTTATTTTTTGTAGCATCGCTTCGGTATAATCGCATTTCCTTGCCCCAAAGTCTCCGTGCTTGTAACTAAAATGCATAGAAAACCAAAAAAAATGGGAAGCCCAGCCATGACTTACAATAATATGGTATCCAAACCCAAA
>Ga0131853_10018125_pt1 | contig 12812 bp, 13 predicted proteins | sample TergutLab28metaG_FD_92764 | JGI IMG/M metagenome (GOLD analysis project Ga0131853, IMG submission 92764) | Labiotermes labralis P1 segment gut microbial communities from Petit-Saut dam, French Guiana - Lab288 P1 (version 2) (version 2) | ecosystem: Host-associated > Arthropoda: Insects >...
GGAACATGACCCAGGGACGGCGTTGACGTATAGTTCGTTGAGGAGTTTTGTGGAAGACCTGGGTGTGAAGCATTTGAAGGCGGGTAACAGGTTCCTCGTTGATTTTGATGACCTTTTGGAGAAGCTTTACAAGTGATATAGGATGAATTCTTTGGAAGTCGCCCTCGGATGGGGGCGATTTTTCTTGGCGGGGGTTTTTGCTTTTTTGTTTTCCGTTGGGGGGGGTTTCCATAAGTCCGTGAGCTATGCTCACATTTATAACACGTGGTCCGTGGTTTGGTTGAATTATGAGCGCGAAGCATACGACCTCCCTTTGTATGTTAGGGTATCATGGGTTTTAGGGGTGTAAAGGGGGTTACTGACATTTTTCAAAAAAGCCCCTAGTGGGACTTTTGATATTGCGTTTTGTTCGGGATTAATTACGCACCTTTTTTTGCCAAGGTCTTTTTGCACTTTGTGCAAATTTTGATTGAAATTGCGTTACCATCAAATTCAAAAGTTTCCTTTTGAAGGTTTGGTTTATAGTGCCGTGGGGCTTTGCGGTTACTGTGACTTACGGTATTTCCGCGCATTTTTCCTTTGCCGCAAAGGTCGCATGTTCTTGCCATCTTGAAATCACCTCTCTTTGTTGTACCGACTATTCTAACATGTCCGTCACACCCTGTCAATCGTTTAACATAATGTGCAAACAACTTGACAATAATGTACATAAGAATTAAAATGTTATGTCTGGTTCTCGTCGGGGTGTAGCGCAGATGGTAGCGCACTTGATTTGGGATCAAGGGGTCGCACGTTCGAATCGTGTCACCCCGACCACACCAGGCAAAAGGGCGGTTGCCAGAGCGGCCAATTGGAGCAGTCTGTAAAACTGTCGGCGAAAGCCTACGGTGGTTCGAATCCATCACCGCCCACCAAGAAATATGTCGAACTGTGGTTAACGGTTCGGCATTTTTTATAGTTTGACAAAACCTATCATTTTTCTTTATTTAGTGCTAGACTGTTTTGAAATTCTAGAAGGGAGGATGAAATTGATAACTGTTAAAACGCTACCATATGAGTGCACTAAAATTACTAATTTAATCTCAGATTTTAGTAGTTCTGCCAATGTTGATATTAGTGCATTGCATGACGCATTAGACAAGCACGATTATGACTTGCTTACATATTCTTTAAAACAGTTAGAAATGTGGTATGAAGAAAACGCAGAAGCACTTATTAGAATTTATTCGGCAGACTATAATAAAACAACACTTGAAAGGCATGGGAGAAGCAAGAAAAGATTATCGGAAATTTTGCGGATCGTTGGTGAAGAGGAATTCAAAAACGAATTTATGTCGTATGCTTCTCCAAGTAAAAAGGAAACAGCCTTAGTTAGAAAAAAAAAGCTCTAAGTCGAACAAAAAAGTACTCATCGTGCATGGACATGATGCAAAGGTGAAAGAAGCAGTCGCACGCTTTGTTAAGTTAATGGATTTAGAGCCGATAATTTTGCACGAACAGTCAAACAAAGGAGAAACGATAATTGGAAAATTTGAAAAACATTTGAATGAAGTTGGATATGCGATTATCTTATATACGCCCTGCGATATTGGTGGAAAGGATGCAAACAACCTTACGCCAAGACCAAGACAAAATGTTGTGTTTGAGCATGGCTATTGTGTTGCTAAATTGGGAAGGGCTAACGTTTGTGTGCTTTTCGATGAAAGCGTAAACAAACCCAGTGACATTGACGGTGTTTTATATATACCATTAAAAGATGATGCATGGAGAATACTACTCGCAAAAGAAATGACTGCCGTTGGATATGATATCGATTTTAATAAACTTTTCAAGTAAACCGTCCACGTTCCCCACGTTGTCGCTCTTGTCCTGTTTGCATATAGGGTGGTCTTGTAAATGTAATCCCCACAACATCGTCAGCATAAATTGCATGAATTATGATGACGTTTTCGCTGTCGAGATTTGTTGTAGGTTCGGCACGTACCACCTTTACCCCACCAAAGAATAGGAAATCAGCCGGGTAAATCGGCTTTTTTCTTGTCATGGTTTTGCTCTTGTGTTACCATATGCCATGGTAGAATACAAAGACAAGCAGGATTTAATTGACGCAATAAATAAGAGTTACGAGTTATTCATTGCAGAGTTCAAGGACATAAACAATGCCGACATTCACATCCGCAAGGCAGGGATAGATAAAACACCTGCCGAAATGATTGCGTATCAAATTGGTTGGCTTAATCATGTTATGCAATGGGAGAAAGATGAATTGGCGGGTAAAGAAGTTATTACACCCGCACCAAATATCAAGTGGAACGAAATTGGTAAATTAGTTCAAACTTTTTACGACAGATATAACAAGGGTGATTTAGATTCTCTGCTCTCACAATTTGAATTGGCAAAAATTGAGTTTATTGCATGGATAAACACGTTAGACCAAAAAACGCTTTTTGAGTTGAACACAAGAAAGTGGACTTATATAAAGGCAGGTTGGCCAATGTGGAAATGGATACATATCAATTCCGTTGCCCCGTTTACAAACTTTCGTCCGCAAATCAGAAAATGGAAGAAATCATTATGAGTGGAGAGAAGAGTGGTTTGCCCGTTGTTGCCGTCTGTTATGATTTTGATAAGACGTTGTCACCGAAGAACATGCAGGAGTATATGTTGTTGGACCAGTTGGGGGTGACGAATCATGTTGAGTTTTGGGATAAGTCCAATGCATTTGCCAAGAGAGAGCAGATGGACCAGATATTGTCGTATATGCGGTTGATTGTGAAGGAGGCCGAGTATTTGGCCGATTCGGATTCATTGACCAAGAAGCATTTGCATGAGATGGGGAAAAAGATTGAATTGTTTGCAGGCGTGGATACGTGGTTTGAGAGGATTAATAAGCATGCCGAAGCGTTGGGGCTTTGTGTGGAGCATTATGTGATTTCAGCGGGTTTGAAAGAAATGATTGAAGGCACGAGCATAGCGAAAGAATTTCAGGAGATATATGCGTCGTCATTTTATTATGACAAGAACGGTGTTCCGAAGTGGCCGAAGCAGGTTGTGAATGGAACACAGAAGACGCAATACATCTTTCGGATTAATAAGGGCGGGTGTCCAGATTTAAGCAATGAAAGCGAGCTTAACCGTGTTGTGGAAAAGGACAAGCGAAGAATACCTTTTCCGAACATAATGTATTTGGGTGATAGCGACACGGATATTCCAGCCATGAAAGTTGTGACAGAGAACGGCGGAAAGGCGATAGGGGTATACAACCCAGAGGACGGCGGGGCAGGTAAGGTTACCAAGTATTTGAGTGAGGGTAGATTGAGTTTTTTTGCCCCAGCAGATTATAGCAAGGGGAGTCCGTTGGAGGAGTATGTTAAGAAGACGTTGACGCAGATAAAGAAAAATCAGAAATGATTTTTTAATAGTGTTAGGAATGCCTTGATGAGTTTGCTTGGCTCTATTTTATTATAGATGACGGAGAGATTGAAGCTGGGTAACTTTACCCCGTCGATTATTATTTTTTCGATGCCGTCACTGTCTTCTATGCATGATGGTGTGACGTAGCCGATGCCCACGTGCCGTTTAATCATGGCATAGATGAATTCGTTGCTGCCGGCGACCTCGGTGTACGATGTGTAGGCGGGGCCAAGTGCGGCCAGGAGCATTTTGGTATCGTCGCGTTGTTTACTTGGCAATAGGAGAGGCAGGTCGCAAAGTTGTTTTATTGATATGTGGTTTGGCAGGTTGTTCTTTTTTAAGAATTCGGTTGTGGCGTAGAAGGCCTTGGTAACGTCTTCTAGCTTTTCGATGACCAGGCTGCCGCTCTTGTTCGAGAATGGTAGGGTTGAGATGACGATATCAATTTCGCGGTTAACGAGCAGTTGGGAGAGTTCCTGTTTCGTTTTGTGATAGATTTCCAGTTTTAGGTTTGGGTGGTTTGCGATGAATGTGCTGATGAAATCCGCGAGGTGGTAGAGGGCGACACTGGCCTGGCAGCCTATGCGGATTGTTCCGATTGTGTCGTGGCTGAATTCCTTTATTGATTCGTGTGCCCCGAAGATAGCGGCCAGGGCGGGGTGGACGATTGTGAAGAGTTCGTCGGCCTCTTTTGTTGGGTGGACGCCACGGCGGTGGGGCAGGAAAAGTTTGTTTCCCAGTTGGCGTTCCAGTTCCTTTATCCGCATTCCAACCGCGGATGGGGTTAGGACAAGTTTGTCCGCCGCGCGCGTGATGTTTTTGGATTCGTACACCGCAACAAAGGACTTGTACAGATTTAGGTCAAAATCGGGGAATATCATAATATTAAGTATAAAGCAGTTCGAGGAGTTAGTCAAGTGTGGTATAAGTGTGGCTTGGGGCAGGGTCAAGCGATTGGGTATAGCAAACAAATAGAAACTATCAGTATAATTTATGTATGGAAAACAAAATGTACGCGAAGAAGATTGAGGAAGTGATTGCCGAGACCGTGACAACGGATGTTGGATTGACATCGGCCGAGGCGGCGACCCGTTTAGAGGTGAGTGGGAAGAACGCAATTGCCGATGCAAAGAAAGTCCCAGGGTGGATGCGGTTTGTAAAGCAGTTGAAACACATCATGATGGTTGTTTTGTTCATTGCCATGACATTGACGGCGGTGACATCCATTATGGACCCAGAGAACCAAAAGTGGGTTGGTGTGGGTTTGATTGGTTTCATTATCTTGGTTAATGCAAGTATCGGATATTTCCAAGAGAGCAAGGCCGAAAAATCCGTTGAGGCGTTGAAGAAGGCGACCAAGCCCTTTACGCGTGTGTTGCGTGATGGAGAGGTTACCAGTATCAAGACAGAAGACCTGGTAGTCGGGGATGTTGTCTTTATTGAGGCGGGTGACATTGTTCCAGCCGACGTAAGGATGATAGAGACGGCCAGTTTGATGATAGAGGAAGCGGCATTGACCGGGGAGAGTGTTCCTGTCGAGAAGAGTACCGATGTTGTCATGGGCGAGGGATTGGCCTTGGGCGATATGAAGAACATTGCCTTTATGAGCGGTATCGTTACATATGGCCGCGGGAAAGGGATTGTCGTTGCCACAGGGATGCAGACTCAGTTGGGGGTTATTGCGGGGCACTTGCAACGTGAGAAGACACCAAAGACACCGCTGACCAAGAGTTTGGACAAGACGATGAAAATCATCACGGCGGTGACGGGTTTGATTGCGGCGTTTATATTCTTGACGCGTGCGATTACTGGTGACCCGTTGATTGACAGTATGTTGATAACCGTTGCGATTGCCGTGTGTGCAATTCCCGAGGCGATTCCAATTTGTGTGTCCGTTACAATGTCTCTGGGCGTGCAACGTATGAGTAAGCGCAAGGCGATTGTCAGGAACTTGCCAGCCGTTGAAACGTTGGGCAGTACACAGATAATCTGTTCGGACAAGACAGGTACAATCACGTTGAACAAGATGACCGTTACCGCGATTTACCCAGACAAGTGCAAGTGTGAAGCGGACAAGAAGCGATTGTTGGATTGTATGGTTTTGTGTAATGATACGCATGCGAAGTATGACGAGGGTGGCAAGTTGGAAACAATTGGCGACCCAACAGAGATGGCATTGATTCATTATGCGAATGGGTTGGGGGTTAGGAAGGGTGAGTTGGAAACCGCAAATCCGCGTAAAGACGAATTGCCGTTTGACAGTACAAGAAAGATGATGTCGACCGTCAACCAAACGGCGGACGGGTTAATCATGTACACCAAGGGTGCGTTCGAGATTATCAAGACCAAATGTACAAAGATTTTGGATGACGGAAAAGTACGGCCAATAACCGATGCGGATATCGAGCAGATTAACACGGCGGCGACGGGTTTTGCAAAACGTGCCTTGCGTGTGTTGGGATATGCGTACAAGCCGTTCAAGGCAGACCAGAAGTTGACCGCAGATGATGAGAAAGACCTTATCTTGATTGGATTTAGCGGTTTGATTGACCCGCCACGTGACGAGGTTGCCCAATCCGTTGCAACGTGTAAAGAGGCAGGCATCATCACAATCATGATTACGGGCGACCACCGTGACACGGCCTTTGCCATTGCACAGCAAGTGGGCATAGCCGACAGCGAAGACCAGGTATGTACGGGTGCCGAATTGCAAAACATGACCGAAGAAGAATTGGCCGAGCGAGTTATGAATTTCCGTGTGTATGCGCGTGTTAACCCAGAACACAAGTTGCGTATCGTCAAGTCATTGAAGTCATTGAACAAAGTTGTTGCGATGACGGGGGACGGTGTGAATGACGCGCCAAGTATCAAGGCCGCCGACATCGGTATTGGTATGGGGATTTCGGGGACCGAAGTTACAAAGGGCGCGGCAGACGTTATATTGACCGACGATAACTTTGCAACCATTGTTTCCGCGGTCGAGGAAGGTCGCCGCACATATACGAACATTTTGAAAATTATCGTGTACTTGGTTGCGTTGTCCATGGCCGAGATAATCCTTCTTACCAGTTTGATTGTTGTATTCCGTTTGCCGTTCTTTAATCCTTTGCTTATCCTTTGGGTTAACGTTGTTACCGATACGTTGCCCGCAATTGCCCTGGGGTCGTTAAAGGCGGAGAAGGATATAATGAAGCGCAAGCCGAACCCAAGCGGGGGAAGTTTGTTCCGCGGGAAGACAGGTGCCGATTTGATTGTCTATGCATTGTACCAGGTTGCCCTTGTCTTGACAGTTTACCTGACGGCTATGTACGCGTTTGGATTTGACCCAGTTATCGCAATCACAATGAGTTACGTTGTATTGGGTACGGTCGAGACGGTTCATCCATTTACCCTGATTGACAATCGCAAATCAATTTTGCACAGCAACCCATTCAGCAGCCGTGCATTGAATTGGGCCGTTGTATCCACCATGGTATTGGTTGTAGGAAGTATTGTATTGCCATTAGCCGCGTTCCAAGATGCATTGGGGATTACATCCTTGAACGGTATCCAGTGGTTGGTTGCGGTGTCCGCGGGCCTGGCAATAATTCCTTTGGCCGAGGCATACAAAGCAGTTTGCCGAAACTATGACCGTCGAAAAGAGATACGTGAAAAGACAGCCGTTGTGGTAGAATAGTTCATGTTTGAAAATGATGATATCATGCAGGGATTGGTAGATAAATATGGAGAATTAGGGTTCGAGCAATGCTTGGACCCTTTTGTCGATTTAGTTCGGGCAATAGTTGGGCAGCAATTGTCGGTGCGGGTGGCCGATGTGATTTGGGGCAGGGTAGAAAAATTGTTGGGTGATGTTACCCCAGAATCCATTTTAGAGATGGCCGAGGAGGAATTGCGCGCGGTGGGATTGTCGTGGGGCAAGGTGCGGTATGTGCGGAACCTGGCGAATGCCGTGTCTTTTGGCGATATCAATATGGCGGCGTTTGGTGCGATGACGGACGAAGAGGTTATCAAGAGTTTGACCACCGTAAAGGGCATCGGACGGTGGACGGCGGAGATGTTTTTGATGTTTACCCTGGGCCGTCCCGATGTGTTTTCACATGGGGATTTGGGATTGCGAACGGCGATGAGGAATTTGTATGATGCACATACGCGCGACGAGATAGAGGTTGTTTCGCACCGATGGAGTCCAAACAGAAGTTTGGCATGTTTATATTTGTGGAAGACGTTGGATAATTAAGCCCGCACCATTTGGAACAGGAATTTGTTGATTGATTCAAAGAGAGGGATTTGGGCGGACAGACCACGTATGTCGGTGGCATCCGCGTCTTTTTCACCGTGGAACATATTGCATCGGATTCTGTGGATTGAAATGATGGCCGCGCGCATGCGGTCGGATTGGCCCTGTTCAAAATAGTTGTCGATAAAGTTCTTAACATCGATTATGTCGTTTCCGCGGTCGGTGACCCCCAGTTTTGTACGGATGTAGTAATCGGTGCAATCATTGCCGAGGCCATGTAAATCCAACTCTTGAATGCGTTTGTTCATGGCGAGGCTGACTTCTATTGTTGATTGCTCGTCATATTCCCCTAGTAATGTAGGCAGGGTTGCGTCCAGGCGAGAGCGACTGTAGCTCTTGTCGAAGTAGTATGCCTCGAACCGATTCCACAGAATTGCAAACCGTCCGATTTCCATTACCGTGTATTCAGATATTTCCGCCCAATCAAATTTTCGCATATTAAATTGTATCACAAAAAAAGCGTTGAAGAATTTAATTTCGTGCTATCATAAGAAATATGAGAAGTATCCAAACGGATTTGGGGATTCTTTTGGGGTCGTTTATGCCGCAGCCAGGTGATGATGGGTCTCCTGTGCTTTTTTGGATTATTTTTATAATTGCGATTATTGCCGTTACGGGTTTGGTTGTTTTGGGCGGTATTGAATTAACGATAATGTTGATTAAACATAACGAGAGAAAAAAGAACGGTGGCAGAGAGGTTGACAACAGGGATGAGTGGGGGTCAAAGTTGGAGGATGAGGAGGCCAGATTTGAGGCAGAGGTGAAAGCGGCCAGAGAAAAGAGAGATTTAGAAGAGGCAGAGAAGGAAAAAGAGGAAAAACCCAAGAAAGAACCAGAGGAAAAACCGAAAGAAGAAATTAAGGAAGAGCAGAAGCCAGCCGTGCCACCAGTACCAATGGCACCAAAGCCAATGATGCCAGCAGGGCCGCCGAAGCCCGCAACACCGCCAGGTGCACCGCGGCCACCCGTGCCCGCAGGCCCGCCAAAGCCGTCCACACCGACACCTGCGCCTGTACCCCGTCCAACTCCCGCAGGGCCACCGAAGCCAGGAATGCCTGCGCCCGCGCCAAGGCCAATGTCCGGGCCGACACCCGCACCGCGGCCAATGTCCGCACCGATGCCGCGACCGGCCCCAGCGCCCGCACCAACACCGCAACCACCAAAACCGACAAGTGTATCAGACGATTGGTAAATCGTCTTTTCGCATATTTAGGAACCGCATGAACAAAATAAGTTTTAGGGATGTCGATATAGTTTGACAGTTTTTGTACAAGGGGCTAAATTCATACTATAGGTATCTTGTGCGACGCAGATTTGGGGGGAACGAAAGATGGCAAAAAAGAGTCTTGTGATAGTGTCTAGTTTGGCACTGGTGTTTGTTCTGGCGATTACCGGGATTATTGTGTTGGTTGTAACCAGGTCAGGCGACGATGAAACAGGGATTGGCCCCGAGCCACAACCGATTGGGGTTCCGACAAATATACGTATAGAAACGCAAGGGTCGGATTCCGTCCTCGTGTGGGATGCGGTGACGAATGCGGTGTCATATCGCGTTCGGATTACAACGACCTCCGCCTTGGTGCCAATAATTCGTGCGGTGCCAACGGGAACCAGTTACAATATCTCGCAAAGTGCAAACTTGCCATATGGCACATTACAATTTGCCGTTCAAGCCATTGCATCGGATGCAGTCAGAAACAGTTCTTTTGCCGTGACATCGGCAACGTTTAACAACGTGGCACCAGATACGGGTGCCGCGGCCGTGTCATATGTTGTTGGTTTGATTAATGCGTTACCACCAGCCGCCAGCTTAACATTGGCCAATGCAACGGCGGTTGCGACGGCACGTGCAGAGTTTAATGCGTTGACAACAGCACAAAGAGCCCAAGTAGCAAACATAGGAATTTTAACAGCGGCAGAGGAGCGTATAGCACAATTACAAGCCGCATTGGGTGCGCCGCAAGAGGCGGCGTTATTGGCGGTTGAGGCATTGTTGGCGGCCATTGCAGGTGACAACGTTACGTTGATTGGACAACGGGTGAGCGAGTTTGAATCGGCCATAGCGGTATCGGGCGTTAATGTTAATGCATTGGTTGACCCATTGGGGAACCCCGTCACGGCTGTGGGATTGTTACAAGCGGCGGCAACACGTGTTTCGTTTATCGAAATGCAGGCAGAGGTTAGTGCGATTAATGGGTTGATTGCGAACCTGGGGACTGTTACGAATTTAGATGCGTTACAAGTTGCTATTGATGGTATTCACCAGAGGATTATTGCATGGAGCGGTTTGCCGTTGGTTGGTATCAATGAGGGAATATTAGGGGTCGTTCAAGTTGATTTAATCAACACGATGATTGACGATTTGATTTCGCCAGTTGCCGTTGTGGATATCGGGGCGGCGATTGTGGCTTTGGAATTGGTAGAGGGGAGATTAGCAACCCTGCCGACAAACATCAATGTTGGCGATATCAACATGGCGCGCGTGAACACGGTCCGTGTTGACATTATCAACATGATGATTACCGAATTGGTCTTTATGGGTATTCCATCGGACTTGGGTGCTTTTAACACTTTGGTGGCCCAGATTAATATACGTGTTGCCGCATTGCCATCGGATGTTGACCTTGGCTTGGTAAACACAGGAACGGTTGATGCACGACGTATTGTGGTAATTAATGATTTGATTACGACCGCATCGGGCATCACCGATTCGGACGAGTTGGAAATTGCCCTGGCAACAATTGAGGGGCAGATTGGCGCAGACGAGGCACGTTTTGCGTTAATCGGTATGGATGTAGATAACCTGGTAATTTTACGCGGACGGGTTGGAACCTTTGCGGCATTAGAAGCCGAGATTATCGAAATCAATGGGTTGATTGCGGGATTGTTGGATGAGCCAATTGCGGACATCACAGAGGCGTTGGGCATCGTTGCGGATATTGATGCACGAATTGCCGATGGGTGGAATATTTGGACGTCGATGATGATGTCGCGTATTGATGTCGAGGGATTGGATGCTGCGCGTATTGTCATTATCAATACATTAATGGAAACATTGGTCGGCGGTCCAGAATTGGATGATTCAGAGTTCGACACGGCCGAGGCAACCATTACAAAGGTCGAGGGATTGATTGCCGCGTTGCCGCACCATGTTGATATTTCCGCATTGAATATGCGTAACCTTGACCATGGACGTGCAAGGGTTATCAATACCTTGGTAACGCGTGCGTTGGCTTTGATTGATTTGGAAGAAATTTCCACGGCTTTGCAATACATAGAAACACGAATAGGGGACAGGGAAGATGCGTTGGTTGAAGAAGGATTGAACCTGTCGCGATTGGAAGAATTGCGTGACCGCCACGACACGGGAATAGAAGACCAAGACATAATCGCAATCATGGCGATGAACCAGTCGATTTCCGATTTGTTGGTATTGTTTAACGTTGGGGGGATAACCGCCGTTGATACCTTCGCGGCCGTTGCGGGTTTGCGTGCCGACATTGCGGGGATGAGTGTTACAAGCGCGGGCGGACACAGTGTAAATGTTACCTCGTTAGATACAATTCATGCACGTGCGGTCAATATGGAAATTGACGCGCTTTGGGGAGCAATATTCACATTGCCGTTGGATACGGCCACAGCCAGAATCTTTGACATAGATGACCAAGTTGATATTATCACGGCATCGGGAACGAGTGGAATTGACCACGTCAACTACACCACGTTAAGTGGTATGCGTTTGATGGTGGTTAACATGATGATTGCCTCTGTCCCAGGGACGGGGTATTTGTCACCAGGGGAATTTGCGGTCGTTCCGACCCTTGTCACCGATATAGAGTATTTGATGGACAGATGGAATTTCACAGAAAGCACCATCGGATTGAATGCATCGGTATTCCGCCTGTTGCGTGTTCGTTATGTACGTACGATGTTCCGTGACGCGTTGATTTTGGAAGACATTGCGGCAATCGAACAGGCAATCGACGACATAGAAAAAGTCATCGCCGAATGGGGCGAGGATACCTTGGTTGCTGGTGGCTTGGATGTGAGTTTGTTGGATGCGCTTGAAACACGAATAGATACAATCACGGCGTTGAACAAAGAGATTGATGAAATTAACGATATCATTGATGGCTTTGCAATAGTTACTGATATTGTTGAAACGGATGCGGCAATTGCGGCCTTGGTCGAGCGAATTGCGGATGGATGGGGTGAATGGACGACGTTCGTGACGGCGCGCATAAACATTACCCAATTCAACATTGCCCAAGTAAATGTAATCAACATGATGATAGGGAGTTTGCAAGGCGTTGGAAACATGAGTAACATTGAATTTGCCGATGCGACCGCAATGTTGCCATTGATTGAAACCCGTATTGATGGGTTGGATGTTGCGATTGACCGTGACCAGATAAATATGGCCGACCTGCACACTGGTCGTGCGCGGTATGTCAATACGATGATGGCGCGTGCCGTTTCGGCATTGACAACATCTGTTGCCTTGGCCAATGCAATTAATGATATTGATGCGAAAATTGCAATTTGGGGAGAGGCGGTTCTCTTGGCCGCGGGATTGGATGACGAGGCGGTTGATCTTGCGCGTTACTGGGTGACATTTATGCAGGGGCTGGAGAGCCAAATCGAAAACATTTTCGAGCAATTAGAGATTTTCAACGACGTGCAATTTGTTACGGATATTGCGAATGCAATTCGTATTATAGGAGAGATTGAAGGCGCATTGGCGGACGGATGGGTTGATACCAATGGCAAAGATTGGGCGGATTTTATGATGGAGCGCATTGACGTTTCATTGTTGCCAAGTGCGCGTATCATAGTCATCAACAGTTTGATTAACCAATTTGCGAATGTGGATTTCGTGGATGACATTGATGACGCCATAAATGAAATTGATGCAATCCAGGCAATGATTGATGCATTGGATTACATGGGTTCGGGTGCGAATGTTGTTAATACAGAAGGCCTGACCGCGGCGCGTATAGTTGTGATTAACACGATGGTGCGGGATGCGTTTGCGGGGGTTGATTACGTCGCGGATGTGGAAGAAGCGTTGAAGGCAATCGCGGCGATTGAGGCGATGATA
>Ga0131853_10018128_pt1 | contig 12810 bp, 6 predicted proteins | sample TergutLab28metaG_FD_92764 | JGI IMG/M metagenome (GOLD analysis project Ga0131853, IMG submission 92764) | Labiotermes labralis P1 segment gut microbial communities from Petit-Saut dam, French Guiana - Lab288 P1 (version 2) (version 2) | ecosystem: Host-associated > Arthropoda: Insects >...
CCAATATCTCCGTAACCATTGAACTTTGGATATAGGTGTTTTGGGTTATATCGGTATAGTTTGACCTAAGGAACACTCTCCCGAAGTTAGGTCCTTTCCTCCTGGGACACCCTGTATATCTTTAGGAGTAACAGAATCTGCCTTTTGTAAGCCCAGAAATTAATCCCTTAACTAATATAAAGGCCAGAAAGGTCAGTAGGAATTGTTACAAGAAAACGTTTGTCCTAGAGATGGTACTACTGTAATGGTACAGTAATATCTATCAAAGGAGCAACATGGAAATGCACAGGGAGTGATGTAGATAATTTGGCAGCCTGAGAAGAGCTTAAGATTGGAATGAGAAGAATTGAAGAGATTGATATTGTGTCTCAGAAGACTTTTCTGTGGCATTAGTTAGATAGACTCTGTCATTCCAAGGTTTAACCCTTCTGATGTCACCAGCTATGAAATTTTTAAACCAGAATTTCAAATTTTTGTTGTTGTTTCTTTCATTCATATAAACTTAGTTTAGTGAAAAAGACACTCGTGCTATCTTGGATAAATCAGAGGTACTTAAATAAGAGCTGTGTAAATGTATGGCCAGTTTATTAATGTCACACATATGTGGACAGACAGGAAGTGTTCACGAAACATTAGAAATTATACAGAAAGGGAAGTCTCCAGTGTGGAATAGATTTAATGACACAGGAAGGGTTAAATGTTGTATCAATACTGTGTTAATTTATGTAATTATTTTAGATACATTATGGAAGTGGATTTTTCTGCAATATTGTACTTAATTTTTTCGTACAGTGTACAACATGACCATTAGAATGTAGATAGTTCACTGTCATACAGAGTCTTCCAAGATCAGCAAGTTTTGTTTTAATTATTAGAAATACATTCTAAAAACAAAGCACAAGCCAAAGATGGCACACTAGAGACTGAACAGGCCTAACAACACGAAAGTAGTGTGATATGACAATACAACGATGAAATACTTCCCGGTGCCCAGAGTATAGTTGACTGTATTGTAGGCCTATTAATTTAATATTCCAGCAGTTTCCTTCATAGGCTTTATGTGATGAATGTTATAGGGTGCTAATCATATATCGCTTTATGAATTAATTCGTAGTTGGCAGCTATAGTGTGAGCAGTTAACCAAGCCCCCTTTCCCTTTTTCTGTCCACATGACAACACTCAATGAATAACAAAACTTAGCTTTAAAGCTGTATTGCTGCTCTTCTGATTTCCATTCTGCACTGTGGTATTGGCTCATGAGGCATCACTAGTCCTTCTGATTGTCTTCCTGCAGGGATTGGTTTGACTGCTCTAACTATACTTGCAAATATTCCATGTACAAGACATCAGCAATAGTTATTTATTATGTAAGACAGATATATTATTCTTATTTACAGTACTATTAACTGCCAGTTTCTTAGCTCTGTTTTATATTGTTGGCTACACTGTGTTTTGCTCTGAGTGTAATTCATTCCTGTCTTCCAGTAAGACACTTGAGAAGTACAGTATATTTAGCAGAATATCTGCTGTGTGTTGTATGTGAGGTTTTTCAATTGCCAGTTCCTTTTAATATGTGAAGCACACGAATCCACAAATAAAACAGCAAGCTGCTTCTTCCAACCATTAGAGGTCTGGGTACATTCACAACACAGTTTGTATCAGATTGGTGTTACACACAAAGTGTCATAGTTTTGTCTTGAATCCTTTACTGTTGGTGCTTGCCACTCATTACTCCACCAGTACCCTGTATTCATCAAGTATCTTCCATGACATGTGCACCAGAAGGGACAGTCACTTATTCATGTCTGATCCAGCTTATGGTTGGTCTCATAATAAGATCTGCTTCCCTGTGGTGAAGAATTGAACATTTAACCCTTTAAACTGTGTTGATACAATATGTACCACCTATCTCAACATTAAAAATCTGCAGTTTGCCAAGAGTGTGTACTTCATTAACACCATGGAAAAGGTCATTAAGTGACTTTTAGCAAAATCACATTCAGTAGCCCATCAAACTGTTGTTTTCAATTATTTTTAATTATCTAGTGGCATTGTGGTGTTATTTAATTGTACCACAAAGCCATGATCTTGTATAGCCCCGAAATTATAACGTTTTTAATTTTCCATAATTGATGTAATTATCTGAAACTCTCTAAAAAGTAGTTAGTGAATTTCCCCTGTAGACCAGTAATGTATGTGGCTCATGTGATTCAAAAAGAAACCTTCAGACAGCATAGGAAGTGATTAAGCATGTGAGACTGATTTCAGCTGTCTGTGAGTATGAAATGTAAGAATGATATGCTGTACTCTCAATGTTGAGTGTGCGCTCAGTTGTAATCTGCTGCGATAAATTTTGAGAATATTTTGTACAAGTGTTTACACTCTCTACTTTGTCAACAGTGTTTCGCTTTATTGTGGTACTAGTGATCAGTGCGTGAAAGCAAGTCGAAACGTTCACGTGTACCACTTCTGGATATTGCATTTTTATATACTAAATTTGTACACTTCTGTCAGTTGCTTTAATTCGAATGAATTTTACTGAATACAGAATTTTGTCATTTCATACACACATTTTCCCTCATGACAGTCGCAGGTTCATGGTCATCTGAATACAAGGTACATACAGAAAATTTAGACAGAGACCTTCTGGGCTGTTATTTAGTCTGGATAGTTTGGATTGGAAGTACCTGTTGCCTGAGTCATGATGCTAGTATTGGATAGTCTTTCTACTGTGAAGATACAGGCAGCTGGCAACCACCTGCCACAGCATCATAAGCCAAAAGACCACAGTGTAACCCTTCACCGCTTGAAAACCAGAAAACTGTTATCCTTATTAAATTCTCCAGATAGTGGAATTCATGATACCAAGTATTTTGGACTTGTATGCCAGATACAGTGCCTTTGTTGTACTTCCAGTACTTACTCCAAAACATGATGTTTCCTTGCTGGTATCCTATGGTTCATCATCATCACAACCAGTCACCCAGCTATGTAACACTTATGTTTCTTTACATTCCACTTTAATATTATCCTCCAATAAATCCTAACTATGTACTGAGCTCTACAGAAACATTCATTCATGGGGTTTCCCTACCAAAATTTGTGTGCATGTCCAGTCCATCCAAATCTTCCTCTGTAACATTATTACATGTTGAGTATGTTCCCTAAGTTTCTCACCGTGTGATTTTTGTCCTTTCCATAGTTCTTTCATCCATGTGCATCCTGACATTCTCTTCTGTGCTCTGTTTCCAAATAGTTGCAATCTCCCTTATTCTGCTCAGAGTGAGAGACCAAGTGTACATCATTACAAAATAACAGGTAAAAAAAATTATGTATTTTAATATTTGCTATTTTAGGAAATCAGGTGAGGTCTTTGAACTTTAAATAAGCAACAGTATCATTTTAAAGTATGTGGACTTTTTGATGTGGATGTAATAGCATGTACATTACACTTTGAGAATGATCAGCCTTACATAGTAGTTCTTGGGTGTAGCTACAGCAGTTATGAATTTTGGCCACCAGCTATTTCATGCATACAGGAAGATAGGTAGGGTATGTATAAGGTAACATGGTGATGCATTTGCTTAGCCACTGTTGTAATGGAAACACAACAATGCATTCTGTGTAATGTATAGGTATGTGACTGTTAACAATACAAAAATACTGAGTCTTGCACAAAAATGCTTAGGTGAATTTATGTCACCGGCAACAATAAAATATACTTATGTCTTCATATAGACTGACTGATAATTTTTGTCTGATTTTAGCCAAATGTACAGTTTTTTTTTTAACAGATTTTCTTATTAGTCCCCACTATCAAATCTCATGGAAGCCCATCCAGTGGGAGCCATGCTGATACATGCAGACAAACAGACGGACTTGATATAGCCAATAGGCAATTTTGCACTTGTGAACACGCCTAAAAAGTAAACAGAAGGCTACAAAATGGTAATGAAGTTATGTTCCTTTATATATATATATATATATACCGTGCATCCCTGTATAATCTTTTTCAAATGAAGCCAACTAGGTGCACACCACTTCTCTACATGTTTCAGGCAGATAGTTGCCCGAAACATGTAGAGAAGTTGAAATAAATATACTAAGTAGTGTGCACCTAGTTGGCTTCATTTGAAAACAGATTACGTTCCAGTCTTAATTCCTTTACTTCTGCTTCCTATGATTTGTGTGTGTGTGTGTGTGTGTGTGTGTGAGTGAGTGTAGCGCTATGACCGAACACAGGCCATGGCCTCCTCATTCATGAGGTTTCTAGATCACAGACAATGATGCACCACAGTCGGTAGGACTCCTCTGGACAAGTGATCGGTTTGTCACAGAGACCTCTACCTGACAATGCACAACACTCACAACAAACATCCATGCCCCTGGCGGGATTCAAACCCACGATCCCAGCAGACGAGCAGCCACAGACCTACGCCTTAGACCACACGGCTACTGGGACCGGCTCCTATGAATAATTATAGTACATAAATGTTTAGACTGTGGGCAGCAGGTGTCTCCTCAGTACCCTGACCAGACCGCGCAGTGTCACAACCGGGCAGACAACAATCTATATGCCACCATGCAAACCTCGAATCTCATATCAGTATATACAGTGATTAAAGTTGTTTTGGGCAGTAAATTATCAAGATGACTGTAAAATAAGAATCAACCAAGTACTAACAGGCAAGAGGCAGACTTAAGTTAAATAAATTAAAATGGACAGATCATATAGTAATGTTGGAAGCTTGCAGAGTACTTAAAAAAGTTTTTAGTGGAAGATTAGAAGGTAGAAGCAGGGAAGGACAACAAAGAAAGAGATTATCTGAAGATGTTGAAGACGGCAGAGTGGGAGTACAAGGCAGAAGTAGGAATGCAAGGGACAGAAATAACTGTGATGAAAGGTAACAGCACAAGGGAGTCAGTAATGACTGAAGCTTTTATATATTTCACTACCTAAAACTGAATGGCATGTTTGTTTGCGAACTGCTGGCCAAATTAAATGTATAGTACAGCAGACCAGTGTCATTTGTGCATCACAGAAGAATGACTGTGGCAAACCCGACGCATCACACTGTAGGTCACTGTTTGATCACCCTGATAACCTTAAGCCAGAAACACCCCCATCATTTCAGTAAACACCAACACATATGTTTATGTTTTTATTAATCATTAACCATATGGTTTTAACTTCACACATCACAGTTTCACTATTTGTGGAATTTTTCAAGAATGCAGCTATTGCAAATGGTGAAGGTTTACTGTAACATACAGAAAATGGATTTTTTCCCTGTAAATCTGTCATACAAGATTCAGGGTTCTCATGGTGGTTGCCTTGGCTGTGGTGGTGGTGGTGGTCAGTGCCAGGCAGCCATCATATCCCCATCATTTCCTCACACAACAATATTAGTCATTTTTGACGTGCCAGTGCACCAACCAAACTTCTTCCATTCTTATAATATACACACAGCAAACTACCACTGTACCCCATTGTGCCCCTTTATGACCCCAGGCATAGCAGCTGACATGGGATTTCTTAGCAGATACAGACATTCCATGCAATAAAGCTGCTGTGTTCACGGACACAATAAAACTGACAGCTGTCAGTCACACCTTTCTCTTGCATAATTTTAAACTTCATTGTAGCTTTTATTGTGATTTTCCTAATACATTTTGTCTCAAAAACCTGCACTTTAAACATGCACACAGTTCATATTGCAAGAGTTTAATATGCAGTCGTACTGTTCACAATGATATTCACAACAAAGTATATGCCCATTGCAAATAATGGCATAGCTGCTCTGAAGTAACAGTTCGTTGTCATAAACGTACACCAATGTCATCTCGTTCAACTGAGGAATGTAATTTGAATGTTACACCTTCCACTACCAGGCTGCTACCAGAAACTGCTCCAATTGGCAGCTCTGACACACGGGTCTGCAAAATCCATGTAAATGGTCAAATTATACAACACACTGCAAGCAATTACCTTATCCTTAAATAATGCTTAATCTGGATGATGTCATTACTCCTACTGAATCTCTGAATTACCCGCTTCAAGTGAACGCCATAGTCAGGTGTTCATAACTCATTCAGATGGTCCCAGTTTCAAACCTCAGCTCAGAAAGTGACTACCCTAAGACCTCTGTGGTTTGCCTTAGCAATTCCACACAAATATCAGGACAGTCCCTGTAACTATATCACAGCTGTTCCCCTCCACATCCTTTACAGTCATTTATTCATTAATCATCCTGTCATTCAATGCTAGAGAATCTAGCCTTGAAATTATTGTTAAATTAAACCTAAAAGCTATTCTTACACACGCCTGGACAGGCCCTTAGGGCTCCAGAAGGTTGAACTCCTAGAATATCTAAACAATCGGCACAAGAAAGTGGCAAGGTTGTCAACCCTACGCACCAGCCTCGTGTACCCCCAGGAGACATCCCTGGTACTCATTCCTGTTATAGGATGAATCGACCCCAGGGCCACACTGCAGCTGGAAGGATAAAGTCAATTCCATTGACCCCATCACAAATCAAAGCTCCGACCTTCTGGCTTTAGTGCGGTGCCTCAACCAACTGTGCCACCACATACCCCCTCCAAAAAACCCTAAATAAGTATAAAATCAGTATTCAATGACCACCTCCATACTTTTATTTAAAACAGTATCATAAGGAATTACACATAACCATTCCTAAGATTTGGTTTCAATTTTAGAACTTACTAATAATGGACTTAAAAAGGATGTTAAATGTGGCAGAGCCCAATACTCCCTTTTTAAGTTTTACTCTGTATATCTGTAATCTTCAGTCCACCTTTCGTATCCATGATTAACAAACAACAGACACAGAAAATACATATTGAGTACAATACCTTGGGCCTTCTCTCAGCATCACTCTTGTAACTAACACACATTGTTTTGGAAGAATGTGTCCATAAAAATTCTCCTCTCCCTTCACTTGGAATGCATTTCAGAAGAATTACTCCTCCAAGTCTGTCTTCCACACCACGAAGGAATGGAGACTCTGCAAAATAATACAGTATTAGGAAACACACTGAAATATGTCACCACTCCACAAAAAGCTGTGGTATTAAAGATTGTAATTTTAGCATAAGCTTCTGTGTTAAATTTCTGAACGTCAGAATCAGAAGAAGGTTTCTGTCAGTGCCACAAAGTGCAATTGTAAGGCAAGCCACCATTTTTCAGATGATGAATAAGGAAAAATTTCCATATTGCGCTGGACAGCTATGGTTTATCACAAGGCTATGTCTTACACTGTAAAGAGATTCAGAAGTTACCTCTCTACACAACTGCATTTCCCACACATGAAATCCAAGTTCAGCAGACATATGAAGGAATTCCACATTTCTTTACAACTGCAGAACCTAATAAATTGCACTATAAAACAAACTTACAGACTGGATAACACCAATGCAAAGACAGACCCTTAATGTTATGGTATAGGTCAATTTCTGAAAAGGAAATAGCCTTTGTGGGTGACGCCACATATGTCAACAGGAGTGAAAATTGCAGCTGAATGAGTATCACTCCCACTTCATATCCAAGCTGTCCTTGGTTTAAACCTCAGGCCAACACTGGCCACCCAAACAGCGTTCGTGGCTTATCTCAAAGTAGGTCTTGATCAATTCCATATCCTTTTCAATCCATTATTTAGCTATGAATTTGACGTTCAGATGACCGTGCATCGTGATATATTCTTATAATAAAACCAACTAGTTGCACTAATTTCTCAAATTTATTTTTGGAATAATACTCTACATGTTTCGGACAGTTCCTCTGTCCGAAACGTAGAGTTTTATTCCAAAAATAAATTTGAGAAATCAGTGCATCTAGTTGGTTTTACTATAAGAACATGCTATGAATGTTTAAAATTAATATTTCACATTTTGAAGTCTCACCCAAGAACTTTGTTTTCATGGCACTGTGAAGTGCTGTTACAGGACATTCACTTTTTTGAACCTCAACAGCCGCTTCACGAGCAAGCATGGTACGTACAAGGTACTCCCCACAGCCAGATGTGCATGCCGCAATTGCCGGTATACGATCTGTTCCATTGGTCGCCCAACATCCACACCCATACATCGCAGCCTGCAATATATGTAAAACAAGAGACTGGAAGCAGGTCCATAACGCAAGTTGTGTACATGTCTCCCACACTGTCTCAACTGACACATCCAGAAGGCAATACAAATCATTGTCACTGACATGACATCATCATGCAGGAGGTCCGTATTTCCCCTTGTAAGTGAGTAAAGACAAATGAGAACAGACAAACTGACCTGCCCCACCCTGCCCGGATGTTTCAGAGCCACTCCTCCGCTAGAACAGGCTGCGGCCAAGTTACCATGTGCATCCACACAAATGGCTCCCACTGTGTCCAGAGGTGTCAAAACCTGAACATATTAGAACTGTGGCAATAAAATCTCAAAATCATAAAAGCCAACATTTAATTCAGATACAATTGCTTGACCCTTGCTAACTGATTTTAGTTCAAATGTTAAATTACATTTCCCAAAATGATTTAATTAGTAGCCTGGCATAAAGGCTTGACATAATGGAAAATTTTGTTTCCACTATCAGTTATAACTTGTGAATGCAACATAATTCAGAACAACATCCTGGCATGGAATAGTAAGAGATGTGATATATGCCACCTTACAGTCATTACATATTCATCACTGAGAAAACCTGAAACATAACCCTCAATACTGTTTCAGGTGTTCACTGTTATCAATTATTTCACAGTATCAGTGAAAGGTGATGTCTGGGTCAACCCACCTCACAGCACTCAGTCCACACTATTTTTCCTGGTGCATTTTCTCACCCAAAATGACTATTCTCTTCACAATCACTCTTTTTCAAATACAATACACCATCAAGAGATATCCGATGTCTGTTCAAAAACTTGGAACACAAATATGCCATAAATGGGTCCAATACCTTCCACAGAATTCCAAATCATTGACTTTGTTTCAGAGAAGTGGTCATACAAGCCTGTGCTAAGCATACAATGAAGTCATCGAAGACTCTTGGCAGATCAGCTGCTTAAAAATCAGCAACCAGCTTACCAGACTGTACTGATATTCCACAGTCACAGCATCATAGTAAATCTGAGGTTTTTTTTTTTGTGTTATGCGAAAAAAATTGGGAAACTACATGATTCATTTGGTATCACCATCTTCAACATTTACCACCGTTTATAAAAGGAAGAAAACACCACCTCATATTGTGGGGAATGGAAAGAAACTCTCATGGACCATACTAAACAAACTTATGGGCTGGGTACTGCAAGTGAATACTACTATACAATTATCATTCGGCAGATACAAGCTTTCAGGTTGCCACAAGAGTAAATATTAAGATGATGGTCTTCCAGGTTATGACACTGCATACTTTGGTAAACAGAGACCTGTCTCCCAAACTATGTGGCAACACATCCTAGAACACCAAAGTCTTACCATTCACGAGATACTCAGTTTATTTACTGGTTGTAATAAAAAGATAGTGTTCCTTGTCAAAGCCATGATGACTTCTAGAGGGAGTAAAGGTAAAGCTGCACTTATTCTTAACCTCAGCAATAGATGGTCATGTCCCAGCCACTTTACACACGGGACAGAACACCTCTATCCCTTGAATAAGAGGCTTGGTGGACCCCAGAGCGAGGCTGGACTTTTCGGAGAACAGATATATCTCTTAACCCTAACGGGATTCAAACCCCAGACGGTTGAACCTGCAGCCAAGTCACTATACTGGCTACACTGCCTCAGCTCCCATATTTACTGGTTGCTTTAACCAGAATAAATACAATTAAATCTAGTAAAAATTCCAGTAGACCCCAAAAATATACTTGTTAAAATCTCATAAATTACATTGTACAAATACTGTAATTCACACATTTTTTTTTTCATGTATAAATAATGCAGTCATCAAACTTTCCAAGGTTCTAACCTTTCTGGTGACAGACAAAGATGGCAAGCATGAAATTATGCACGGGAGCTGCTCAATCTCAAATCCAAGAGGATGAATAAACTTCTTAATCAGTCAGTAGTACAGTTGTCACCAAATTTACAAGTGACACATTCTCTAACAATAATTTCACAAGACAAATAACAAACCTTATCAATTTGTAGCTGATACCTTGCCACTTTCTTCTTGTAATGTCGGTACAGCTTCAATGCTTTATCTGCAATTGTAACAGAGTTATGTACACATATAAAAGTATGCCTGCAATGTTCTTAAATGTTCCTTATATTGTGCAAATATAAACAGTTCTTTGTTTCTACATATTCTGTGATATTTCCAAATTTTAAAGCTCAAATTATGGCATTACGCACCTGATACCAGAGACTTCGAATGGACAGTAGTCAACCCTGCTTGCTCAGCCCACTTATGTGCTCCATTTCCAACCAACAAACTAAAACACAAAAACCAATTATCCAGAAAATAATCCTTTGAGGAACAAAAAGTTACTGGTCTCCAATAACAAACTTAAATTACAACATACAGTAGTCTCACGCAAACACCTATGCAGCCTTCTCTCTTGCAAAGTTTAAACAATGAATTTTGTAGTAATGTGTGATCCTGGTGCATCCAGCACATAGTACTGCAACCTTATATGAAGCTCTGTTAGCTCTTCACAGACATTCTCTACTCAGAATGATTCAATGTCATTACATGCTAATGAGACTTTCAGCAAGATGGTTCATTAACTTATGGTAAAACCTCACTGATCTGGATTAAATGGGGGAGAGAAGATTCAAATTAAGTGTTAATGTGAATCAGCAAAGTAAAAGATAGCCCTATAACATACAAAAATTACAACACCTATAAATGGAATATTTAATGCTAAATGTACTACTGATCTTGTAATTATATACCTATGAATTAATTTACAAAATACCAAAATAAATAAACAGTATCACTGTAGAGTCTTTATTTACAAATGACAAAAGGCACACTACATACATCTGTTCATAAAAAGAAGACCCAGAATTTGTACTTGTTTGTAACGTTATAATGCAGTTTGAAGATACTGTCAAGCTTTGTCTGAAGAGACCTCGGATGCTGTTCCTTAGTTAGGAAGTACCTCACGGTTCTTACTTGTTCATAATATGCCTGCAGTTCTTGATTTGTTGAAGAACCCACATAATTAATTTCTGCATCAATCCCATCTGTTGTAGAACTACAATGTTTTGTCTGAATTGTAAATTATTTTGGTCCATCTAGTTCATTATTCAATATGAGAAAAATGTAGTGTTGTCCAGTGCAACTTCTGGTGAAAGTTTCTTTGGGAGCAGTGGACTTGAACACCAAACTAAGGAAAATCTCAAATGAAGAAAATTTAACATGACTTGGGATGGCTGAAACTGAATATTTAAAAAGAGAGAGAGAGAGAGAGAAAACGATAAAAACTTCAAGCTAAGATCATCCACTGTAGATATGCTGGGACTGACCATGGTGGGATTCGTCCAAGTGCTAGCACATTGCAGCTCTGCTTCTTACAAATATTTTCAGCCAGCTTCACTGGATTCTTCACACCACACACAGCTCCAACTGCTCCAAAATGTAGGGTGCTACCATCCATGACACTAGCATCACATTCTACATTTCCATCCCATGTTAGGTTGGAACCATATCCAGCATTTGTCAGAGGGGAGTCCTCCAACACTGCAGTGGCATCTGTAACAACTTCCAGAGCTGTGGCCCCTGAAGCCAAAAGTGAATACCCCTATGTGACAGGAAACACACAATAATTTGACATGATCAAGTAATACACACTTTGTATTGCTACAACAGCAGCAGCAAATATTTTGGGATTTTACAATTAATAACCTACATATGCACCAGTGGTAGAATAAGAACTATGGAGAATAAGAACTAGTCAGCAAGTGCAGGAACTGTTATAAAGACTTTGATATTGTAGCCAGATATTAAGAAGTAAAGATTGGAATGGATAAGACATTTGGTAAGAATGGACCACAGAAGGGTAGTCAGGAAGACATTTGGGATTAAACCAGAGGGAAGGAGATGAATGAGAAGACAAAGACTGAAATTGTTGTAATGCTGAAAAGGATCTTTGGGAGATGAAGGTGAAAAGAGGGCCATATAGCCAAGGGGTAGTAAGTAAGTAAGTAAGTAACCTAGATTCAACTATCTGAACCAATTACTAAATAAAACAGTTCTGAATTAATGTTAAAAAATCAGAATGATTAAACACGGTACTATTGGCAGTCCTCAGTAATCTGCCAGCTCAGGTAGTTAAACACTGCACAAACCCAGACAGTATGGATTGGACTTGCTGTAGAAACAGTGGTATTAGGCAGGGCTTCACTTTGCCGGGCATTACCACATAAAGTACAATGAGGTGTGAAGTTCTCATGGAAATCAGCTTTAAGAATAGTGTCTCCTGAGAAGTAACGCCATGTTGCTGGGCAGATATGTACCAACCTCCCAGACAAATTTCTGCCACCATCTTCATGGTCAATTCCATGTATGGAGGAATAAAGTTTGCCAAAATATTTCTGCCTATCTATAACACTACATGGTGTCACATCCCAGAGTACTCTAATTATACAGACTTGTTTGTGATCCAGCAACACACCATAACAACATAACATTATAATGGTTGCCAATATAAGAGTCCATACATTCTTAAACTTCCTTGCATGCCATGCAACCCCCCCCCCCCCCACCCCCACCCCCCCCCACCCACAACCCCACCCCACACCAACCCACACCACACCCCCACCACCACACCCCACACCACACTACACCACCCCATACCCAAC
>Ga0131853_10018129_pt1 | contig 12810 bp, 12 predicted proteins | sample TergutLab28metaG_FD_92764 | JGI IMG/M metagenome (GOLD analysis project Ga0131853, IMG submission 92764) | Labiotermes labralis P1 segment gut microbial communities from Petit-Saut dam, French Guiana - Lab288 P1 (version 2) (version 2) | ecosystem: Host-associated > Arthropoda: Insects >...
GAAACGTGGATGAACGCCCACAAGGCAATTGAGCTGGGCTTTGCGGACGGCATACTCGGTGATGAAAAGCGGCAAGCCTCCACCAACACCATGTCATTCTCGCGGCGGGCAGTGACGAACTCGCTGCTTGACAAAATGCAGCCCGCACAAAACGGAATACCCGCCGAGAGCCTCGAAAAGAGGCTCTCCTTGATTTTACATTAGAAAGTGAGTATCAGCATGCCCAAAATTCTTGAACTGCGTGAAAAGCGCGCCCGGCTGTGGGAAACGGCCAAGAACTTCCTTGATGAAAAGCGTGGAGCCGATGGCCTCGTCAGCCCTGCGGACGCGGCCACCTACGACAAAATGGAGGCCGATATGGTGGCGTTGGGGCAGGAAATTGAACGCCTCGAACGCCAACAAGCGCATGATCTTGCGCTCAATCAAGCCACCACACAGCCGATTTTCACGCAACCCGGCGCAGACAATCGCGAAGCGGGCACCGCAGGTGGAGGGCGCGCCACCGCCGAATACGGCAACGCATTTTGGAACGCCATGCGTGTGCGCGCCGGTGAGGGTATGGAGCCCGCCATTCGCAACGCGCTGCGCATTGGCGCAGACCCGGAAGGCGGCTATCTTGTGCCGGATGAATTTGAACGCCGCATTGTGCAGGCCTTGCAGGACGAAAACATCTTCCGGGGGCTTGCCAATGTCATCACCACCAGCAGCGGCGACCGCAAAATCCCGGTGGAGGCCACCACTGGCGAGGCATTTTGGCTCGAAGAAGGCCAGGCGATTCCCGAAAGCGACAACACCTTCGGGCAAGTCACGATTGGCGCATACAAGCTCGGCACGATGCTCAAAGTGAGCGAAGAATTACTCAACGACAGCGCCTTTGACATGGAAAGTTATATCGCCAGTGAGTTTGCGCGGCGCACCGGCAGCAAGGAAGAGGCCGCGTTCATCAACGGCGACGGTAAAGGCAAACCCACCGGCATCCTTGCGGAAAGCGGCGGCGGGCAGGTCGGTGTGACGGCGGCAGGCACGGCGGCCATCACGCTTGACGAAATGATTGAGTTGTTCCACAGCTTACGCGCACCGTATCGCCGCAGCGCCAGCTTCATCATGAACGATGCAACCGTCAAAGCCATCCGCAAGCTCAAAGACAATAACGGCCAGTACCTTTGGCAGCCCAGCCTCAAAGCCAACACGCCCGACACCATCCTCAACCGCCCGGTGCGCACCTCGGCCTATATGCCGACGCTTGCGGCGGGTGCAAAGCCCATCGTGTTCGGTGACTTTCGCTATTATTGGGTGGCTGACCGCCAAGGCCGTATTTTCCGCCGCCTCAATGAGCTGTTCGCCGTGACCGGGCAGGTTGGCTTCATCGCCACCCAGCGCGTGGATGGCAAGCTCATTTTGCCGGAGGCTGTGAAGATTTTGAAATGCAAGGGAGCTTAGCATGCGCCGCAATATTGATCAGCCGCTGTTGCTGCTTGCGCGGGTGAAGCAAAACCTCATCCTCGACCACGCACAAGAGGACGAATTGCTGCTTGGTTTACTCCGGGCAGCAGTTTCTTATGCGGAAAACTACCAGCACCGCGCGGCGGGGCACTACACCCGCGCGGAATTGCCGCCTACCACCGAGCAGGCCGTGATTATGCTGGCCAGTCACTGGTATGAATCACGCGACGGCAGCACCGGGGGCTTCTTCGGCGATAAAGTTGGCGCGGCCACGGCGGTGATGGTTGCGGTGAATAACCTGCTGCGGCTCGACCGCGATTGGAACCGGGCTGTATAACAAAAAACATCCCCCGCACGTTTCGGGGGATGTACTCGGTTAAATTAGTGCCCATGACTAGAACCGAAGCCGAAAATTATCAATGGGACGTTAACATGTCTATTTTAGCACATTTTTTGCACGTTGTCAATACCGTTTGAGGAGAATTTTTATGAGCTTTGGCAAAATGCGCGACCCCATCCAAATCTTACGCATTACTCATACCAAAGACGCAGACGGTTTCGCCCAGGCCAGTGACCAGCACATCGCCAACGCGCGCGCATATTTCGAGCAACGCCACGGCAATGTGCGCTGGGCGAACTTGGCGCGTTTTAGCGAGGCCACAGCTTTGTTTCGGCTGCGAGTGCTGCCCGGCGTGGCGATTGAACCTCTGCACATCCTCGTGTGCAGGGGCGAGCGTTATGAGGTGCTTTCGGTCGAAACTCTGCGGGGGATGTACTACGAAATCTTAGCGAAAGAGGTGCTGTGATATGGGCAATCTCGTTGCAGATTTAACCGCATTGTTGGCCACGCTTGACGTGGCTTCCTTTATTGGCGCATTCCCGAAAACACCGCCCGACCTCTATGCCGTGCTGACCCCGATGGACGATAGTTTCGCCGTGCAGGGCGATGGCATGCCCCTTGACGAAGAACAACAAGTGCGCATTTCGTTGTTCAGCCGAGGGAATTACCGGGTGACAAAAGCAGCGATTGAACGCGCCGTGCTATCCGCAGGCATGACCATCTTGGGCAGACGTTACGTTGGCTTTGAAACCGAACATCATCATGTCGCCATCGACGTGGCAAACCTATATTTTCTCACAAAGGAGGACTAACTTATGCAAAAATACCAAAGCAACATCAACGCTGAGTTGGGTGTGATCGCACCCATTCTCGCGGGCGGCGGCTATGGCGGCTCCCTCGATATGGCAGGGCTGCAAAGCGTGGCCATTGCGGTCAACGCCGCCAATCAGCAGATTTACGGCGACGGCGTGCAGTTGGATGAAATCAACATCGTAGTCAACAACACCGTCACGCTCACCACCGCAGGCGAAAGCGATCTGCTGCTTGCCACCGTGCAAGGGCAGACCTTTGCGGACGGTGAAGTGGAACTGCGTGAAAGCGACGAACCGCCGTTCATGGGGCTGACTTACCTCGAACAGGTGCGCGGCGCAAACGCAACGAACAACACGACCATGACCGGCTATCGGGGCGTGTTCTACCCACGTGGCAAATTCGCGCCGCCCGGTAAAACCACCACCTCACGAACTGACAATATCAGCCCCAGCATCACGCAATTGGTCTACACCGCACTGGCCACCGACAAAGGCACGCTGGGCGCAAGCAAGCTATTTACCGGATCAACGGCCAAGGCCGAAGCCCAAGCGTGGTGCCGCGAAAAACTGGCTCCCGCCACATCATATACACCCGAAATCATTGAGGAGGTTGATGACCAATGAATAATGCTAGAATCGACATCGGCGGCGCGGAATATGGCCTTGCGCTGACCGTGCGCGCCACCAAGGATATCGCCGAAAAGTTCGGTAGCTTAGAGGAATTTGGCGAAACGCTGCAAACGCAAAGCCCGGCAGATGCCATCGACAGCACAGTTTGGCTCATTTGCCTGCTGGCGAATCAATGGGTGAACATCCACAACCGCCGCAATCCCAACGACCAGCGCGAGCCGCTGACGCAAGACGATGTGGAGCTATTCGTGGACGTGTTGGAACTCACACAGCTGCGCCATGCCATTGAAGGCGCGTTTGCCACTGGTACCAAACGCCAAGTGCAAGCGGAATTTGCGCAGCCGGGAAAGAACAAGAAAGCCACGTGAGTGATCAAGCAAAGTTCACATGGCTATTGTATCACGGCACGACCACGCTGCGCTTGGACGAAGAAGCGTTTTGGCTGACCGGGTTCGGCACGTTTATGGATTTACTAGCCTGCCATTGGATTCACAACGGGCAGGCTACGCCGCTGCTAGATCGGCACGATGATATCAACAGGCTGTTCTTTGTGGAGGAATGACATGGGTGCACAAATACAGTTCCCGCACGGCTTTTTGGCGCAGCTCAACAGCCTTGAAACTGGCTTTGATGACACCGCCGAGGAAGCTTTAGGTGCCGCCGGTGAAGTGGTGCGTGAGGTCATGGCTGGAAGATTGCAGAACTCGTTGGTGGGCGATGACCGCGCCACGGATAATCTCGTGGAAAGCCTCGGTGTCTCACCCATGAAAGTGGATCGTAACGGCAATTTTGACGTGAAGGTGGGCTTTTTCGAGAACCGCCTGGATGGCATTAGTAACGCAAAATTGGCAAATATCATCGAGCATGGGCGGTCGGATCAAAACCGGCCGCCTCGTCCTTTTTTGCGACCCACGCGCACCCGCAGCCGCAAACGCGCCATCGCTGCGATGCAGAATGTGCTTGCGCGCTGGGTAGCAACAATGAACAATTAACAATGCACAATGAACAATTTTTGGTTGCGCTTCGCGCGATTGAAATGCCGCGCCAGCGGCCACAAAAACTGTTAATTTTCAACTGTCAATTGTTCATTTGCGAGGGGGTGAGGGGGTATGGCAGATAATTTTGGGCTTAAAATAGCGCTGGAAGGGCAAAAAGAATTCAAGTCCGGTCTACGCGAAATCGACCAATCCCTGCGCGTGCTGGGCAGCGAAATGAAGCTTGTGGCCGCCCAATTCGACCAAAACGACAAGAGCATGGAAGCTTACACGGCGCGCAGCCAAGTACTCACCAAACAGGTGGATGGCAAGAAAAGCGCCATCGCGCTGATGGAGCAAGCACTTGCCCACGCCTCGGCAACATGGGGCGAAAACAGCACGCAGGCGGCGCAGTGGCAGATTAAGCTCAACAAGGCACAGGCTGAATTGATTGGCCTAGAAAAAGAGCTGGGAGCGACCAATAAAGCCCTCGACCTCATGCAGGAAAAAACCGAGCAGGCGGACAAAACCACCGACCGCGCCAACGCCACGTTCGGCGAGTTGGGCGACTTGCTCAAAGGCAATGTGGCGCAGTCGATTGACAGCGTAAAAATCGGCATGATTGACACCGCAAAAGGTGTGGTGGATGGTGCGAAGTCGATGGGCGGCAGCATCATCCAGTTCGCTAAAGATACCGCTAGCGGCGAAAACACCGTCAAAGCCCTCGGAAATGCGCTGCGCGAACGACTGGAAGCTGCGCTGCACAAATCTGCCCAGGGCATGGATAAAGCCGCCGATGGTGCGGAAAATCTCGCCGATGAAGTGCAGGGTGCAGGCGATGTGGCCAATAGTGCGGGCGGTCAATTCGATAGCCTTGGCGACACCTTAAAAACCGTGGGCGCAACCCTTGCGGGCACGATTGCAGGCATTGGTGCTACGGCTTGCGCAGCCGGTGCACTGCTGTATAACCTCGCCACCGGGGCCGCCGAAGCAGGCAACGCCGTGGCGCAATACTCTAACAAATTGGGGCTTTCCCGCGACGCGGTGCAAGAATGGGACTATATCCTCACGCAAAACGGAGCCTCGCTATATAACTTCCAATATGGCTTGCGCCGCGTGACGGGTGCGATGGGCAGCACGGAAGAAGGCGGTGGCAAGGTTGGCGAAGCCATCACACGGCTTGGCTTAGACTTTGACCAAGTGCGTAAAAAATCGCCCGAAGATGCAATGAATGCTATCGTCACGGCATTTCAGTCGATGGAGGAAGGCGCGGACAAAACCGCACTGTCGCTGCAAATCTTCGGCCAACGCGGCGGCCTAGAATTGATGCCGCTGCTTAACTCAACCGCCGAAGCGACGGATGGACTGCGCCAACGTGCCCACGAGTTGGGCATGGTCATGGGCGATGAAGCCATCGACGCGGCACAGGCGTTTAACAACTCCATGGACACCTTGGAGCGCACCTTTGGCGGCGTAAAACATGGCATCGGCGCGCAATTGTTGCCGGGTTTTGCGAGTATTCTTGATGGTTTCACCGGGCTAATCAGCGGCTGCGAGGACGCAGGCGAAGCCATCACGGCGGGCGTGGGTGAACTGGTGGAGGGCATTTCCACCGCCATCCCGCAGCTCCTTGAATTATTCGAGGATGTGGCGAGCGTGGTGATTGAAATAGCACCCGAACTCATCACCGCACTGGTGGACGGCATCGTCAATAATATCCCGCAGTTGTTGGAGGCCGCACTCGGCATCGTCATGGCACTGCTGAGTGGTATCTTAGATGCATTACCGGTGCTGCTGGATGGCGCGCTGCAAATCGTCATGACCCTCGCACGGGGCCTGGGCGATGCATTGCCCACGCTCATCCCCGCCATCGTGGATGTGGTGCTGCAAATCGTGCAAACCCTCATCCAAAACCTGCCCATGCTCATCGACGCTGCAATCCAGCTCGTCATGGGCTTGGCGCGGGGGATCATTGAGGCGATTCCGCTTATCGTGGCGGCCATCCCCACCATGATTGACAGCCTCATTGACGCGATACTCGGCAGCATTCCGTTGCTGATCTCCGCAGGCATTGAGCTGTTTATCGCGCTGGTGGCCGCCGCCCCGCAGATCATCGCGGGTATCGTGATGGCCTTGCCGCAAATCATCTCCGGCATTGTGCGCGGTATCATCGATTTGGTGCCCATGTTGGTGCAGGCAGGCGCGGATTTACTACGTGGCCTCATTGACGGCATGCTGGGCATGGCGACCGCCGCCATTGATGCTATCCGCGATATTGGCGGGCGAATTTTGGGTGCGGTGCGCGGCTTCTTTGGCATCAACTCACCCAGCACAGTCATGGCTGGGGTAGGCAGAAACCTCGCCGAGGGCATCGCTGTGGGCTTTGAAGATGAGGCCCGCCACACCCAGCGCACAATGACCGATTCTATGGCGCGTGCCGGTGATGCTGCTGCACGTGGGGCAGTCAATGCGGTATCTAGCGGCGTGGCCAATCAAAGTGGGCAACTCATTGCCGCCGGGCAAAGCATGACGCACCGCGTGGCTGATGGCACCTTGCAGGGCACGGGCTCGGTGGCCGGTGCCGCACCGCACATCGCCGCAGCTTATGCCAACGCTCTTGCGGCAGAGCACGCAACCATGCACATGGCTGGTGCGGATATGAGCCGCAGTGTGGCTGAGGGTATTCAATATGCCGCGTCGCAGGTCGTGGCTGCTGCCACGAGTGTGGTGGACGGTGCTATGGGGGCAATCAATGTGCTGCGCCGCGCGGTGACAGAATTATTCGACCTTACCACGAGAGCCGCCGATGCGGGCAATGCCGTCACGCTCATGTCGCAGCAGTTGGGGCTTTCCGCACAAGCCGTGCAAGAGTGGGATTTTGTGCTCACCCGGCACGGCTCGTCCGTGGGTTCACTTGCCGACGGCATGAATATCTTGCGCGACAGTTTTGCCGATGTAGACAACGAGGGCGGCGAGGTAGGGCGAACGCTCACGCGGCTGGGCCTAGATTTTGACCTGCTGCGCATGAAGTCGCCCGACGATGCCCTGCATGCAGTGGTGCTGGCTTTCCAAGGCATGGAAAATAGCGCAGAGAAAGCCGCCATGGCAGCGCAAATCTTCGGGCAACGCAGTGCGACCGAGTTGCTGCCGCTGCTCAATTCTACCGCCGAGGCGACTGACCAATTGCGCCAACAAGCCCACGACTTAGGCATTGTGTTGGGCGATGACGTGCTAGATAACGCGGCGGCGTTCACCAACAACCTCAATACCCTGCGGCATGCCGTGGGCGGGGTGAAAAACGCCATTGCCGCCGAACTCTTGCCCGGTTTTGCGGGTGTGATGGACGGTTTTGTGGCATTGCTTGCAGGCAGCGACGGCGCAGGCAGGAAAATCTCACAAGGCGCAAATGATCTCGTGCAAGGCATCGCTACCGCGCTGCCGCGTGTGCTTTCTGTGTTTCAAGGGCTAATCACCGCGATGGCAGATATCGCGCCGAATATTATCATCACATTGCTGGACGGTATTTTGCAAACACTGCCGATGCTCGTGGACGGTGCGCTGCAAATTGTGACGAGCCTCGCACATGGCCTCGCCGTTGCCGTGCCGGTATTGCTGCCCGCCGTGGTGGAGGTCGTTCTCAATTTGGTGCTCATGTTGGTGCAGCAAATACCGCTCATCATTGACGCGGCATTGCAGCTGATCATCGGCTTGGCGCAAGGGTTGCTACAGGCCATCCCGGTACTCATCCAAGCCGTGCCCACACTCGTACACGCTATCGTTGAAGCTCTACTGGCCAGCATTCCGCTCATCATCCTAGCCGGTGTGCAGCTACTCACCGCCATCATCGCCGATCTGCCCACGATTATTGTTGAGATTGTGGCCGCGTTGCCGCAGCTGATTGCCGCCATCATTTCGGCGCTCATCGGTGCGGTGCCGCAATTCATGCAAGCCGGGGTGCAGATGATCACCGGGCTCATCGGCGGCGTGCAGTCCATGGCGCAAAACGCCGTGGATGCCGTGCGCGGCGTGGGGCAACGCATTGTCAGCGGTGTGCGTGGATTTTTCGGCATCAATTCACCCTCCACGGTGTTTGCGAGCATTGGCAAAAGTCTGGCCGAAGGCATCGGCGAGGGCTTTGCCGGGCAAGCGGGCAACATGGCCAAACAACTGCAAGATACGCTGTCAGCGGTGCCTTATACGATGAATGTGCAGAGCTTGCACGCTGCTGCGCAAGGCCTACTCATGCCTGCACATGGTCAACTTGAACCACGCGCAGGAGGCGGCTTTCATGTCACCCAACACATCTATGCCAACGAAACCAGTTACGCCACACAACAGCGCGAAGCGGCGCTTAATTACAAATTATTGGCGCGGGAGGTGGGGGCACTATGAGGCATGAACGCTTGACCTACACCAACGCGCGCGGCGAAAGCATCAGCTTTGGCGCAACCTCGGACTTCCAAGTTGACGTGGCCAAAACGGTGCTGGGCTTGTCTGATGTGCGCAATCAATTGTACAGCCTCAGCGGCATGGGGCAGGACGGCGCGACCTACATCGCCAGCCGCATCGAAAGCCGGGACATTGAAATCACCGGGCATATCCACACCCGCGACAAAGAACGCACACACTTGCTGCGCCGCCGCCTTAATAGCGTGCTCAACCCGCAAGAAGCGGCCACGCTGTTGTATGAGTTTGGCGACTATCGTCGCGTCATTACTTGCCACGTGCACCGCGCGCCGGTATTCAATGGGCAGCTGCCCTTGCTGCAATTTACGCTACAGCTGGTGGCACTCAACCCATTTTGGCGCGATGATGCCGAGTTGCGCCAAGATGTGGCGGCATGGCTTGGCGGGTTAGAATTCCCGCTAGAAATCCCCGTGGGCAGCATGTGGGAAATAGGGCGGCGCGAATCGCGCTTGCTGGTGACGGTGCACAACGCGGGCGATGTGCAAACAGGCATGCGTGTCATATTGCGCGCACAGGGCAGTCTGCGCAATCCGTCGCTGCTCAACGTGCACACGGGCGAATTTTTGCGGCTGAACATGCCATTGCAGGCGGGCGATGTCGTGGAAATCCGCACCGGCTTTGGTGAAAAACGCATCACCTTGCACCGCGCGGGTGCACCCACCGATGCCTTTCGTTTCCTCGATCCCGACAGCACATTTTTGCAGCTGGCGGTGGGCGACAATATCCTGCGCTGCGATGCCGATGAAAACGCCGCATTGCTCAGCGTGGAAATCCGGCATCACAATCTATTCTTGGGGGTGTAAAGGCATGGAGCTTTACATTTACGACAATGCTCTCAATTTGCAAGGGGTGGTTGAGAAAATTACGTCGCTGCTTTGGATTCGCCGCTATTGGGCCGCAGGTGAATTTAAGCTGCTTGCGCCCGCTACACCACAGAATATTGAGCTATTAAAAATGCGCAGATTGGTCATGCTGCGCGGGGGAGATGAAGCTGGCGAGATTCGCTGGTTAACCCTGCGCAAAACCCTGCAAGGAGAGGAACTCATCGAAGTGCAAGGGCGGTTCTTGCCCTGCTGGCTGGGCAAGCGTGTTGTGCTTGACCCTATCATGATCACCGCGCCCACGCCAGCCATCATGCAGCGCATCGTGCGTGAAAATGTCACTGCGCCGCGCAATCCGCTGCGGCGAATCCCGAATATCTCGCTGGGCAATGTGGCGATTGAGCGCGGCAACATCGACTACCAAAGTGAGCCATATATCAACGCTTTGCTGGCACTCCAACGGCTGGGGCAAGCGTCAAAATTGGGCTTTGCGCTGACGGCAGATGTGCGTGTAAAGCAATTCTCCTTTACAATCTACGATGGCCGCAACTTGACCGCCGGGCAAGTGGAAAATCCCCCGGCAGTCTTCGCCGTGGAGTTCGACAATGTGCTGGAGCAACAGTTCACGCACTCCACCGAGCGGCTGCGCTCAACGGCCTTTGTGGGCGGTGAAGACCTGCCCGATCATCCCCGCACAGTAGTGGAAACCGGCGACTTGCAGGCGGCAGGACTTGCTCGCGCGGAAGTCTTTATTGACGCACACGATATCGCACAACGCCGTTGGGATAGCACCGGCAATTTTGAATTCCTACCCGAAGAACAATACCGCGCGTTGCTTAAGCAGCGTGGCGCACAGCAGCTGGAGCTGTTCGCGGAGAATATCACTTTCAGCAGTCGCATTAACCCAAACGCAAACCTGCGCTACCGCCACGACTTCGATCTCGGCGACCGCGTAACCTGTCTTGACCGCCGCTGGGGATTACAAATCCACGTGCGCATCACGGAAGTCACGGAGGTCTATCAGGATAGCGCGCAACCGCAAATTGAAGTCACATTTGGCGAAAGCCAGCCGACCCTCGCTGACCAAATCCGCTTAGCGCAATGAAAGGGGCAACCATGGAACATTCCGGTTTTTTCAACTCCATTGACGGCGATCGCCGATATCTCGCCGAAGATTGGGCGGCCTACTTTTCCTCATTCGTGGGCAACGGGATTTTCCCGCTGCCTGCCACGAGCCTGCAAGTCATTGTCGCCAGCGGCAGAAATGTCACCGTCCGTGCCGGGCGGGCATGGATCAATGGCTATTTTTATCACAACAGCGCAAACCTCACCTTGCAACTGCCCCTCGCCGATAGCACGCGCCGCCGCATTGACCGCATTGTTCTGCGCTGGGATGTCCTCGCGCGCAGCGTTGTCGCACAGGTAAAACGCGGCACAGCTGTTACTAATCCGCAGCCGCCTGCACTTCAACGCAATGCCGATGCCTGGGAGCTGTGCCTCGCTGATGTGGATGTGGGCGCAGGTGCTGTGAGCCTCACGCAGGCCAACATCACCGACACGCGCTGGAACGCCGCACTTTGCGGGCAAGTCACCAGCGTGCTGGAAACCAGCCACACCCACCCGGCGGCAGACATTGTGTCGGGCTTGCTACCCATTGCGCGTGGTGGAACAAATGCCACCACCACAGCGGCGGCACTAGCCAACTTGGGCGCAGCACCTGCGGCACACAATCACAATGCCAGTGCGATTAACGCAGGCACATTGCCCATCGCGCGGGGAGGCACAAACGCCGCCACCGCAGCTGCGGCACTCACCAGCCTCGGCGCGGCACCAGCTGTGCACAATCACAATGCCAGCAACATCAACGCGGGCACGTTGCCCCTTGCGCGCGGTGGCACAAATGCTACCTCTGCAGCAGCTGCACTCACGAGCTTGGGTGCAGCACCTGCTGTGCACAATCACAACGCCAGCAACATCAATGCGGGTACGTTGCCCCTCGCACGCGGTGGCACGAATGCTACCTCCGCAGCAGCTGCACTCACGAGCTTGGGTGCAGCACCTGCCGTGCACACCCATACTATCAGCGACTTCAACACGGGTACACTGCCCATCAATCGTGGCGGCACGAATGCGACCAGCGCAGCAGCGGCGTTGACCAGCTTGGGTGCTGCACCTGCTGTGCATAACCACAATGCCAGCAATATCAACGCCGGGCGTTTGACCACGGCGCGGCTACCCACCGTCGATGACACCAGTGTGGTGCTATCCATTGCCACAACAGCGGGTGCAAGCCCTGCTTTCCGCAAAGTCAGCAATGCGATGCTGGCCACGATGTCGTCCATGCGCATCAAGGGCAACAACACCAGCGTGACAGCAGCAGTACTTGACCTGACCACAGCGCAAGTTCGCACCATGCTGGGCATGGAATCAGGCACATGGACACCCACGCTGGCCAACGCCGCTGGCAGTGTAACCATCGCCAATGCAGGCAGCCGTTTTGTTCGCTCGGGCCGCAAGGTCACGGCATTTTTGCGCGTTACGTTGGGCAATGGGCCGACATCCGGGGGTAATCAGATTCGCATTGGTGGACTGCCGTTTTCCACCACCGGCGGGAATGCCGTTGGCTCATTCGCGGCGATTGAGAACTCGTTTGCATCCTTGAGTTCACCCAGCGGTAATCTCGTGCGCGTGTTTGGCTCCACCATTTTCTTTCAATCCGTAAACGGCAGCAGCTTCAATTATTGGAACATTCCCAACGGCACCGTGACCATCGCCGCGACCATCACGTATGAAACTAATCTTTAGGAGGCCAACATGCAACTGACCAAACAATATTCCGTCGACATGCTCACGCAGCACAGCGTGAGTGTGGGCGCGCAGACTTATCTTGCGCAAGATGAGCAACTGCTGCCGGTGGGCGACCTGCACCGCACGGCGTTCATCAACAGCCCGCTTGGGCGCAAATCCCTCGAAAACTCTGACTTCGACAAGACCATTAAGACGGCGATTTTGACCGTGTGGGGGAAATATCCCACGCTGGAAGATGAGCCGGAGGAGGAGGATGCTCTAGAGGAGGAAGACGGCGCATGAAAACCATAACCCTGCGCATGCGCGACAGCCCCCGCAAACCCGGGGTCCCCGCGAAGCCTGCTTCGTGGGGTGGTCACGTGGGCGGTGTACGCGGCGAACACCGCATGGCACGCATTGTCATCCCGCTGCCCAAAGAGCGCCTGCTTGACATCAAGTCTTGTGTGGCGCTTTTTTCATGTGATGGTGAAGTGGTCATGTCGCCTTTGATCTTACCCGGCAGCGATAGCGACGCC
>Ga0131853_10018130_pt1 | contig 12810 bp, 2 predicted proteins | sample TergutLab28metaG_FD_92764 | JGI IMG/M metagenome (GOLD analysis project Ga0131853, IMG submission 92764) | Labiotermes labralis P1 segment gut microbial communities from Petit-Saut dam, French Guiana - Lab288 P1 (version 2) (version 2) | ecosystem: Host-associated > Arthropoda: Insects >...
AAGGAAGAGGAGGGGGGGGGGGGGGGGGGGGGGGGGGGGGGGGGAGCAAGAAGTGACAAATGCAATCCAGCATTTTTTCTACCTAAGAATATTTCTTCTGGCTACTGAGTTGAAGTGGGGCAAGTAAAATTGGGGGGAGGGGGGAGTAGGGGGAAAGGTGTATGTTTATTAAGGACTGGTGTAAACCAAACTTTCCTCTCTTTCTGACTTGACTGCTTCATAAGATTCCTAACACCCACAGTCGATTACCTCCCCACTGCTATTAGCCGAATTACGCCTATGCTAACAGGCATCCTATCCAAAGGATATCGGCAGACACTTTCTCAGGGTTTAAACGACCAGGGCATGAGCCTGACCACTCACCTCCATCTAGAGTGGAAGTAAGGAATGAGTGGAGTTCTACATCAATTCCCTCGTGTCTTTATGGCACAGTGTTCTATCATGCACTACAGAGTTGAAGTTTTGCATACCGTAATCACTGTTCTTGCAAGGGTTAATGGAGGAAAATTGAAAAAAAAAGGCTTACTGACGACCTACGTGTACTTAACAAGAGACTGCCAACTGTGCAAATCATCACTGTGACTTCGAAGGCATAGATAATTGGTAATTAGCATTTTAATAGAAGATAAACCAATTAGTACAAAATATTTGTCCGTGTAGCAAAACTAAGATGTTTCTGAAACAAAAAAGGCGTGAAAATAACGGATGTGACCTAAAGTCTACCCATGATGGGTACCGGTTTTTCTAAATAAAACCAGAAACAATTAGATCCTACCAAATTAAATAAGGAATAAAATAAATTGTCTTCACAAAGTCAAACGGATGAAGGCACATAGGCCTAAAAGAGAACTGACAGTACATATATTGTAAAATTTCAAACTGCTGCATGTTTTCCTATTTAAAGTACGAACACACCAAGTTATTACGAATATTTACCTTCTAGAAGACGTTCCTTGGGGCAAACCGCCATTTCCAGCATTCAAAATTTTATGAGCCCAGTAGGGTTACATTTCCGACAGACCGAAAAAAAAAAGTAAATTCTAAATCGACAATTTTACTGTCTGGAAATAAGCATAGAAATGGAAAGTAATTATCAAAAATGGCATAACACGAATATGTCCTGTATACAAAGGTGAAGCAATCCCTGGACAGGACCTCAGGGTTCTAAGACGTTGAGCCTTCAAGATTTCAAGACAATCGGCAAATGAAAGCGGTAAGGTTGGCAGCTCTACGCACCGGCCACCTTTACTCTCCTGGAAATATTTCTGGTACTCATTTATGTTAGAGGCTGAGTAAAACCCAGGGCCATAGTGCGTTCGGAAGAATTATGTCAATGAAATAATTCAGTAGCAACATCGGGAATCGAACCCGTGACCTTCCGGCTTGTAGCCACTGCGCCACCTCGTGCTTCCATGTAAACACCTTCTCTTGCCTACACTGTCTTTTTCGTGCAATACTTAGTTTCAGAAAAATGAATTTTTTTTTTTTTGAATATTCGAATGCGCAAACAGAGAGGCAGGCGGACACATATATAGCGTGGATGGTGCTCTATTATGCATACTTTCCTAAGAGACTGAAACATGCCTAACTTCACGAATACAATGATATAAACACCAACTAGATGCAGCAATAACAATTTATCGATAATTTCAATCAGTTCAACATGTTTCGGGCGGTAATATCGCCCATCCTCAGGAGTATAATGCTTATGGTACGAGTATAATGCACAGACGATGCTGGAGGCAGCATCGTCGGTACATTATACCACAAGCTGTAAATACAGTCTAATACTCCTGATGATGGGCGAAATTATCGCCCGAAACATGTTGAGCTGATTGAAATTATCAATAAATTGTTATTGCTGCATCTAGTTGGTATTTATATCATTGTATTGGGTTAAAATCAATAAGGCTCAACGTCATGTACTGACTGTAGTGAGAAGTATTATTATTATTATTATTATTATTATTATTAAGACGACAATAAAATAAACAGCCAACTAGATGCAACAATAATAATTTTATTAATAATTTTGGATTTTACTACATGTTTATCCTAACACGATAATCCTTTAATCAGGCTCGTCATTTGGGTTTGTGGTTTGTATGTATATTTTTTTGTTACTAAACAGTTTTGGTGGTTATTGTATGTTTTTTATTTCGTTGCGTGTAAAGTTGCGTTTGTTGTTTCGTGCGCGCGCACACGTTTATATTAGGTAATAAGGTACTCTATGAAAAGAAAATTTCTATACTGATTGTAATTGCTGATCCAGGGATATTTATAAGAATAATACGATCTTATTTATGTACAATTAACAGTGTAGCTGGTATAGCTACCTAATAAGAGAAGAAAAAGTTATTGAATATTCAACACTTATATTAATATAATCGCCAACATATAGCGCATAATCTATTCAAGATAAGCAATTTTATTGCCTGCAGGCAGCATCGTCGGTGCTTTATACCACAAGCTGTAAACACAGTCTAGTGCTCCTAAGGATGGGCGAAATTATCGCCCGAATCATGTTGAGCTGATTGAAATTATTAATATAATTATTATTGTTGCGTCTAGTTGGTTGTTTATATCATTGTATCAATGATGCACGGTCACACAAACATCAGTCCTAACTTGACGAAAATTAGAAAATTATAGAAAGCACTTTATAAGATAGGGACAAAGACAATAATAACCAGTCAAGAAGGTCACGGAAAAGGTTTTCAATTACCGTAACATCCTTAAATCCCGGTAAAGTTCATGGACTGCAATGCAATCAGAACGGTGATAAACATTGACACAGCACGAGTTTCGTTTTATGGACTACGATCCTTGGTTAAAGCCGTATTTAATTGGGACAGACCGCAAATAAAGAAGAAGGCTCGTGATTCGAAGATCGTGAGTTCTGTCACTCGTTATTACATTTAACTCATCTGAGTAGGCCTTCAACAAAAGAAAACGAAACACTGCTGAATATACCAAACCAGGTCAGTCGATCAGGAACCATGAGAATCATACTGCCTAACCCGAACACGAAATCAAAATAAAAGCCCGCCAATAGTACAGAACAACATGTTCCTTTTTCGTAAGCCGTTTAAAAGATCGCTCAATATATACTTGTAATTTGTGTCATTATTTCTGTCGAAGGCGGTACCATGTTAAAAGGAATGGGAGCACGATTAGAGAGGCGGGGGGGGGGAGGGGGTTGTATATGTGATGCCTCTGAATTTTTTCTGTGCTATTACAGGGTAATACAATAGCTTGGCTTTCTAAATAAGAACTGGCCTTGTATTCGGAAATTATATAGCTATAGTAAGATTATTTTTTGTTGGTCACTGAATTCAAAGTGTGCAGAAACGAAGATAAATAAATGTACAGAAACTTTCTTTTAAGGAAAGGTGGGACATAGTTTGCTGGTAAGCTACGTATGAGATGCAGTGAGTTCGGAGATTTTAGGACTGTGGTATTAGCGAGAATAAAAACGTTAGTTGTCACATGTCGCTAACGATAATTTCACTGTAAGAGGAAAGATTATATATATGCACAACTATAAAACTGAAGTAACTGTGAAACTGATGAAATTCCAAATGGTATTACGTAAGCACACATCATGATGTTAACATTAAGGCATTATGGTATGTGACGTCGTATAGTTTGGTAGATAGCAACGTGTCCGAGAATCTTGCTTCCAACATCTCCAGCCTTGCAGAAGCCATAAGTTGCGCCGAAATGTGAGCATCTACTTAACGAAGTACAGGTTGTAGCATCACAGTAGACTAGATTTTAGTAGGCTTATTCATTGGGGTTGGAACATAAAATCTCATATTTAGGGGTAATTAGCATTGACTGCATTACAACAAATGCGCGTGGGTCTATATCACAATCTGGTTGCAGGCGTGTAATGAAGACTGGGCAGCAAGCAAGTGTCACGGGTGATTTTACAGTCGGCAATGAAGGGAAATTTTGCTTTATTTATTGAAGATTTTAAAGTCATTCGTATAATACGGTAGCAATTGTTATAAAAGTCAGTTGCTGAACAAACGAACCGAAAAATAAAAAGAGAAAAACGGGAGAGACAGATTTTTCATGTATATAATCTTGTAGACCAGTGTTTCTCATCTGCCGGGCCACGGCCCAATACCGGGCCCTGGCATCAGTTATACCGGGCCGCGAGAGGTTCTCCTCGAATGTGTCATTTTAGTTTTCTAAGCAGTTTTCATGAATAAATGTTTTCCAGTGTAAATATTCTGAGGAGAAAAATATTCGTGAATGTGTCGAAAAACTCAGACTCAGATGTTGGCCTGAGGAAACTACAATATGCTACAAGATTTCATTAGTCCAGTGATTTATAACTAATTTAAATGCAATTTTATATTTGTAAACATGCCACATCATATAAGTAAGTGTACTAATACTCTTTATGATTATGCCATAATTAATTATTAATACTTATGTTAGCTTAATGTATGAACTTTAAAAAAAATTGGAAAGGTATTTACGAGTAAATTTGTTGGGACCGGGCCCTCGTCTTATGAAAAAAGAATTTACCGGACCGCGGTCTCACAAAAGTTGAGAAACACTGTTGTAGAGGATATGATAAAATGCAGGACAGACGCTCAACCGCATCTGGACATAAGGACAAATCTACAATCCGACAAACACTGCCATGGTCACATTAACTGTGTAAAGATCCTCAGTGTTTCCAGAATCGAGAGGTTAAAGTGCGGCTAGAACTCTTCGGTTTTGGAACTGTCACGTGAATATTGCTGAGGAAAGATAGAGAGAGAGAGAGAGAGAGAGAGAGCAAGGTCACGACTTTATTACGGATTTGTTTTTGATAAATTTAATGAGTACGAGGAGATGAGAGGGAGTCAATAAACATGGGACAGTAAATGGGGCGTAAGAGAAAAACCAACAGCTGCCATCAATACAGGAAAAACCCCAACTACAAATACAGTTACGAAGTCTGATATGTATAAATTACTAGTATTACAGGCTATTAAAATTTAAAGTAAGTAATCCTGTTTATACGAGTTTCAAAGTACGTCTCACCCTAAAGGAAAAATATAACTTCGGGACGTTTAAAAACAAGGTTCTGAGAACTATATTTTTGAGCAGGAGAGGGGAAGTAAGGCATGTGGTGCGTATGGGTGAGGAGAGGGGAGTGTATAGGGTCTTGGTCGGGAAACCGGATGGAAAGACACCAATGGGGAGACCTAGGCGTAGATGGGTGGATAATGTTAGGACGGATCACCAGGAGGTGGGATGTGGGTATATGGACTGGAATGGGCTGGCCCAGAATAGAGACAGGTGGCGGACGCTTGTGAGTGCGGTAATGAACCTTCGGGTTCCGTGAAATTCGGTGAATTTCTTGACTAGCTGCAAACCAGTTAGCTTCTCAAGAAGGACTCTGCACTATGGAGTAAGTAAGTAAGTAAGAGGGGAAGTAAGTTGAGGGAGGAGAAAATGAAGGAATTGTCTTCATCCAATAGGAGGAGCGGAGGATGATGTGGGCGGCGACTTTTTTTGCGCATTAGACGGAGGAGAAATGCAAATAAAATTTTGGTCATCAAACATTAAGGCCAGACGCAACTTGTAACACTTGGGCTTTAATGGGAGGATAATAAAACTAATACTACAGAACTGCTGTGTGTGGGTTTAGGCTAGTAATTGTTCAAATAAACCGAGTGAGAAGGCTTGTGTGTAGAAGATAGTTTACCTTCTAGTTAGGGGATTATTTTCAGAGATGAGAGAATCTTCCTTTCATAAGAATTGTTTTTGGGAGTTACGACCAAATAAACCACAGATTTTCCCGTAATGTATATAACTGTTTTTATTTCGATCTAAAATATGCTGTATCTTACAGAATCTACGTCAGTACTTCTGAATAAATTTCTAGACGGTACTTGATAGACACGTTTGGAAGGAATTTATCGCGATATGACAAGACATTAAGGAAAAGAGTGTCGCGTGTGACAGCTGTTCCTGAAGAGAGTAAATCAGATACAATACAGCATGACAGGCGGAATTCTGTAGTGTATGAGGACTGTCCGGAGCTTAGGTTCACATATTCAATTCAACATTTCTGTTACAAAGGTTGCTGATTTAGTCGCACGACAGCCGCTGTCCGATAGGACGGTGGAAGCATTCATTCAAACAACACGACCATAAACATACGTGAGGTTACAGACCTCCAACGCCATCACAATAAGCCTATTCAACAAACTATGTTAACCGATATCAGACACAAGGTTTTTCCCTGTGCAGTCCATCAGGGCATAGGACGGAGCGGAGGTAAAGAACCACTCACTCTAAATTTCGGCACTGCATAAAAAGGTGAGTGATCAGCTTCAGGCTTCGGTCGCTTTATTCTTTTAAACCCTTCAGCGTCCACAAATTTAGGAGGCTGGGTTGGTCACATTTCCTGTCTGGATGTTTTGGAGGAAGGTAAAATCTCTTGCTGCTACCGGGAATCGAACTACAATTCTTAGGACGTCCAGCCCATAGCTTAGTCACTATATCGACTCCACAACAAAATCTACATTGTACGGCGCATTCAGTAAGGATGTCAATAGCTGATTGTATAACGTCAAATGATTATTACTGAAAAACGAATTGGGAAGGATGTGGACAGAAAGGGTCATGTCGGTTAGTGTGGTATTATACCGGTATTTTCTAGGAAGAAATGGGAAAAAACATGAAGATCTCAGGAGAGTCCCCCCCCCCTTATCTGGAGTCATCTTTGTATTTGTGTTACAGATGTTACAGCTTGGGCCAACTTGCTTAGATGTGCCACTGAGAAAACTAAAAAACGTATTCAATCCGGAAAAATCAGTTTAAGTGGACAGGAATATATGGAAGTGCGTACAACAGCAACCTTCCATGTCCAAGAACTTATGTTGTTTCAGACGGCAAGAGCATTTACTGACTACGTAACCTGCAAATGCGTTTGTGTTGGAAATTTTCTGCGCAAGAATGAGGGTTATTAGAACAATGAAATATCAAAGGCAGTTTTATTATAACAGGAGCCTATGTAGGACTACAGATTATTTTAAATATCGTTGTGAATTGATGGGTTTAAACACACGTGAAAATATAAATAAAATTTACATAAGAAGGTTTATCTTGACACAAAAATTCTCGAGTGTTATGGAAATTTGAAAAATGACAACTTTGCCAGGCCAGATGTCGCAAGTTTTGGAACACATATAATAAAACAAAATTTAATATCTTCACGTTGTAAATTAAAAGTAATACGACACATTCCTATAATTAAACCAACGAGATGCAGTAATTTCTCAAATTTATTTTTGGAATAACACTGTACATGTTTCGGACAGTGTCTCTGTCCATCATCAGGAGTTTAGCACTTACTCACAGCAATGGTATACGTTTTTGTCATACAAGTTATGCTGACTGCTTGCTGGCGGGATCAGAATGGAACATCCTGATCCCCAGTCAGCATAACCTTTACGACATATACCTTTTGTTGTGTGTACAGTGTTAAATTCCTGATGATGGACAGAGACACTGTCCGAAACATGCAGAGTTTTATTCATAATATAAATTTGAGAATTTAGTGCATGTTTTTGGTTTTATTATAAGAACATATCACGGTGCACGGTCCCCTGAATCTCAAAAGTAACACGACACATTTGGAAGCAAGTTGGTCCAAGTTGTAAGGCTGCTTGCTTGTCGAATTCTTGGCGCTCTCACTTTGAATCTCTATATAAACACCAGATAAACTGAGCTGAGTGGATTTCCTTAACCTTAAAGGTAAATTTCAATATAAAACTTTAAACCAGGTCTCAGTAACTTAATTCCAGATTAATAATACTTGAATAGCTGAAGCATAAGAGACCAACTTGATATCACTTGCTATTTTATTTCACTTCTTATTTACTCAACATGTTTCGGACATTAATATATCCATCATCAGGAGCTTGCGACTATGCTGTTGAATTACCACATTGGTCGTTTTGTTCTTGGTTCGATGTGTGTTGAAGATTCGATGTGGTTGGGTTGGAGTAGTATCCGTGTTGCAGGCTGAAGCACAACCAGTTGTTGAGTAAATAAGAAGTGAAATAAAATAGCAAGTGAAATAAAGTTGGTCTTTTATTCTTCAGCTATCACGAAGATGCGCGGTTCAATAAGCTTAAAATTAATAATAATTCTTTATAATCGAGTTAATTATTCGATATGGTGATTGTCTTAAAGTACCAGCGTCGTTAAATAAAAATATATTCGGGCACCGAACGAAATTATTACAAAGAAACTGTCAGTCACGTAACTACTCAACAAGTATATGACCCTTTATGTAATTCTAGGGTTCAGTACAAAGTCCATAAGAACAAAATATTGTACCCTTTCACGAATCAGTCTAGTTCAGAAATTCGCCGGCAGTTTCTTTAACCCTTTGAAGACTAAAGTGAAAGTTCTTTTCTATCCAATGCTCCCCGATTTCCAAAAGAATGCAGCTGTTTGGAAAGTTCCCAGGCTTCATCCTTTTGTCCCTCTGGCTAAGAGCAACTTGTGGATGATATTGAGTGTGCAGCACTGGTGAAATGATACAGACTGAGGAAAACTGAAACTGTCGTAGAGGAACCTCTTCGTATTCCACTTTGACCACCACAAATCTCACACGGACTGGCCTGTGATAGTTGACGATTAATATTAGCCTGTATTTTATAAAAGGTTTTATTTCGTTCCTCACAGAAAAGAAAGTGTGCTTCGACTAGGAAGGACAATCTCTGAATGCCATGTAGGGAAAGAGTTTTCTTTGGTTGTAAGAATATTGCGCATTGCATACAGTACATACACTGTAGGGACAGAATGCAGAATTTTCAGTCTTAAACATGGACGTAAAAATAGTACACACCATGCTTTAAAGTGTTAAGATGTATTTTAATATTATCTTCACACACCCACACTTCCTAAAAAGCTTATTCCCTTCAAAGTTTTCATCAAAGTACTCAATTATTACACCAAACACTGCACGTATATAAAATTTATAAAATTTACACATTAAAATATTAAAAACGCTCCGACATGTTTCGGTCCTAAGACCATCATCAGGGAGCTATATTTTCCTTGCTAAAGTCACACTAGAAATAGTCACAGATTAATTTCGTTGTACAAGTTGGGTGTTCTGGTAGCATGTCGTGTTGTGTAATGTTATGTTGCATAGAGTGCCCTGCTACGGATGTGCATTCTGTGCGAAACTTCTTCTTTCCTTTCCATTTTCACGTTCTAATGTTTTTCCCAGCGTTTTGACCTTGAATGCTGTCGATTTTGGGGTGTATCACTCTTATGAAGGCCAGAAATTTTCACAATCACATAGCAGACCAGGTGGAATATCCCAAATATCAGAACACATGAATCATGTCTGCACTTCATACACTGTTATAACGGGCTACAATTACACTGGTAGCCCCTACAAAAATAAAATGGTCATTAAGTCCATACGTTCATGGCCATGTTCTTCTATTGCAGTTTTTCATCGTCTACTGCACAAAAGTCTACATCATCCAGTACTCGTATAATTGTGGTCCTGTGGGTCAGAATTGGACACTTCGGAAAACAGACCAGAAATACCGGGTAGTTCCGAAACATGGTGCAGAAGAATGAAGAAGTAATTGCGAAAATGAAGAAAACCCACATGATAGGTACTATGTAAACAAGCCGACCCCAATGGCGGCGAGGTCTAAGGTGTGCGGCCGCCCGCTTGCTGGCCTGAGGATTCGAAACCCGCCAGAGGCATATAAGTCTGTCTGTTGTTACTATTGTTTGTTGTCAAGTTGAATTCTCTGCGAAGGGCTGATCACTCGCCCAGAGGAATCCTACTGCATGTGGTGTGTCTAATTGAGTGTCATCTTTAAGCCTCGGTAATTAGGAGACCCTGACCCACTAAGGGCTCTTGCGACATGAAAAAAAAGGAAAAAAGAAAAAATCCCCGAATTTCTGCTGACTGTTAAATATTTATAAATAAAATATTTTTTGTTTTCTGCGATTTAAAATATATAAACTTTTGTATACTCTCCATTATTAATGGCAGCTAAGCCTTTCAGAGTATTAGGTTTACAAATACCTCAAAATGTCTTTGTCTTTGAAAATTAACTAATATCATAGATATATCTTGCTGTACCGTCATATCTTGCCTGAGATGCTGATAGCTGATAACTGATCAGCTAGTCAAGTAATTTTATATATTTCACAGAAACCCGAGCTTTATTTCTGTCCACAGCAGCCTGTCTGGAACCTAAATTTATTGCAAAAAGGAAATAAATTTAACATCCCCATAATTTACATTCTTTAGCTACACATTTTTGCTTTATTCCCATCTACATTCATTCGTCGAAGCTGTCCCTCTCTGATCATGTTGACATACTTGTTGGTATTCCCCGTTTAACTCTGTCAGCACAACGTTCTTGGTCTCAATCGTCGATAAATCATATCGAACAAAATTCGGCGAAAGTTTCTCTTAATCGAGTTCACATTATTCTGGCTGGCAGCTCGGGAAATCTCCAACGACCAACTTCTGGTTTACTTTAAACACTCTACATTGTGTGTGTGTGTGTGTGTGTTTTTCAGGAACGTAATCCCAGCGAAAAACAATGATTTACTGTAATGTTATGTGACGTCATACACAGCTGTTAAGGCTGTTAAGAAAGAAACTTATCGGGTTAAGAACTCACCAGAACAGGTTTACGTCATAATGATCGAGCATATAATATGTTTGTCAAAAAGTTGGTGGGAACTACATGAGCAAGGTTATTAAATTTTACAACTATGCATAAAAAAGCACTGCTTACAGATTAACAAAGTAAAACTGCAGAAGGTGGCAACACGAAATGCAGAATTTGTTGTACGTCCGGACCCACAAGAGGATAAGACGGTTATATAAACCAGTAAGACTTTCGTAAAACGTGGTTGCGGTTTTATTGTAGTATTTCACTGAACAGGCTGTGGGAAGTCGGGGAAACCCAAGGAAGCCTTAATCAGGTCTTTCAAACTGAACACTTCTGAAAAAAGAATTTATTAAAAAAATTGAAGTGAAGGTGAACGTGCATCGAGATATATTCTTATAATAAATCCAACTAGATGCATTACTTTCTCAAATTTATTTTTGAAATAAACTACGTGTTTCGGACAGTTCCTCTGTCCGAAACACGTAGAGTTTTATTCCAAAAATAAATTTCAGAAATTTGTGCATCTAGTTGGTTTTATTATAAGAAGTTATCAACAAAAGTGCTTACAATCAGCGGCCCCAAAACTGCAACACAGGGAACATAGAGTCAGCGTCTACCAGAACACAGGTAGAGAGGTTTGGAAGGTTCTTGGTTCGTACATCAACCATACACGTCTGCCTACACGTGTTCTTTCTCAGTTACACGGAAAGTCTACACCTTCTATACCCTTCCAACCAACCGCCGCGCACCTATTGGTATATATTTGTACTAGAAAGTTTCAAAATTAAATTCTCAGTTCAGATATCAGCAATAACCATTGAGGCACCCCTTAAGTCCCTGCAGGTGAAGTCTGGGATAATACCTGAAATTGATTTAATTCCATTACCGTTTCCCCGGAATCTTTTACAGCTACTAGAAAAGGGATATTGAAATTCAACAGGAAATGATTTTTTTCTTGTCTTCATTCCTCAAAACTCTCTTCTCTTTCTTTATTTGTTTCTTCCCTTTATCTGCTTCCCTTGTTTCTCCATTAAATAACACAGCAACGTGTGTCTTTATCCTTTAGATGGCGGAGTTTCAAAAGCAGAGCTGACGCATGCGTCCATATATATGAGTTCCATTTCTAAAAAGTGCCATAAAAATACTCTTCTCTTTCACATGTGTATTTAGTTAAGCTTTATTCACTATTGGGGACCGCGGTAGCACAGTGGTTAAGGTGCTGTGTTACAAATCGGAAGATCGTTGGTTCGATCCCAGCTGGTGTCAGTGGATTCTTCATTGACATAAAATACCTCCGATCGCACCATGGCCCTTGGGTCGACTCAGCCTCTAACAGAAATGAGTACCAGGAGTATTTCCTGGGGGTAAAGGCGGCCGGTGCCTAAGGCCGACAACCCTACCACCATCCTGGGCCATTGTCACGAAATCTGGGAGCCTTAACTTCCTGGAACCCTCTGGGCCTGTCCAGGCATGTAATGGGACTGCTTTCCTTTTTTATTCACTATTAATCCAACGTTCGACGCTATAATGTGGAACTTACTGATGAGATCGTTAAACAAACCAAAATACTTGATACAAGTTAATATACAGAATGTTCCACTCGCTTCCGAACCCGGTATTTCTTTAATAATTCTAACACCAATGAAGATATTGCAACGAAATTTGAACAGAAGTACGTACGTTGTGTGAGAAATGAAGAGGAATGTGTCTGTAGTGCGCCTAATTGTTCATTAGTGGTAAAATTATTAAAGAAATGTCGGGTTCGGTAGCGAGTGGGACACCCGGTATAAAAGAGGAATAAGAAATAGGCATTGAAGACTACACCTATTTGTCATTTATTATCCAGTATTGGGTTCCATAATTCTTTCGGTTAAATAAACTTTCAGTTGATTCTTCTTTTTTTCCTCAGCTCTACAACTCTTTGTGAGTTTTGACTTCCTCAATTATTCCTCTCCATGGTTTCCTTTTCTGTGCCTTCTGTTTCCAATTGTTTACTCCCATCTTCCTCAAATCATCTCTCACGTCGTCATCCCATCTTAATCTTGGCCTTCCTTTCGGTCTTGTTGCGTGTGGTTTCCATTTATAAATGCTTTTAACTACTCTTTCATCAGGCATTCTTTCAACATGT
>Ga0131853_10018131_pt1 | contig 12809 bp, 10 predicted proteins | sample TergutLab28metaG_FD_92764 | JGI IMG/M metagenome (GOLD analysis project Ga0131853, IMG submission 92764) | Labiotermes labralis P1 segment gut microbial communities from Petit-Saut dam, French Guiana - Lab288 P1 (version 2) (version 2) | ecosystem: Host-associated > Arthropoda: Insects >...
CGTGAAAATCTTGGTGAGGAAAAGTTGATAAATTTATTGTTTAACCAAGAATTTAAATAAATAACCAAATGAAGACAACCCACATATCGTATGTAATCGTCATAACGACCTTGGCTATAGCCTGCACCTCCTGCCAACGACCACAAGGTGGTTTGCCTTGCATTGATGTCAGAAAGAACTATCCCGTCAAGGAGGTATTGTTGACCGATATTGCCGATGTTACTTATTTGTATTTGAATTCGAATGCTGATGAATACTTATACAGTGGTAACATTTGTGCGGTTACCGAAAATACTATAGTCGTTGCTGAGGGTGGATATAGATCAAGAGGTAATGTTTTCTTCTTTGATAGGAACGGGCAGCCCAAGTCTCGCTTTAATCGAAAGGGAAATGGACCACAAGAGTACCGTAATCTACACAAAGTGCTATATGATGAAAGGGCTGATGACGTTTTTATTGCCTCTCATTTAGATACCCTTATTAGGGTATATTCATCTACTGGAATGCACAAACGAGACATTACATTACCTTCACGTGCAAAGATGGGGAATGAACTGGTTTCTTTTGATGATTCTTCACTTATTTTTTATGATGTCAGCAAAGAGATCAACAGATTTGACATCGACTACAAGAATTTATCAACCAATGATTTGACATCTCGATTCTTTCTTATTTCCAAATCAGATGGCGCGGTGTTAGACTCTTTAGAATTACCGATTGCTCCCATATTTCTAGGAATATATCATAAAGAAATGAGGGTGTCAGCCATTGGCAAACGACTTCTGATCGAATCTACACAGGGTGTTTTAATATGCAACCCTGAGAACGACACGGTTTTTCTCTACGGCAAAGACAAATCTTTATCCCCTGTGCTGCATAAAACCCCATTGGCGGACGCTACGGATCCAATGACCTATCTGAATAATTGTGTAGACATGGGGAACTATCAGTTCATGGAGGTCTACACGGTGCGTGCAGGGGATGTCTTCCCCGGTGTGTTCCCAGTCAAATATTATATGCGTGACAAAGGGACAGGTGAAATATTTCAACAAAAACTCCTCTTACCAGATTACTTAGGAAAAGAATTTGTTATAGGGCCCTTTAGCGGAATTCGTTTTGAAGAAGGAGTTCTTTTTGAATTGGATTTACTCGAACTTAAAGAAGCATACGCAGAGAACAAATTGAGTGGCAAATTAAAGGAATTGGTGGCTACCCTAAAGGCAGACGATAATAATGTGTTTGTGATAGCAGAGTTTAAGTATTAAACCCGTGAACAAATAGGGAGCACAATAGATTGAACTATCCAAAAGGATTACCACAGATGATAACCCAATTGCTATTATTGCAAAGCTAAAGTAGAGCGGCAGCATTGAGGCGCATACCGGTAGCGGCTTGACCTTTTCGTTTAAGATTAGGAAGTAATCCGATTATTACTATCTTTGTAGTTAAATCTGCAAAACCATGAAAAAACTGCTCCTCTCCATCCTTTATTGCTTGGCCGGCCTTGGTCTGCATGCCCAGTCAGCGCAATACAAAGAATTGCTGCTCAACGGAAAAAACAAGGAACTGATTCAACTGATTCTGTCGGAAATACCGGAAGAACAAATTGCCGGCGATACGGCGCGCAGCTTGGCGCAGGCCTATGAAGGACTGCTTAAATATCGGGAAGCCCATACCTATTATGGCCGTTGGCTCCTTGCCGATTCCAATTCTATAGACGCCCTTAACGCCACAGCCCGCATGGCTTTGCAGTTGGGGCGGATTGAAGAAGGCAAGGGTCTGTATGGAAAAGCCTATTCCATAGACAGTACCCATTTTAACACAGGACTACAGTTGGCAAAACTCCATGTTCAACTAAAAGATTATTCCAAAGCATACGACTATTATTATACTCTGCTGTTGCAGGATACCACCAACATAAGCCTGCTTACCAGTGTGGGAGATTGCCTCTACCAAATGGGAGAGCGGTGGGATGCCCGGTATTTTTATGAAGAAGCAGTATCCCTAAACAAAGAAAACGCCTCTCTATCCATTATACTCATCAACACATTATTGGAGCTCAGAGAGAATGACCCAAAGTTTTTTATGGAGCGCGCCATGACCGTTTGCGACACCGCCCTCCAATACAATCCGCGCAATAGCGGACTTATCCAAGGAAAAGCAATGATTCATTACTTAGGCAAAAATTACCACGCCTGCGACAGCATCATGCGGGGATTAATCGCGGCCGGGGACTCGTCTATCGTCAATTATCGTTATATCTGTTTGGCAAAATTTGAACAGGGCATCTTTTTTGAGGCCCTGCCCTATATGGAACATTACTACCAAAACGATACCACCAATATAGAAGCCGTTATGTTGCTGGCCATATCGCTGGGCCGCACCTACGACCGGAAAAGGGCGCTTTTGCTGTTCGACAGAGCGGAGGAACTGATGTATCCCACTAAAGAACAAATATCCGATTTAGCGCTCCAGCGCGGCATAGTGCATCAAGCCAATCGAAATATAGCGATGGCGGCAAGCCATTATTGGCAGGCAGCCCAAGCTACCGGCATTCACAGACGCGATATCCTCGCCAGATTGGTAAGTCTCTATCCCATAAACAGGCGTCAATGGGATAATGCAGACCCTGCGCATTACTCCCCAAGATTGTTTGCCAACGTAACCTATTTACGGACTATCAATAAAATGCCCACCTACAGGGAGGTTCTGTCCAATATAGAATACTCCCAAGCAATCCTGTCTTTATACCTCGAAGACATGTTTTTTAAAGACGTAGACCGACTTCAAATGGAATCACCGGACGGCAAAAGGGAATGGGTTACGTACAAAGAATTGCAGGAATTAAGCAGCGGACGATAAAGATACCGAGGCCACAAAAATGAAATAAAATTTGGAGCTAAGAAAAATCTTCTTACCTTTGCGGTGTACTATTAAACTAACACATTAATAAAGCACTCACTATGATTAACATCCAAGATCTTTCTTTTGGGTATCGCAGCCAAAACGATATATTTAGGGACCTTTCTCTTGAATTTAAGGCCGGCTGCATACACGGCTTACTGGGCAAAAACGGAACCGGTAAAACCACCCTTTTAAAGCTGATTTCCGGCGCCCTCTTTCCCTGCGGAGGCAGTATGCATACCCTTGGGTTTGTGCCGGAGATGCGCCATCCCCTCATGTTGCAGGAACTCTATTTTTTACCCGAAGAACTTTTTCTCCCCGCTCTGTCCATAGAAGGTTATGTAAAGGTCTACGCCCCTTTTTATCCCCGTTTTGACCGAGAACAGTTTGACTCCATCCTCCACGAATTTGAACTCCGGTCGCCCAAACTCATGTTACAGACCCTTTCCCACGGCCAAAAGAAAAAAGTCCAAATTGCTTTTAGCATTGCGTCCAACACCAACCTGCTGATTATGGACGAACCTACCAACGGCCTCGATATTCCGGCCAAAAGCCAGTTTCGCCGCATTGTCTCCGCCCATTATAATCCCAATCGCTGCACCATCATCTCTACCCATCAAGTAAGGGATTTGCACAGTCTGATTGACCACATTGCCATTTTAGACGAACACGACATCATCATCAACCACAGCGCCGAAGAAATTGGCCGGCGACTGCTTTTCAAATGGTACGATACCGGAGATGTTCCCAAGGACGCTTTGTATACAGAAGACAGCCTCAGAGGAATAGCCGCTGTATTTGCCAATCCCCAAGGGATAGACAGCAAACTCGATATCGAAATCCTATTCAACGCCCTGTTTGCCAATAAAGAAAAAATTAAAGACATTTTTAAAGCTTGATATCATGACCGCTACTTTTAACTTTTCAAGAATCCGACTTCTTTTTATCCGTTACTTTACCGAGAACTGGCGCCGCGACCTCACTACTTTTTCTGCCTTTTTTATTGCCTTTACGGTGTTGCCCCGCCTCATCAGCTTACCTCTTCCCATATTCCCCTTTATCCTGTTTTGTCTGATTTTTTACATTGGAGGCCTGCATTTTAGCGCAAGAATTTTTCAAGAGATACATCGTCCTTCCAGCGGCATGCACTACCTGCATATTCCCGCCGGCCGAGCAGAAAAATTCTTTGTAAACGGAGCGCTCACCCTTATTCTATATCCCTTGGTATGCTTTTTCCTCTTTTATGCCGCCATCCTCTTTGGCAACTTATTAGAACCAATCATGCCGGCCATCTTGAATTATAAAACCATAGACATACACAACCTCTTTCCGAAAACCTTTCTCGGCACGTCGTCATCGTCCGTAGGCAAATTGCTGACCGACTTCATCACGTATCAGTCCATCTTTTTCTTTGGCTCCCTCATTTTCAAAAAACACCCCACCACCAAAACCATCATCTCCTTGATTGCATGCAGTATCGCCCTTGGAATCTACCAGTTACTATTGGCTCTGCTACTTTGGAATCAAATAGATATTGCTTCGATGGGAGCGCTCAAAGAGAAAATGCTCCAACTGGGAGAACATCTACTCAGCTCCCGCGTCATGGCCCATTTTGATGTAATACTTTCCGGAATCATCGCCCTGTTCTTTTGGACTGTTTCCTACTTGAAATTCAAGGAAAAACAAGTGTAGCCTTATGGAATTTAAAGAAACCCAAGCAATATATCTGCAAATCGGCGATTATATCTGCGAAAATATCCTGACCGGCGTCTGGAAATCGGGAAACCGCATCCTGTCCATTAGGGAATTGGGCATCCATTTAGAGGTAAATCCAAACACCATTATGCGTACTTATGAGTTTTTGCAAAATCAAGGAATTATCTACAACAAAAGGGGAATCGGCTACTATGTTTCGGAGGATGCCCTCGAAAAAATCAGAACCTACCGCAAAGCCATTTTTATGAAACACGAACTTCCTCAATTTTTGAAAAACCTGCAACTGCTTGGCATGGGCATAGAAGACATTATTCCCCATTATCGGCAATACATTGATAATCACCCGCACATTAATCACCATGAAACTTAAAATCACCATATTTACTTTATTTTTGATGACTTTAGCCGGTCTTTCGGTGAGGGGACAAACTCAATCCGCCATACCGCAAGGTACGCCCAAAACGCCCGTGTCCGGAAAAGTGCTTGATACCAAACAGGAACCCGTAGCTTTTTGTACATTGGTCTTTACGGTCCAAAACGATTCCACCCTGCTTTTTACCGCCGTTACGGACGAATGGGGAGTATATGCTACCGAGCTGCCTTATAATTATTACAAGGTAGAAGCGCGCTGTTTGGGTTATTTCCCCTCGGAGGTAATCGCCTTTACCGCTTCCGGCAGTGAAACATTGCAATTGCCCGATATCGTGATGGAGGCATCGGTTACTAACCTAACCGCCGCCGTGGTGCAGTCCAATACCATAGAGCGCAGGGCAGACCGCTTTATTGTAAACCTCAGCGCCAATCCCATAGCTTCGGGGCGGTCGCTGTACGAATCTTTGGACTATTTGCCGGGGGTTACTACCCGCAACGGAATCAGCATTAACGGTAAATCCGGAACACGGGTTATGGTCAATAACCGCATGCTCAACATGTCGGACGAACAAATCGAACAATACTTGAATAACCTGCGCGCTTCCGACATCCAGCGGGTAGAAGTGATTCCCGAAGCAGGAGCCGAATACGACGCCAACGCCACCGGAGGGATTCTTAAAATCACCCTAAAACAACAAACCGTAACCGGTTACTTTGGCTCCGTTTCCGCCGATGTTGCCCGGGCCTTCGACTATACCCAAAGCAGCAGGCCTAACTTTAGCTTTTCTTTTAGGAAAGACAAGTGGAGCGTGATTACCAATGGCTACTACAGCTACATGGGTATGCCGAGCAAGTTTGAAGAATATACCCGATTCTACGACAACGAGATGGAGATAAACAATGCCAATACTACTTACCAAAAAATCAACATGGCAGGAGGAGAAATCAGCACGGTGTATGACTTGAATACCACGCAGAGCATAGGAGTGGTGGCCAATTACGGCTATGCCAAAGGCGTGGTCAACACAGATGGTACCTCCCTTACCTCTACGCCCCTGTTAATGGGAACCTATATCAATGACAACAATCAATACAATAATTACAACAGGTTGGGATTGTCTGCCAACTATATACATAAGTTAGACAGCGTAGGTTCCACCTGTACCGCCATGGTAGATTACCTGTACAACCAAAGCGATAACGGAGGCGTTTACCATACCTTCTCCCGATTTACCGGTCTGTTCGACCACATTACGGACATCCTTCTACCTAATGTGTACGATACCCTGTCTTACCGCAACAACATTGGCAGTCAAAACAATATCATCAGCGCCAACCTTGACTTTGATATCAAGTTAGGGGGTCGAAATAATTTTAAGGCCGGAGGGAAATTTTTTAGAACGCAAATAGACAACGATATTCTTTATGAGGATTTTGTAGACCGGCAATGGAAGCCGGACATACTGCAAACCGACCAATTTACCTATACAGAAAACGTAAGCGCCCTTTACAGCACCTATTCCTCTTCTTTGAGCAGAAAATGGCTATATACCATAGGATTGCGGGCAGAGTATACACAGGTAAACCTACATTCTTCTGCCCACGAAGAAAAAGCCGACCAACATTACCTAAACCTCTTTCCCTCGTTAAACTTAAGTTTTCAGCAAAATTCGCTCAGAGGACATTCGATTTCCCTTACGGCCAACCGCAAAATCCAAAGACCTAACTTTTCCCTGCTCCGTCCCTACTCCATGCCGCTCAATGATTTTAGCTATATAGTGGGTAATCCTGACCTCAAGCCTGCCAAATCCATCAACCTGTCTTTGGTGCAAACCCTTTTTCACAAATACAGCTTGACCGTAGGCGCCGGTTTTATACAAGATTATTTTGCCCAAATTGTTACTCAAGACCCCCTAAATCCCGACAGGCTTAATTACCAGTTTGCCAACCTAAAGAGCCACACTCAATACTACGCAGCGCTGTCGGCGCCCGTATCTATATTCAATTGGTGGACGCTGACTTCCAATGCTGTGGGCCTTTACATCAAGGACCAATACAACACCGGAGGAGAGACGGAAACCAGCCAAAAACCGGTAGTCGTAGCCATGCTTATGTCTAACTTCATATTGCCCAATGGGTGGAGACCGGAAATTAACGGCATGTACATATCCGGCATGGTACAGGGGAACATAACCACAAGCCACATGTATGCCCTCAATGCGGGCTGCACCAAATCGCTGTTAAAAGACAAGCTATCGCTTACGCTTAGGCTGAACAATCTGATTCATCAACGCTTAAAAATAACTACCGAGGGCGCTACCTATTACAAATCGAACATTAACAATATGGATATGCGTACCCTCTATTTGTCTCTGCGCTATTCTTTTAATTCCGGCCAAAGGGTCAACGTAAAAAAAGCCTCTACCGGAACAGAAGAAGAAAAAGCCCGCCTACAATAACCCCTTAATTATTAAAATTTATGAAAACGCAATCGAAACCCATGAAAACCAGCAATAAAGTCCTGTTAATCGCCGCCGCCGTAGTGCTGACCGTCTTCTTCGTCCTTACGATTGCCCTAAGGAACTTCCTAATGGGTTGACAACGACAACTGACTTTTTGTCGCATTTGATGCGCTGGTACGCTATTTGAATACACAGGCAGTAAAAATACTGTCTATGTCTGAACAACACAATCAACAAAAAACAAAGGGTAACATTGGAGTAACAACCAATAACATCTTCCCTATTATCAAGAAATTTCTTTATTCCGACCACGAAATCTTTTTGCGTGAATTGGTGGCCAATGCGGTAGACGCCACCCAAAAACTTAGGGCGCTTGCCGCAAGCGGAGAACTTACGGAAGAAATCGGGAATCCGGTTGTTCGCATCACCGCCGATAGCCAAGCCGGTACCATTACCGTTAGCGACAACGGAATAGGAATGACCCAAGAGGAGGTGGAAAAATACATCAACCAGATTGCCTTCTCCAGCGCCGGGGAGTTTTTGGAAAAATACAAGGACCAAATCAACCACATTATAGGGCATTTCGGATTGGGATTTTATTCCTCCTTTATGGTGGCGTCCAAGGTAGAAATCCTCACCAAATCCTACCAACCGGAAGCGCCTGCGGTAAAATGGAGCTGCGAGGGCGACCCCGAATATACCATGGAAACTGCCGATAAGGCAGAGCGAGGCACCCAAGTCATTCTCTATTTGGACGAGGAATCCAAATCATTTGCCGAGCCTGCCAAAATCAGGGAATTACTGCTCAAGTACTGCCGCTTTTTACCGGTGGAAATTTTATTTGAAGACAAAGCCGTTAACGAGACCCAACCCCTTTGGATACGCAAACCGGCAGAGCTTAAAGAAGAAGATTATCTGAACTTTTACCGTCAGCTCTACCCCATGCAGGAGGAACCCTTGTTCTACATCCATCTGAACGTGGATTATCCCTTTAACCTTACCGGCATCCTGTATTTTCCAAAGATTAAAAATCGGCTCGATATTTCCCGCAACAAGATTCAGCTATACTGCAACCAAGTTTTTGTCACCGATTCCGTAGAAAACATTGTCCCCGATTTTCTGACCCTGCTCCATGGGGTCATTGATTCTCCCGACATTCCGCTGAATGTATCGCGGAGCTATTTGCAAAGCGATGCCAACGTGAAAAAAATTTCTACCTATATCACCAAAAAAGTAGCCGACCGTTTGGAGGAACTTTTTAAGAACGAACGCAACAATCTGGAAGAAAAATGGGACAACCTCAAGCTCTTTATAGAATACGGCATGTTGAGCGATGAGAAATTTTTTGAGCGGGCAGAGAAATTTTACCTCTTTAAGAATACCGACCAATCCTGTTTTAGTTTTGAAGAATACAAGAAGGCGATTGAATCCAACCAAACCGACAAGGATAAGCATTTAATATATTTATATGCCAGCCACTTGCAGGAGCAGTATGCGGCCATAGAAACCGCAAAGAATATGGGCTACGATGTGCTGCTTTTAGACAGTCCGCTTACCGCCCACTTTGTAAATCTGCTCGAAACCAAATGGAAAGACGTGCGCTTTAGCCGGGTGGACGCCGACATAATCAGCAAATTGATTGCCAAAGAAGAGCCGGAAAAGCCCTCCATAAGCGAGGAAGAACAGCAAGACCTGCGCATGGCTTTTGAAGCCGTACTGCCCAAGGATGGCCACTACTACCTGCACTTTGAAAACCTCCGCCCTCAAGACCAACCCGTGCTTATTACCCGTTCCGAGTTTATGAGGCGTTACCGCGAAATGTCTGCCGTGGGCGGAGGCATGAACTTTTACGGGAGCATGCCCGAATCGTTTTCGTTGACGATAAATTGCAACCATCCCTTGATTCAGCAGATTATAGAGCAAAAACAAGAGCGAACACAAGAACGCCTCCAAGCGGTTGCAGAGGAACAAAAAAACGAACAGGCCCCACCGGAGGAAACCTCCGAACCGGACCCTCAAAGACGCAAAGTCATGGAGGAATTTGCCGAATCCTGCCCCTTGGTAAGTCAAGTAACCGATTTGGCCTTATTAGCCAATAACCTTTTGCAGGGCGAAGCCTTGACCGCCTTTATCAAAAGGAGCTTATCCCTGTTGTAAGTCGGCGCAGCCCCTCCTTATTGTTCATAAAAAATTGCGGATGTAACATTTTCTTCATAAAATATCCCTACTTTTGCCCCATATTCGTAGATAAAATGGACCCGTACCTCATTATTCTGGTTTTCTTGCTTGTAGTTGCTGTATTCGACCTCTTTGTGGGCGTGGCCAACGATGCAGTCAATTTCCTAAATTCTGCCATAGGTTCCCGCGTAGCTCCCTTCAAGGTAATCACGCTTGTGGCCAGCCTTGGCGTATTGATTGGGGCTACGTTTTCGAGCGGAATGATGGAGATTGCCCGCAGCGGGGTGTTCAATCCTTACATGTTCACCTTTGAAGAAATCATGATTATCTTCCTTGCCGTGGTAATCACCGATGTGCTGATGCTCGACATTTTCAACTCTTTGGGACTGCCGACCTCCACTACGGTTTCCATTATCTTTGAACTTTTGGGTGGCACCGTGGCCGTAGCGGTCATTAAATTGTACAACGACCCTGCTTTGGCGCAGAGCGTGGCCGATTTCATCAACACCAGAAAGGCTCTTGCCATGATTACCGGCATCTTTACCTCCATTGTCGTTGCTTTTACGGCCGGTCTTATCATCCAATACATAACCCGTCTGATATTTACCTTTAAATACCAAAAAATATACCGCTATGCAGGCTCCTTGTTCGGAGGCATTGCCATCACGGCCATTCTCTATTTTTTGGTTGTGAAAGGAGCCAAAGGCGCTTCGTTTATGCGTCCGGAATACTTGACATGGATAGAGACCAATACATTGTCTATACTTTTGTATGTCCTCCTCTCCACAGCAGTCGTCTTCCAACTCCTAATAACATTCTTGAAGGTCAATATTTTCAGATTTATTATATTGGCAGGAACCTTTGCTTTGGCCTTTGCTTTTGCAGGCAATGATTTGGTGAACTTTGTGGGCGTTCCGCTGGCGGCATTGGATAGTTTTAATGCATACAAGGCCAGTGGATTGGCTGCAGATGTCATGACTATGGATATGCTTAAGGACGCCGTTCAAACCCCCACATCCTATCTGTTGTTATCGGGTTTATTCATGGTGCTGACCCTCGTTTTTTCAAAGAAAGCCAAGCGGGTGATACAAACAGAGGTAAACCTAAGCAGCGGCAGCCGCGGGGCCAAAGAGAAATTCGGCTCGTCTGTAGTCGCTAGAACCATTGTACGCTCGTCCTTTAATATGGGCAGGATGATGCAACAATTCATTCCGGCCGGCGTGGCCGGTACCATAAACCGGCGGATGGCCAAGGTAAAGCCCAAAAAAGGGGAGATTCCATTGGCTTTTGACCACATACGCGCATCCATCAACTTGGTGGTCGCTTCCATTTTGATTGCTACGGCCACATCGTTTAAACTACCTCTTTCTACTACTTACGTTACTTTCATGGTAGCCATGGGGTCCTCCCTTGCCGATGGAGCTTGGGACAGGGAAAGCGCCGTCTACCGCATCAGCGGCGTGCTGACCGTCATAGGCGGATGGTTCTTTACTGCTTTTTGCGCGTTCACCTCCTGCGCGCTTGTGGCCATAGCCATTCATTTTGGAGGAAACACAGTAATCTTTATCCTTGTGGCAATCATATCGTTCGTTTTTATAAAGACCAATTTTTTCTCCAAAAGCAAAAAAGATGTTGAAGCCGGCGAATTTGAAAAAGTGGACAAGGTTTCTATTTGCAATACGGTAAATAATTCGGTGGCCACATATTTTAATACCATGCTCTCCTTATATAAAGAGGCCTTGACGGAATTTCTCAACGAAGATTTGACCGGCCTGCGCAAGACCAAAAACAGGGCCGTATTGCTTCACGAGGAGGTGGTGCGTAAACGCGGGGAATACTACCGCTTTGCCTACGAGGGAGACGAAGATAAGGTCAGCAGCGATGCCAGATACTATTATTACCGCGTATTTACCAACCTCAAAGAAGTCGGATACGGCTTGCGGAGCGTTGTGGGCATGGCCTATAACCACATAAACAACCACCATTCCGTATACCACAGCACCTTGCGGACGAATCTGCTTGCCATGATTACCGACTTGGAAGACCTTCGCGACTTTCTTAATGGGTATGCACATTCGCAGGTACACAAGGACGAACTTGTCACCGAGCGCACAGGACAAAGCGTTGCCTTGATTAATGACCTGCAACACCAGTTACTTACGCGCATAGAAAAACACAACTTGTCTTTACGTAGCAGTGAACTCTACCTAAACTATCTGCAATTCTCACGCGATATCATCAACCGCTTCTCCTTAGTGGCCTTGTTGCAGCACGAACTAAACGAAAAGTGTCGGGGCTAAGGGACAGAGGGATGTTCGTCGTCGAACTTGGCCTTAATCGAATACTTAGCAAACACGCTTAGCATATCTTCATATTCTTCCACAGTGGGAACCGGGGCTCCCTTATTCATGCGGTTATAGAAAGCCGCATTGGTGCAATGATTCATTGCCGCCCTCATTTCATTCCTAAAACCTGCCTGATATTTAGCAGGAATCAAATCGTAACTCAGACGAAACGCATAACATCTTCTCTTTGCCATTTGAATGTAATCTATTTTATTTTATCTTTGTAAAAATTTTGATAGCAACTTTGCACAAAAATAAACATAAATTTTATGTGTACAAAATTATTTTGTACCGACAATGTATAAATGAAAATTATATACCTATAAATAAAGATTATAGATAAATGCAAACATACACCCACATAAACGCAAGATTAAAGCTTTTGGTTAACCACTTTACCTATGGAAACGCAGCCGCCTTCGCCAAGAGTATCCATGTGGTGCAGCAAGGTTTCGACCGATTGCTCAAGCCGGACAAAAACACAGGACGCTTTCCTACGGTCAAGCCGGAACTTGTTTCAAAGATTCTAAACAAATATCCGGATATAAACGGAATATGGCTGCTTTCGGGAGCCGGCCTCATGCTCCACTCCATGTCTCAGCAGGAACTACAGGATTCCCCATTTGCTTTTATGCCCGCCACTCCATCGGGTATTCCCTGCTATCGGGCAGATTTTATGCATGAATTTTCTCTTATCCAAAATAAACAGGCCGATTCTATTAGTTATTACATTGATTGTAAAATATTTAATCATATAGATTTTTGGTGTCTCGTGGGCGACAGCTCCATGGAGCCGGACATTGCCTTGGGCGACATAGTGGCCATGCAGGAA
>Ga0131853_10018133_pt1 | contig 12809 bp, 10 predicted proteins | sample TergutLab28metaG_FD_92764 | JGI IMG/M metagenome (GOLD analysis project Ga0131853, IMG submission 92764) | Labiotermes labralis P1 segment gut microbial communities from Petit-Saut dam, French Guiana - Lab288 P1 (version 2) (version 2) | ecosystem: Host-associated > Arthropoda: Insects >...
AAAACGCTCCGACATGTTTCGGTCCTAGGACCATCATCAGGGAGCTATATCGTCCTTGCTAAAGTTACACTATTAAAAGTCATATTAATTTCACTATTCCAGTTGGTTTTGTGGCAGCATGCCACGTTGTGTTGTGTTGCCACAAAACCAACTGGAATAGTGAAATTAATATGACTTTTAATAGTGTAACTTTAGCAAGGACGATATAGCTCCCTGATGATGGTCCTAGGACCGAAATATGTCGGAGCGTTTTTAATATTTTAATGTTTTAAGGTGTAAATTTTATAAATTTATATAAGTGCAGTGGTTGGTAAAATAACTGAGTGAAGCCAAAGTTATGCTTAATAACAAAAAGCAACTACTCTGTTCGAATAACCTTATTTTGGAAATGGAAAAGAAATTTATAAAAAGTTGTATTTGAAGTGTTGCTTTTTATGGATCAGAAACAGGGGCCCTAGGAAAAAAAATGAAGACAGGGTTACAAATGCATTTGAAATATGGTACTGAAAAATAATGTTAAAAATAAAATGGACGGATAGAATAACGAATGATGAAGTTTTTCAAAGGGCGAAAGAAGAAAGACTACTTTTAAGAATTTTAAAAAATAGACGCCATTCATGGATAGGGGATATAAGTAGGCATAACGAGTTTGTAGTAAACATACTTGAAGGAGCAATATCCGGAAAAAAGACCGTGAGAAGACCTCGACTACAATACTTAAAGCAAGTCGCCAGAAACACAGCAGCTGACAGTTATACAGCAATGAAAAGAATGGCTTGCAACAATTCCAGATGGAAAGCTGCCAACCAACCAAACAACCAAAAGATTGGAGGAGGAGGAGGACGAGGAGGAGGAAAAGCAGAAGCAGAAGAAGAAATGTTCTTGCACGTTTACTGTGTTTACAAATTGTGATTTTCACGAAGTTCCACGACCGTACAGCTATGATCCAATCTCAAAATATAACTCAAAGAACCAGTGCACCTTCACAGAAAGCCCAACTCTTTCAGCTATATTGAGCCAGTCCTGGAAGTGGGGAAGTCCACTCTTAGCGACAGATCAACAACACAAATTGCCCCAGCAAGTACGTGATTTGATGTGTGAAGTAATTTTGTTCCCGAAATTAAAATCTTCTTGAAAATTATTATTGTTGTTATTGTAAAGCATTTAGGGCATTCTGACTAGAATGTTGATATTACTTTTGACAAAAGGTTTCGGGCCATACCCTGAGACGTGGAACTCATTGTCCGGAGAGGCTATGGGTCACTTCAAGTAAGCAACAATATATAAAGGGTCATCAATCTTAATATTTCCTTATATTATGTATTTTAGAACCACTTTGTATCAGAGTTTGCTACCAAACTTTATTCCTCTCTTTCTTAGTGCGATTCATGACACCATGTTGTAGCATAACCAGCTTGGATTATGAACGTCATCTATTATAAATCCTTGTTTGACAGACAGGAAATTGTAATGCACTAAGAGGCCTAATTCTTCTGCTAATGGAATTACAGTATCAATCACATTTCACAGACCTCACTGTGTGCATGCATACCGAAGAGCAGAAGCACAGTGAATGAGGACTTTGTCCAGCACCGAACTGCCTTACAGCGTTCACGTAATCTAGAAGAAGATACACATAAGTGCAATGCTGTCGAGCTACCGAACACCACAATCAGCTGTTGCGGGTTGGTTTATGATTCATTACAAAAATCCACAATGTACATGATCCATCGAAATACGCGTTCAATTCCTTCGCTCTTATTAATTCATAAGTTCGCTCATGAAACATTCAACTTTTCTCGCACATTAATTGGTTTCTTTGTTCATAATGTATCCTTCTTCTCCCCTTCTTTCATTATCTCCCATTTTATTTTATAGATCGTTCATCTCACGTACTTCATAGTTTCAGTCTCATTTCACTTTAGGGCTTCCTTCACTCACAAATCAGAGCTTCTTCCTCTTACATTTTATCACACGTTTCTTCATATATCTCTTCTCCTTTCCAGTCTCTTTACTTTCCTTCATTTTTACTTCCCCGTAAATTCTACTTCACTGCTGCACTTAATGTCAGTTTCAAATTATCTTAACGATTCGACAGTAATAGCATCTACGTAATATCGACCTTCCTAATTTCCCTGCCTATAAATGAATAAGAAAAAAGGAATACACTGGATTCCGATAGGTAGGGTAGGAGTAGTGTAAATACGTGATAACTAAATTAAAAGTAACTTTCGGATTTCATAAAAAAAAACTGAAAAATCGCGGCTTTGTGAGTGACGTCCAGCGTACCGAGAAGAATTATAATGCACGAAGAGTCAGAGATTATAAACGAAAGTGGTCATAGTCATACATTAGCAACAGCCAAAGTTAAGAGAAGTAATGGACAATCAGAGACATTATTTTATCCGACAATTGGCCCTATTCACTCAGCCTGTTTCACATGACGGCAGAGAACGTAAAGCTCACCGTTCGTCCATTAGGCTGTGTGTCAGGATCCAGTCCTTCTAGTTTAGTGTATTGTATTCAAATATTAGCTCATTACGTACGTACTTACGTCCTTCTTGAGAAGCTAACCGATTCTCAACTAGTCAAGAAATTCCCCGCATTTTATGGTACCCTAAGGTTCATTACCTTAATCTACACGTGCCCATCACCTTTCCCTATCCTGAGCATTAGCTAATGACTTGCCGCATTTTAATAAGGAACCGACAGTGTTTTCCTTAGCTCGGAGAAAAGAGTCGGACCTAATAAAAATATTGTTTAGTGCACCTCGAATTTCGGCTTGTGAAATTTAAGACGCTTCATCCTGAATGATTTTCTTCAGATCTCAGTCAGTGTGAGTATAGCTACTCGCACTACAGACGTTACATTTCAACATATCCCAAAAGTGCACATGGCTGGCAATGTATGTACACAGTCCTGCCATAAGTTCTGTCCCAAGTATATTGTGACCTAGAAGGAAAATGAAACAGAACATCCACTTTTCGAGCCAAATAATTTATTAGCAATAGTTTTAAGTTTTTATTTATAATAATGCCACTCAAAATGGCCGTCCTCTGCCTCGACCCAAGCCTTGAGACTCCGGCCACCCTGCTATCGCGGCACGCACCGTCTCCAGGGGATCTCTGCCGCTGCTTTCACGAGGGATCTCTTCAGACTGTCCAGGTTGTTGTGACGCTTTTGGCAAGCCATGTCCCCCAAAACAGCCCAACAATTTATAGTCCCGGGAGTGAGGTCTGGACTCCCCGAGGGCCAATTCTCGGCGCTGATAAAGGCCAGAAAGTTCCTCCGCAGCCACTCCTGAGTCGTCTTGGCTTTTGGGCAGGAAGTGAGTCCTGCTGGAAGACCCATTCCTGACCACTGAAGATGGTCATGTTAAGCTGTTTCGCATCTCCTTGTAGCATGTCCTCTTGATACACTCGTACACCAGTTTCACTCCTTTCTTGCAAAAATGAAGATATGTCACCCCCTGATGGGACACCTCCCACCAAAACTTGACGTAGGAAGGGTGATGGCATCCCTGCACTCTCATAATACACCTCAAGGGGCGTTTGAGCATAAATCTTGTTGTGCTGGTTGTTATACTGCTCCTCGATGGTGAAAAATTTCTCATCCGTGAAGAGGATCTTTTCGTGCCCGTTCTCAGCCTGCCACTGGAGGAGATGCTCTGCTCTTGTCCATCGGATTTCCTTCAAAGCAGGAATAAGGAGGTGTCCCTTTGAGCGGATGTGCGCTGTCATGTGTAGATCGTCCCTGATGATACACGACTTGATTGGGTCGAGAGGTTCAGCTCTCGGGACATTACCTTCTGCTTCCAGAGCGGATTTCAGCGAATCCGCTCCCGTATCGTTTTGATAGCGACTTCAGCCCTCACACTTTTCAGGCGTCCTGACCGAGCCCTGTCTTCAACACCCCAGAGTTCCTTATAACGTTTAATTGCCCAATAGACGAAATTTCGCGACATTTTCAATCGTTTCAAGAGTTTGAAAATTTGAGAATCTGATTTTCTGCATTTGTGAAGGGCAATCACAGCCACGCGGTTTTCCTTGAAACCCCACTCCATGGCAACACTGCTAGAGACGTGAGCAAACTGCCTTGACAGAGGTACCTGAAGGGTTAATAGCCCCAAAATAACCAACCTTTGAATCCTGACGCCTCACTGTCTCCAGCTGCGGACTACGTGAAATTTGGGAAATAACTTATGGTAGGACTATGTATAAACAAAAAACTGGGGCACGATCGGGTAACAATTATTCCCGTGGAAACGTAATACTTATTACGCTGTAGCTTTAGGTTTCCAGCATGAAAAAAAGCAGGAGCCGTATTTTATTGTGTTCTGAGGCCTGTCAAGCTCTATCACGGTTTTCCACATTATCTCATAAATGGCACGATATTCTAAGAAAAATTCACTGAACATAAAACGCGTGTCTTTCTCTAAATTTTCTAAACCACTTCTCATTCCATAAGAATTCAACGAGGTATCATAAGTGTATACAAGTCTTCATGTACGATACCCGTTATTCTTGGCACATTTTGATAAAAATTTAATTTTCTGGGTACATTTTAAAAAAAGACTCCAAATTTCATGAAAATCCGTCCAGTGGGAGCCGAGTTGTTCCATGCAGAAAGACAGACAGACAGACAAGAGACAGCTAATAGTCGCTTTTCCAAATTTTGTGAAAGCGCCTAAAAATCGATCTCACGGGTTCAGACCTGCCGAAAGAGGAGGCAACAATCCCTCGCTTATTCTTCTGTCACCACCAAACACAAATTCTAAACAACGCATTGAATTGGTAGCTCCTGCACCATTATTTTTAAAACGAGGCATATATTCTCTCGTTACTGGAGAGGTATTCATAACGAACCCATTGAACTTAGAAAGAACTGACAACTTACGTACTACACCGAACTGATACGTGCCAATGTGTGAATTGGGACACCAAAGTTTAGAGTTCCGGAGGTGACTAGCGACAGATTTGTCAGAAAATGTAATCAGTGGTGCAAAGATTTTGTAGAAGTTTTAGATCCATCTCAAACTTCTAGACGACGGAACGGTGGCATGAAACAAGTTTCATATTGAGGACCTAAAAATATTAGGTACCGCCGTACAAAATATACTCGTAGCTACTCAGATGACATATTACCCGGCATTTGTCCACTTCTGATGTAATGTCCCTACGGATAAGATTTAAAAAAGGATTCACAAACAGAATTTATGTGAAAAATGTATCCCTGTTCTATGACATGTTAATTTAAACAAAGTGGTCTGCAATTTTCTCCAAAGATAACGCCGCACAATATTGTAGAAAATCACGATGAAAAAGAGGAAAACATAGTGTACAGTGAAGTACCAGAACTGAGTGGCTAACAACATTGCGTAAAATAAGAGCAACAGAGATATCAAACAGAAATTGTAAAAATTTTAGAGCCCCTAGAAGTGTGTGCTTTACAAAGACTGTGACTTCGATATTCATTCGTAATTTTTCAGAATATATGAAGCATCTCAGAGAAAAATGGAAGAAACTTGATACAGGGGAATGCGTCATTATGCTGTTTGTTATATTAACACCACTTACACAGAGGAGCCCGCAGTGTAACAGGAAAATGGGAAACCTGTCGTCTTTCTATGCATTTAGTTTACACTCCAATAGGCAAATGTTAAAGCAGATAGCTACAATTATAGAAGCGTTCACTTTATCAGACCTGCACGTTACATCCATGTCTAAGTGGATTAGGACAGCGCTACTTCTAGACCTATATTCGGAGACAACGGTTAAAAATTTGGAAACATTAGCGGAATAGAATTTTTAAAAGTCACAGCCTTAAACGCGAGGATGATTAAATAATGAAGATGGTTTTGTTCAACATAATTCCTCTTTATTATAAAAATATTTCTTATAAAATGCTGAATGGCTCGACACTTAAGGTGCAACAGCCTAACTGGAAATTCGAGGTATTTTGATGTCTCTTCATTTATACGCGCCTGATGATGAAACTTAAGGGTCGAAATATGTAGCATTTTATAAAAGCAAATACTTTTCTTAAAATAAAATATAGATATTCTGGCTATAACTGTCTTTATCCTTTAGTTTATGAACCACGACGGAATACCCTCTATGAAGCAAGGATAATATTGATAAAAGACTGAATTACACGACACGTGACAGAATATGTGCAGGAACCTAAGTTACGTACAAAAGTTCCGAACACTAAGCTGTTCTTATCCCATCCCAGAATGCAAGAAAAAAGTACAGTATTGCTGATCTCTTGGGTGTGCTTTACATTATCCGGAAACTCACCCGACGAAAGGGGCACATTCCCTCGACAGAATGACTAATATGAACAATGAATCACAGCGTAAACTAAAAATTAAAACTGTATACAGATACTTACCAATCTTACTAAATGGTGGCATAATTCAAGTAATTCCTGATTTGTGTAAAGTTCCTCAAGCATTTGAAGTTCAGGTGACCGCGCATCGTGATAAATTCTTAAAATAAAACCAACTAGATGCACTAATTTCTCAAATTCCGTGCTGATCCTCCTCGCAAACTGTCTACAAACCTGTATGACATATACCATTGCTGTGTGTACAGTGAAAAACTCCTGATGATGGACAGAGGAAATGTCCGAAACGTATAGATTTTTATTCCAAAAATAAATTTGAGAATTTAGTGCATCTAGTTGGTTTTATTATAAGAATTCCTCAAGCATTTTTGTTTTAGCGGTTTCAAATAGGGCACTGCTATCACTTGCGACGTCCGTATTAATCCCTACGGTCATCGCCGCATACGAAGGGCAACATGTCACTTACACACCAATTATACAAACCAAAGAGATTAATAATATATAGATTATGAATGTTATTGCATTATCATGTCGCAAGAACGGAAGTGTAAAAGTGCTTGGATCCCATGTCCATTGATGTGTACGTTGTAATCCTGTATTAACTGTTTTTGTTGAAATATTTCCGATACATACTACTTTCAGAGCGCTCCTTTCACAGCTGAGTACATTTTCTTGGATTGTTGACTTCTAATGTATGTATTGATATCCCTCTTAAATAACAATGTTTATTTTTTTATCACAACACTTATGGTCCCTGTATTTAACAAAACACACAGTGGTCCGGAGTGCAAGAAAATTTATTGCATATTAAGTTCACAAAATTCACAGTCGTCCGGAATATAAGTAAGTCTTTTGTCAAAAATTTTTAAATCCTAAATTGTAACGAATACACCAGACCGTGGGAGGGTTTAAATCTAGGAAGTGTGTCATCCCCGTTGTGTGTGTGAAACTTGGAAATTGTATATAGTCAAACACAACTGTGTGACATAGGTTTATTTAATGGCTAAATGGATAACTGCATGTTTCGGCCCGTATATATGCATTGCGCACGCGCAATGCATATACGCTCGTAGTAAGATCCTAAGCCAGTTTTCTTAAGACAACCTGAAGATAGCCAGTACGGGCCGAAACATGTAGTTGTCCATTTAGCCATTAAATACACCTATGTGACACAGTTGTGTTTGTACTATATACAATTTCCTTTCCGTTATCTAGCGTAAGTAGCCCTCTTATTTTCGCCATTTTCTACCCCTTTCTTTGTTTCTTTACTCACATATACTGAATTTCCTTCATGTTTTTCTTTTCTTGCTTAAATTTGGTCTATTGCAAATATATTTGTTTATATTTAAGTACACACACTCTTCCATCTCTCTCTCTCTCTCTCTCGCTGGTTCATTTTTCATAAATACTGTTCCCTTTTTTGTCCTGTTAGAGGATTCCGTATCATTCCACTACTTTATTGCACTCACGGCTACTTCGCACTCATGCACTTCACTATTCTCGTTAGTTCTATCCCTACTGGCACTGCAGTTTTGTACAGCCTAATTTTTATCACTGATGAAACGCGTGCAACAAAAGGAAAGACGTTCTGTACATTCGTGTCATCAGTCCGTGAGTGAGAGTGCGAAAATTAAGAAATATACACTGGAGTCACTGAGGTGGACGAAATTATTTTCAGATTCGCCTGCAGTAAAAGAGTGAAAAAGAGTTTCTGGAAATCTCTTACCAACCACGCTTGAATTTCAACGGTTATCTCTATGCCGTGACACAGAAATACTAGTACCAAGAGTGCTGTAATATTCACTATGGCGCCGGGGAAAGTCCTCTCAAACATGCTCTTATGTTTTTATATACTTCACGCAAAGAACAAGCTACTAAATAAGTAGCAGGTTTGCCGCCAATTTGTATCAACACCACAACATTAAGCATTGGTCCGCACGCCAAATGAACAACCACACAAACTTGTCCGAAGCATTACTGTGTTTTTTAGTCTATTTGTCTAACCATTTCATTTACTTCATTGTCGGTTGAAAACATTTATCTTGCGGGATGAAGAAAAACGTTTCCCGTCCGGCGCTTTCTTCTGTTAAGCCCCAACACGCCTGAACGGTTGAGTAATAGAAATTACACGGGGTCGGTTTCACAAGTTTGTAGAGTACCAGTCGTGGTGCGCATACAGACTCAAAGGTCGGATTCACGTACTACAAGCCCGAGCGAACAATATCGTACTGGTAGCTCAATTTCAATCCAGTATCATAAATACGCTAACCGTGTTTTCAAAAAACATTTCCGGGCGAACAGTCTCCTCATTTCGGGGCAGAAATTTCACTCTTCGAACCACAATTATAGTGACAGAATAGAGGCCCTACTTCTGAACTTCTGCTCATAATCTTAGCAAATGACCAACTTAATGCACAAATTCTTGTTTTGTAATAAGTTTATTATATCCTGTACACGTTTCGAGCACTATGTGCCCATCATTAGGAGGTCAAAATTGTATTATACAGCATATGGTATCATCACATTCAGTAGGTGGGTGTCCCGTGCACCGAACGACAATCTACTGAGTGTGATGATACCAGATGCTGTATAATACAAATTTGACCTCCTGATGATGGACACATAGTGCTCGAAACGTGTACAGGAATATAATAAACTTATTACAAAACAAGAATTTGTGCATTAAGTTGGTCAATTACTAAGATTATGCTCAGATGCACGGTCAGCATAACATCAAAAATTTCTTCTCATAAGTGACACTGCATTTCACACAGGATAATTTATCACTAGTCTATTAGACAAACCTACAGCTGCAAGTTTTGTATGTGTGTCTTCGTTAATGACCCTTGAAACCGAAGCAAGTTGGCAAGAATGACTGGTAGGAGCTGAAGAATAAAAAACCAACTAGATGTAACTTATTAATTTATTGTGTTTCTTATAGGCTCAACATGTTTCGGGCACTACTATGCCCATCATCAGGAGCTCGCGACTATAATGTTGATTACCACATTGGTCGTTTCATTCTTGGTTTGCTGTAGGTTGGAGGTTAGGTGCGGTTAGGCTGGAGTAGTGTCCGGGCTGCAGCGAGCTCCTGATGTGGGCATAGTGATGCCCGAAACATGTTGAGCCTATAAGAAGTACAATAAAATAATAAGTGGCATCTAGTTGGTTTTTTATTCGTCAGTTATCACAATGATGCACGGTCCAATAAACTTGTAGTAACTCCGGCGCGAGCAACGGTGATTAACACTGAGTGCATTTACAGATGTTATGATTTTAGTGGAAACGGAGCTAAGAAGTACATTTGGACCTACAAGTAAGGAAGTAACACGAAAATGGAGAAAATGTAATTAGGAGCTCCATGATACGTTAGCCTAGTCCTCGCCTACTGCCAGAAAGATCAAAGTGAGAAGAATGAGATTGGCTGAGTATGTAAAATGCATGGAAGTGAAGAGGTATACACGCAGCATCTCGACGGAAAGGCATAAAGAACAGCGTCCACTTGGCAGACTCAGACGTGAATGGCAGAATAATATTAAAGCGGATCTTAAACACAGTGTGAGCCTTGGCCAGGCGTCATCTAAACTCCGGACGCAGAGCTATGTGTGATCTCTTGTAAACACGGAAATAAAACTTTGGCTTGCATAACTGAGGGTTATTATTTATTAGCTCTTAAACTATTAGCTTAATGATACGGCACATGAGTCATGCAGCTAGTTATATATAGTCAGCCAAGGTCACGTTTAATATGAAGTCGAAACTTGTGATAGTTGTATCAGTTAAAATGGAGATAAATCGTTGTGTCCTTTTTAAAAACAATACACAAGCGTTTAGACAGTGATAAAAACCCCTTAATATGATTTGTGTTACTACAGCCCTCACTGACAGAATGTTCCCCTTGAGTATCTTCTTCTGCTATGGCGCTACAACTCTGATAGACTCTTGGCCTTCTCGACAACATCCTTCCATTTAAGGCGGTCCTGTACTAGTTCTGCCCACTTCATAAGCTTCATCTTCTTCAGATCATTCTTGACATCATCTTCCCATCGATACTTGGGCCTTTCAGCTGGTCAACATTGTCATTATGTTCCAAGTCCCCACATAAATCGTGTCCTTTCTTATCCGTTTAACTCGTGTAGGTTGTCTTCCTATTATCAGACATTCATTCCTTTGCCGAGAATTTTCAGCATGTCAAATTTTCCGAGACGAGTTTGCTGGGCTTGTGCTCAACCCCCGCTACCTTGGAGGACCTAGGATTTTCTGTCGAGGTTGTCTCCCTTAGCTGGTTTCTCCCAATTGTCGCGTCAGGGGCTCGCGTCTCGCCATTGCATGGCGGGGACATGAATGCATAGGACTTGGCAGGAGTAAGTAGCATTTCTCAGGCTTCAATGGCACAGACACACCAGTATGGTATGTGCCCCTGAGACCACATACTGCCCCTTTGACCCCCGCCCCTTGAGTATATCGGGTACATTATGGCTTGGACTTAGCAGTTCGTTTAAAAGATTACAAATCGTTACAAGACAGGAAACGCACATATAACGCAGAAGAAAATTCGTGCATCTATTATTGCAGTGGAAAAGCAGTAAGTGTTACCGTGTGTGTGTTTGTAGCAGACATATGGCGCATGAAATGCGCATGCGCCATACTGTTATGTGGCCTTTCCGGATCTACAATATTTTTAAACATTATCTAAAAAAAAAGTCACAATTTTCGAAAAAATTTATTGAACACGAATATGTGTTTCGAATTTCTCTACAACTTTTGTCTACAAAGTTTCCCATTCTAAGAAATAATGAGCGAGATAATACGATCAAAAATGTGTATTGGTCTTCATGTAAAGTACCCGCTGGTCTTGTATTTTAATTAAACTTTACCTTGCGCAACAGATTTTCGAAAAATAACCAAATATCAAATTTCACGAAAAGCCTTTCGTCGGGAGCCGAGTTGTTCCAAGCGGATAAAGATGCGGGCGGGCGGGCGGTCGGTCGGTCGGTCGGGCAGGCGAACACCGACAGACGCTTTTTTAAATTTGGCGTACGCGCCTAAAAATTAGTCATAATGTCATATCCCGCAGTTCTTTGTCAGCTCTAGGGGTATACAGACGGCCAGGGGCAGCTGATCATGTAGGATTACGTGAGCGGTATGAAATCATGCCACTAAGCTTCTTTAAAATCGTAGTTTTACAATAACAAAAAGGTCCCTACTTGGCCCCAGTATGCGCACGTTCATCCCATTTTAATTAACCACAATTACATACGATAGAAGCATTTGAATATCAAACAACTCTTTCAGTATGAGGCTTCCAGTGTAATCCAATCCAGACACTTCCTCATTACTATTTTCTAACTATCTGTTACACGCATGCCAGCTCCATGTCCAGATCACTTTGACCAAATTTCATCATTCGAAAATACATCGTTTTTATCTTTAAATTTTAGAGGAACTGATTTAACCCTTTAAAGGCCGAGTTAAATCCCATCTGCCATCTGCTAGCATTATTCAGAGATCACCATATTCTCCACATTAGCAGCTAAAGGGTTAAACAAAGCTTTACTTATAGCAGCCAGGACTGACTGCAGAATTCAGTTCGATCCACTAGATAGAAGAGTGTGGGTCGGGTAGCTCAGTCGGTACAGCGAGTGACTACGGGCTAGACGATCCGGGATCGAATCCCGGTTGGAACGAGATTTCCCACCCATCCAGACCGGCCCTGGGACCCACCCAGCCTCCTGTACAATGGGTACCGGATCTTTCCCGGGGGTAAAGTGCGGCCGGGGCGTGCTGCTGACCACTCACCCCCTTCTAGTGTCGCGGACATGGAAGAATAGAGTTACAAATCTACCCAACATCTGGGCCACACCGGGCCTGTAACGGGATCACTTTAACTTTACCTGAGATGAGTAGGAGAATACGCAATTACTGAGGACATTGCTGAGAATAATACATTTACAGTGAATAATTTATTACTGAATCCCACATTCCGTGGTTCAGTCACTAACTTTCAGTTCGACAAGTTACAAAACTGCTGGAGTCATACGAAAGTTCCCTGTCTCTCACTGTGGGAAACAAAAGGAAGAGCTCCCACGGTCACTTCGCGGCCGCACAAGGCAGACCCACCAAGTCCAAAAAAACAAAACTTTAAGAAAAATGAATGTAAATACAAAAGTTCTTCAAGGATTGAATAACAATAACATGAAAACGTAAAGCAATCCCTGTACAGGTCTGGACGGGCCCTGAGCTTTCCAGAAAGTTGTGGCTCCCAGATTTAAATAAATCGGCAAATGAAGATGGTAAGATTGTCAGCCTTACGCACCGGCCGCCTTTACCCCACAGGCAATGATACAAGTACTCATGTGTGGTAGAGGCTGAGTCGACCTCAGGGCTATGGTGTGGCCGGAAGTTTTATGTCCCTTCATTCTTTATTATTTTATACGCACACACACACACACACACACACA